>Ga0307510_10001922_pt1 | contig 23341 bp, 14 predicted proteins | sample 12_EM_MG_FD_207224 | JGI IMG/M metagenome (GOLD analysis project Ga0307510, IMG submission 207224) | Populus trichocarpa ectomycorrhiza microbial communities from riparian zone in the Pacific Northwest, United States - 12_EM | ecosystem: Host-associated > Plants > Roots > Unclassified | place...
GCCGTCTAAGTATTGAGTAAAGCGAGTCTTTTATTTTCTGAGCGCCGGGGCAGGTAGTACCCTTCATCCGGAGGACAGCAATATCATCTACCAGGATATCGATGGTGGGATTGGGGTAGTTTCGTTGATCCATAATGTCGGTATTAGCGGTCCGGACGAAGTTGCCGACGATCAGAATCGTGGAATTAGCTGTAGGGACAAATTCTTTTTTGATCTCGAACCATCCATTCTTAAGATCCCTGGTTGTTGCACCCTGGAAAGAAAGGTAGGTTCTGGGTTGTAAAATAGAGTCGCCCTGTACAAAAACAAAACGGGTAGTAAACCACAGACCTATATCCCGCAGATTGGGGCAGGTGGTACTCAACTCGGTGTTGTTGCGCGGACTGGCTATTTTTAGGCTGACGGTGTAATGTTCTCCGGCTTCAAGGGGGCATAGGAGCATGGTCTCCCAGTATTGGCGGTTGGCTGTCGTACGGCTGGCGGCGACGATCTGCAGGTGGCGGCTACCCGTTGCGGAAGGGAATCGGGGGAAATAGCCTGTTGTAAGCTTCCTGCTTAAAAAGAACCAGGCGGAGGGGCTGCAAGGCTGATTGAATTCAGAGCAGGTGTTGATATCTTCAAAGGAAGGATTTGGCACGAGGTTCTGGCCTTGGATCCTTTGGCCCAGCAGTAATATGAGGAGGGTCGGCCAAGCTGTGTATTGAAAAAAGGATTTGCCTATTGAGCTCATATGAATAAGAGTGCTGAAGATATGAATTTGGCTGGTGTGGTCAAAATTTAGCCGATTACTAGCTGATTTACTGATTTTTAGCGAATTGCCGATGATTTTATCCCATCGCAGTGATGTATTATAATCGGACAGTTTTTGTATCAAAAACGAACAAATTCCTATTGGATGGTAAAATTACCCCCTTGTAAATCACGGATATGATTATCTGGCACTCTCTTAGTACGCTAGTCGCGGCGATCCATTTCCATTGCTTTTCACCGAATTATCGATATACTATGATTAAAAATTTTTTCAAAGTCGCTTACAGGAATCTGCTTCGTAATAAAGGCTTTTCCGCGATCAATATTACGGGGTTGGCTATTGGCATGGCTTCTGCGATGCTTATTTTTTTGTGGATACAGGACGAGGTCAGCTATGACCAGTTTCATAAAAACAAGGACAGGATATATGAATCGTGGAACCGGGTAAAATTCGATGGTGTTAAGTTGTCGACCTGGAATTCGGTTCCCGACCTATTCGGACCCATTTTGATAAAAGATATACCCGAGGTAGAGCGTGCAGTAAGAGTAGTTAATGACAAGAGGTCTCTTTTTTTGGTTGGGGATAAGAAGATCGTAGAGGCGGGGTATCTGGTTGATACTGGTTTTTTACAAGTGTTCAGCTTCCCGCTGCTGAAAGGCGATGCTTCCACGGCTTTGAATGATAAGTATTCGGTGGTGCTTACTGAGAAAACGGCCAAGAGTCTTTTTGGCAATGAGGACCCAATGGGGAAAATTGTAAAAATTAGCGAGAGAGATAATTTCACGGTTACCGGGGTCTTAAAAGATCTGCCTGTCAATACGCGGTTTGAGTTCGACTATTTATTGCCCCGGTCAAATTTACAATACGGAGAGGGGCAGAATCTGGGTTGGGGTGATAATAGCACTCCCACTTATGTACTGCTGAAGCCAAATGCAAGCTTCGCGGCTGTGAATGGTAAAGTAAAGGAGTTGAGACAGAAATATAATGATGACGCAAAGAAGATGAAATGGGAGATGTTTCTTTACCCGATTAGCCGCTGGCGTCTATATTCAAGCTTTACCGATGGTGTGGAAGACAACCAGGGCCGTATCCTATTCGTAAGACTGTTTGGCATCATTGCAGGTTTTATATTACTGATCGCCTGTATCAATTTTATGAACCTTAGTACGGCAAGAAGTGAAAAACGGGCGAAGGAGGTAGGTATACGAAAAGTAGTGGGTGCCCAGAAAGGGTCTCTTATCAGCCAGTTTATCGGGGAGTCGGTCTTTCTCGCCTTTCTGGCAGGAGCTGTAGCTATCGTTATCGTTCAGGTCAGCCTTCCCGCCTATAACCAGCTTATTGATAAAAAGCTGTTCATCAACTTTGGGAATATTTATACCTGGATGGCCTTTTTTGGGTTTATCCTGTTTGTAGGGGTACTGGCTGGGAGTTATCCGGCATTCTTTCTTTCCTCTTTCCAGCCTGTTAAAGTATTAAAGGGCACATTTAAAAAAGCAAATGCACTGGTAACGCCCAGAAAGATACTGGTTGTATTGCAGTTTACGTTTGCCATCATTCTCATTATCTGCACGATCATTATAAAACAGCAAATAGACTTTGCCCGTGACCGAAGTACGGGGTATAACAAAGATAATCTCATCTACCAATTCATGACGGGCGATATACCTAAGCATTACTCGCAGATAAAAAATGAATTACTTGCATCGGGGGTTGCCAGGTCGGTTACAAAGACAAATTCTCCGCTTACTGAACGGTGGAGCAATGGATGGGGACAGGATTATGAAGGAAAAGACCCGAATGATCAAACATCTTTTGATCGTTATTTAGCTGATGAAGGATTGGGGGCAACTGCGGGTTTGCAATTTGTACAGGGCCGTGATTTCGATCTGAGTAAATATCCTACTGATTCAACCGGGCTGATCATTAATGAATCGGCATTGAAGGTTATGAAGTTCAAAGACCCGATCGGTAAAAAAGTCGGGGATCTTGGTGTTGACTGGCATATTGTAGGGGTCATTAAAGATTTTATTCTTACCAGTCCTTATGAGCCAACAAGGCCGATATTGATATGTGGTGCGAAGAGCAAGTTCATGACTTTTTATGTTGTTCAGATAAAGCTAAACGGGAGTAGTTCGACTGCAAAGAATCTGGAAAAGGCAAAAGCGATCTTTGCAAAATACAACCCGGATTATCCGTTCGATCCAAAGTTCATTGATGAAGAGTATGCCAGAAAGTTTGAGAATGAAAAGACACAGGGTACGCTTGCCAGTTTATTTGCCGGTCTTACCATATTTATTTCCTGTCTTGGTCTGTTTGGCCTGGCTACCTATATGGCGGAAAACCGGATCAAAGAAATTGGGGTACGTAAGGTACTGGGGGCGTCGGTGGCTAGTATTACCACCTTATTGTCCAAAGACTTTTTAAAGCTGGTGATCGTCTCGTTCTTTATTGCAGGACCGCTTGCGTGGTGGGGTATGTATAAATGGTTGCAAACTTATGAATATCGTGTCGGTATTGAATGGTGGGTGTTTGCTTTAGCCGGGTTCTTATCTGTAATGATAGCATTGTTGACGGTGAGTTATCAGTCGATAAAGGCGGCGGTTGCCAATCCGGTTAAAAATCTAAGAACGGAATAAGTTGCTGAAGCTTTGCAAACTTCGCAATAGAGCATTGGAGATCATTCGACTTTTTTTGATTCGAGGTAATAGTCCCGATCAATTTTTATGGTGTCGGGTAAATTGGGGGGAAGGGGTATTTCCTGCCAGTCGCTGTTCGGTGTAATGTGGAGGTGAGATGTCCCATTGAGTGGGATGGTCATGGAGAAACCGGGGATACAATTTGAAAAGCGGTATGCGAAACGTTCTTTTGTCGTCTTGTATTCCAAAACGGGGATTTGAACTGTTCGGAGATATTGGTCAAAGACCTTACTTAGGTTGATCCCGGATCGAAGGCTTATAAAATCTTCAATTTGTCTGGAGGAAACTGTTTGATGATAAAATCGGCGGTTCATTTCCCGCAGCAGTTGTCTGAATTTTTCATCGTTCCCGATCATTGCCCTGATCATGTGTACCAATACCCAGCCTTTCATATACATGTCATCTCCGGCGTCTTCAAAGATGCCATAACGGGAGATAACGGGTTTTTCGTTGCCGATACGGCCTGTGCTTCTGGCCAGAAAGAATTCTTCTGCCGCCTGGTGGCCATACCAATCTTCCATTACCAGCTCTTCGGCATAGCCGGCAAATCCTTCCTGGATCCATCTGTCTGCGGGGTCTTTGGCGGTTATACTGTTGCCAAACCATTCATGTGCATTCTCGTGTACGATCATTCTATCTGTTTTGTAATCCCAATAGGTAAGGCGTTTGGCCTTATAGCGGCCTCTTTCAAAATGATTGCCGTATCCTACGGCGCTCTGGTGTTCCATACCGATGTAAGGAGCTTCTACCATTTTAAATCCATCTTCATAAAAAGGGTAGGGGCCAAACCAGTGTTCAAATGAAGGGAAGGTCTTATGGACTTCGGGGATAAGATAGCCGGGGACTTTTTCTTTATTGTAATCCAGTACCCAGAAATCCATTTTGAGCGGACCCTTTTCGCCGGGGTACTTGTCTGCGACATGCACATATTTTCCGATGTAAAAAGTCAGTCCGTAGTTGTTAATGGGGTCTTTGACCTCCCAGGTGTAAGAGTTGTTGCCATTTGGCTCCTTGTTTTGTTTTGTCAGGTGGCCATTGGCCACGGCTGTTAGCGTGTCGGGGACAATGATGGTTATTGAAGCGCCCAATTCGGGTTCGTCATCCATATTGGCCTTGCAGGGATACCAGACGCTGGCGCCGCTCAGCTGACTGGCGACTGCTATCCAGGGGCGACCTGTCGAATCGGTGGTCCATATTATACCGCCATCCCAGGGAGGGTTGACGGATTGTTTTGGTTTGCCTGAATAAAAGATTTCGATGGACTGGATGCGGGATGTTTTTTGGGCGGGAAGAGTGATAAACCATGCGTCTTCTTCCTGTGAAAAGTTGAGTTGTTTTTGATGAAAGAGGACGCTGTCGATTCGTAGTGGCGCCTGTAGATCGATCTGGAGTCGTTGGTTTCCGGTTGTCAGGATCTTATACTGGGTATTGTTCTTTCCGGAGATGGTTTTGCTTAGATAGTCCGGTTTGACTGTCAGGTCATAATGGATGATATTCCACCAGCTTTTATCCGGGGTATTGGATCCTTTTAAGGTATCGTTCCTGGAGGGTTGTTTTTGAGGGGTGGAGGTTTGGGCGTTGAGGCCAAGCGTTATTATTGAGAATATTGTAAGAGGAAGTATTAGCCGGATCATAGTCAATGATAGCTATTTTTTGTCATTTCCGATGCTGATGTTGGATAAGGCGCGACCCGAGACCAGGTCATTGCGCCGGCATCGGTCCAGGCCTGCCAGACTTTATCGATGGGGGCGTTGAGGATGGTTTCGACATGGATGCCGGCTGGTATCTGTGGTTTATTTTCCATGATTTTTCAGCAGCGCTGCCACTTTGGTCTGACCAGATACTTTGGCAATGTCTTCCGCCGAACTGCCATCATTGTCTTTCAGTGATGTATCGTTTGCGGGGTTGAATTATGCCCTTTCATCAGGCGAGGTATTTAACAATGATTATTTTGAAATGGTAAGAGAAGAAATTGCGTGATGGAAGGTTATCCTATGCTCAAAAATTTTGACAGTAGGGAGGAAATTGAAAATCAGCATGTAAGCGATGATGAGCAGTTGCTTTGTTTTAAATATTTATACATTTTTTTTGTTTATATAAAAAAAATGTATAAGCTTTAATCTACACTATTGATCACCGATGTCTGTGAAAACAGTGAAGGTGATTTGGTATTGTAACCCTAAACCTTATCGCTATATGCGAGTCTTATTGCTAACCGCCATATTGATTGCAATCTATTGCCATGCCTCGACGGCACAAGACAGCAGCTCCGCTCTAGCGAAGATCAGCGGTTTCCCCGATCGCTTTTTGGGTTCGATAAATAAAAAAACCTCTACTCTCGACAAAGCACTTACCGATCAAACAGAGAAATATCTGCGCAGGCTTCAGAAAAAAGAAGAGCGGTTAAAAAAGAAGCTATACAAGCTTGACTCCAACGCTACGAAGAATTTGTTCCTGCTGAATACAGATCAGCAGTATAATGTCTATCTCGAAAAGATAAGATCGGATTCGAGCTATGATCCCAGGCAGTCCACCGGGCAATATATGCCCAATGCAGATACCTTGCAGGGGACGCTTGCTTTTATGAAGCAGAATCCTCAACTGCTGAGCTCGACAAAAATGGCGCCGGCCGATGTGCAAAGTTCGCTGGCCCGTCTGCAACAATTGCAGGGGAAGATGCAGGATGCCGACCAGCTGCGACAGTATATAAAAGAGAGAAAAGAACAGATAAAGCAGTATCTGCTTCAGTTTGCGCATGTCCCTCCCGGCATTACAGAGATCTACAACGGCTATAACCAGGAACTTTATTACTATACACAGGAGCTCAAAAAATACAGGGAATCGCTGGACGATCCTGACGAGCTGATGAAAAAGGCGATGGGTATCGTCGAAAAGCTGCCGGCCTTCCAGGCGTTCATAAAGAACAACTCTATGTTCGCCAGCCTTTTTCCCGGGGCTTCCGGTAGTGGTACTCCACAAGCCATTGCGGGTTTACAGACAAGGGATCAGATAGCGCAGATGATGGGATCACAGCTGTCGGGTCCGAATGCGCAACAGGCTTTTAGCAATAATGCGCAAGATGCACAATCGCAGCTTGGCCAGCTAAAGGATAGGGTAAAGAGCTATGGTGAAGGTGGCGGGGATGTAGATATGCCCAATTTCAAACCCAATTCCCAAAAGACAAAATCTTTTTTACAACGACTCGAATATGGCACCAATGCCCAAACCCTGCAATCTACCACTTTTTATCCTGCCACCACGGATCTTGGGCTTAGTGTCGGGTACAAGCTCGACGATAAAGGAAATACTGTCGGTGTCGGAGCAAGCTATAAAGTGGGCTGGGGAAAAGACATCAGTAATGTCAATGTCAGCTCGCAGGGCGCGGGGCTGAGAAGCTTTGTGGATATTAAAATGAAGGCCAGCTTTTTTGCGTCAGGTGGTCTGGAATACAATTATCAGCAACCCTTTAGTTCGATAGGCATCGTGAAGAACCTGAACAGCTGGCAGCAGAGCGGTCTGGTGGGAGTGAGCAAGATCATATCGATGAGTTCAAAGGTCTTTAAGAAGGCGAGGCTGCAGTTCTTCTGGGATTTTTTGAGTTACCAGCAAGTGCCCAAAAGTCAACCTTTTATATTCAGATTGGGATACAATTTGTAACATATACGCTAACCGATCAAAAACCAACCAGCCGTGAGAATCATTTCTTTTGTTTCGATGGTAATGTTGTGCGTGAGTTTGCAGGCACAGACCAATACAAGTAACAGTGCGTTATCGTTTCCTTCTTCCAACAACAGTTTTCTTGGCAAGCTGATAAAGGACATGAACGTCGGGGTCGATCATTACTCTGGCACCGCCATTGTCAATGTTCCTATCTGCGATCTGTCTTCCAAGGAGATGTCTCTGCCTGTGGCATTGAATTATGTCGACGGGAGAGGGGTAAGGACGCAGGAATATGCCAGCCAGGTAGGTCTGGGCTGGCAGTTGTCAGCCGGCGGGAGCATCTCGCGGGTCGTGCGGGGTTTCCCCGATGAGCAGTCAAATGGCTATCTGGGCACCGGTCAATGGGGCCAGAAAGTCTATCAGGGATGTACCGGATCGGGTGGATATGTCAACTTTTTTACCACGCTGTATGCTATTTCTCCAAGCTACGACTATATGCTGAGTGGTCAGACGGAGCCAAACGGAACGCCGGTCGCCGACGGGGAGCCGGATATCTTTAGCGTCCGAACTCCTTTCTTTAATTTCGAATTCGTTTTTGACAAAGACGGCAATCCCGTATTTCCGAACTACACCGGGTACAAGGTCGTTCCTTCAAATTTTGTCAATACATCAGCCTATGGGAGCTCTTCTTTCGAAGTAGTCGATGACAAGGGTGACCAATTCTTTTTTGGCAATAATGCAAACGCTATCGAGCAATCCCAGGACACTATTTATGGTCAGTGGTCTTCGCCATTTACCACGAGCTGGTACCTGACCAAGATAGTATCATATAATTCCAAGGACGTCATCAACTTCACTTACCAGGCTGCCCCATCGAGCGATATCCAATATCAGTATTCCTGGATGGAGACCCAGGACACCTATTATTCGCCCGCGCATACACAAACATCCATGACGTCGGGAAAGACCATCATTTTTGCTCCGAAATTTGTTTCTACGATCAGTTCGAGTCTGGGGGAACTGGATTTCAGCTATTCGTTCACACGAACGGACGATCCCTCGGTGCCTTATCTCGCATCCATTACAAAAAAGGCCTGGAACCCAGCGACAGGATCAAATTCCACCACGCTCCAAACGTATAATTTTAATTACGGGTATTTCAACCAGGGCTTTGCCAATGTGAATTATCTGCGGCTACAGCTTAACAGTGTGAGTGTGACAGGCAATACGGCGGCCACTTCTTCTCCGCTGACCATTGCCAGTTTTGGCTATAATACGGGAGTACAGGACAGGACCTCTCCTGTCTTTGATTATTTCGGATATCCCACAAACCCCGGGCCGATCCCTGCTGATATTTTCAATATCAACAGGACGCCTGTTCTCTCCTTTGCACAGGGCGGGGTGCTGAATACGATAAAGACCATGCTAGGTGGCACCTGGAATATTACCTATGAATTGAACACTTTTAATCCGGGCGCCGGGAGTACTACTATCGGAGGTCTGAGGGTTAACAATATCTCACAAACCCTGCCGACGGGTGAGACTCTGTCCAAGTCTTTTCAATACCTGGACCCCAACGGCTATTCTTCCGGTAATATCTATAGCCCCTTATACAATTCCCTGTCGGTGACGACCATTACGACCAATGGTCTTCCGTACAATGTCTTTTTCTCCAGCTCGCCATACACCGTCAATGATGTAAATGGCATATTCGTAGGATACTCGTATGTAAAGGAGGTGGACCAGAAGGGGGGATATACGTTGTATAATTTTACCAATTTCAGCGATTTCAACGACACTTATCTGGCTACCGGGAATGCCCTTGGTTTTCTTCATACGCCTACCACGAGCCTTGCCTACAAACGGGGCCTGCTTAAAAATAGGCAGATCCATGACGCCAATAACAATCTTCTTTCCGATGTGAAATACAATTACACGAGCCTGTCTACGGTTTCCAACGCAGGCTATGGGATGCGGGTGGTTATCTTACCCGCAAAAATCACCTCCTGGTACACCTATGGCTTTTATTCGACGACGGTAGAGAACTACCTTTTATCCAGTGTTGTGGAGACGGATTATCAGCAGTACAACACAGCCAACACGAATATTACCAGCAATATCCCCAAGACAACGACTTATACCTACGATGTCAACACTTCGAACAAATCTGCTCTTATCCAGACGGTGACCACCAGCGATTCAAAAGCGCAATCCGTCTCAAAAAGATTTTATTATCCTGCGGATGCGGGGATACCCGCCCTCTCGGGTGCACCCGAACAAGCTGCTCTTGCGGGGATGTCTGCTGCCAATCGCATCAATATGCCGGTGCATGAGACTGACACCCGTAACGGGGCTACGACGGAAGTGCATAATATCTACCTGGTCGGAAATGGGGCTAACAACCTTAACAACACTTCCAACACTTACCTTGCTAATACCATCAATTATAACACGCTCAGCGGCACCAGGGCACAAGGCAGGCAGCAGGCTTTCAACTATGATCAGGCTAATTATAACGTACTGTCTTCGAGCGGTTACAGCGGGTTTTCTTCGGCTACACCGGGAGGAAAGTCTACCGCAGTAGCATATGGATACAATGTTGCGTATCCGGTAGCTAAGATCGAAAATGCGAGTTCTACCAATTCCGTCTCTACTTCCGCGATCACGGCTACGGGCAGATGTAACTTCAACAGCTCAACCAGCTTTACCACGGTGTCGACGGGTACGATCCCGATCAGTATCGCTTTTATGAACGCACCGGCCGGGGGCAGCACCACTACGGCAACCTATACGCTGTCAGGACCTTCCGGCAGTGTTGGTAATCTTTGTGTATCCCTGGGCGGCACTACCTGCAGCTATCCCAGCGGTGTGACCCTGACGAATATGCCTGCCGGGAATTATACACTGACCGTCAACGGCTCTACGACCTATCCCGCCGCCAATCCCTACATTTATTTTTCATATCCTTCTTCCACCACCACGGTGACATATACCAATGAATATTTCTTTGAAAGTTTTGAAGAAAATTCCTCAGCCACCAGCGGAGCGGCGCATACGGGCAGAAGGTATTACGGGTCCAATTATACGGTAACTTTTGCGCCGCCCAACGCCCGGGCCTATATGATCCAATACTGGAACCTGGTCAGCGGCGCCTGGGTATTTAATGAGCAGGCTTATTCACAGAATATGGTCCTGACAGGGCCGGTGGATGACGTGCGGGTATTTCCAAAAGACGCTCTGATGACCACTCTTACCTACGACCCGCTGGTGGGGAAGACCAGCGAGACGGATCCTGCGGGAAAGTCTACGATCTATCAATACGATGGCCTCAACCGTCTGCAGACCATACTCGATCAGGACAAGAACGTGGTAAAACAATACGATTATGAATACCAGCAGCTGCCGGTTCCTGTCACCAACATGGTGCAATATAGGTCGTTCCAGCGAAGCTGTCCCGTAGGTCAGGTCGGTTCCTATGTCTTGTATACGGTCCCTGCAGGAACATATTCATCGTATATCAGTCAGGCAGATGCTGATGGAAAAGCCGCCAATGATATCAATGCCAACGGGCAGGCCTATGCCAACAATCCGGCCAATGGTGGAACCTGCGTCACGGCCTATAACATCAACTACAATGATAGCAGGGCCTTTCAATATTCCGTTCGATTCACCAATAACAGCACGGGTGTTATATATAATTTCACGCCCAATGCCAATAGTTCCGGCACGCTGGGCGCGGTCCCTGCGGGTACATATACGGTGTTCATCTGCCCGATAAATAATTATACGCCAAACAATAATTACACTGTTGGCGGATCGTCGCAGACCAATGTAGTATGCGCCACTTTTAGCAATGTCGTCGTCAGCGCCGCTATCAACGTATATTTCTTTTGATAAAGAACAAAAAAGATCACCTCAATAAAATAAACTGAGATGCCCAGATCACTCCTTTTCCCCGCCTTGTTCAGCGCAGTCTTTCTGTGCGGATCGCTTTCCGGAAGCGGTCAGGTTACCATCCCCACAGCTTTTCCTGCATCAGGAACCGTGAATTATGTCCGCAGCTGGACTGCAACAGCACCGGACCCGATCGCGAGTCATTTGCTGACGCGGCCATTGACGGATGTCAAACAATCGACGACCTACAGCGATGGTTTTGGAAGGCCTCTTCAAACAGTAGCTAAACAGGCCAGTCCGGCGGGCAATGACCTTGTGGAGGCCAGTATTTATGATCCCACTACGGGCAACGAGATCTATAAATATCTTCCTTTCTCCATGACTACTGCGACGACCGGGGATTTTGTCAACGACGGTAATTTCAAGCTGGACCGATTTCATGAACAGGTGGCTTTTTACAACAGCTACCTGGTAAACCAGGCAGGGGAAACCAGCGGCTCTTCTACGGTGCCAAACTGGGCTTACGGTCAGACGACCTATGAAGCTTCTCCTATGGACAGAGGTCTTGTTATGCTGGCTCCGGGTGTAAACTGGGTGGGGGCTGCCGGGTCCAGGAGCTCGCAACAAGGCTATGCGGTGAACACGGCTACGGACAATGTCATCATGTGGGGGGCGACGACCAATAAATCGACGACAAATCTGTTCACGTCCTCTCCGACGCTGCCGACCTACCAGGGCGTATATCCTGCCAATGAACTATATAAAACCATTTCCACGAATGAGCAGGGCCACCAGGAGATCCAGTTCAAGGATCAATTTGGGCAGTTGGTCTTAAAGAAAGTGCAAAACAGCGCGGCTGCGGACAATGGCAGCGGGAGCGCGCATGCAGGCTGGTTCTGTACTTACTATATATATGACGATTACGGGAACCTCCGATTTGTGCTGACGCCCAATGTCGTGCAGCTTATCGATGGCAATTGGTCCGGTATTACGCAGAGCTATATTGACGAACTTTGTTTTTATTTCGAGTACGATAATCAGAACAGACCGGTGATCAAAAAAAGCCCCGGGACTTCCAGCGGCATCAATGGAGAGGTGTGGACGGTGTATGATCAGCGGGACAGGATGGTCCTTTCGCAGGACGGATATCAACGGAGCGCAAAAAAATGGAAATATTTTCAATATGACGCTCTGGACAGGACTATAGCTACGGGCTTTATCACAGACCCGTCTTCCAATCTCACTGACTATACCAACCTTACGACCCATACAGGCAATGCGGCTTCGAGCATCACCTATCCGAATGTCGCGAGCTATGCCTCGGAATTGCTGACACAGACATTCTATGATGACTATAGCTGGATGAGCGCAACTAATTCTTCCACTCTACCGGCGACTATGACTGGCGGGAGCAGTGGGTATGGCAATAGTAATTTTGTCGCGGCCAGCACTACAACGGCGCCCTATCCGCTAGCCAATAATCAGCAGAGTAAGCAGACCCATGGCAAGCTGATAGGGTCCAGGGCTGAGGTGATGGGCTCCAATGCTACAAAATTTATCTATAATGTCAGCTTTTTCGACTCAAAGGGGAGGGTCATACAGGGGCAATCCATCAATTATTCAGGTGGTGTCGATATCTCCACGAATCAATATGACTGGAGTGGTACTTTGCTGGTCAACGTTGTAGCCAATGTGATAGTGAGCGCGTCCAATCCGCAAACCCATACCATTGCCACCGTGATGAATTATGATCCGGTTGGCAGATTGCTGACCATGCGGAAAAATATCAGCAGCACCGTGGGTGGCAGCCCAGTCACGGCGAGCTCGCTGGTAGAGACCAATCAATACGATGAGCTAAGCCGGATGAAGAAAAAGATCCTGGGTAATAATCTGGAAAGCATGACGTATGATTACAATGTCAGGGGATGGCTTCTTGGAGCCAACCGGGATTATGCCAGGACGGCGCTGAGCACCAGTAATTTTTTCGGGTTTGACATCGGTTATGACCAGTCTGCTATTGTTCCAAGCGGCGGTTCATCTATAGGGTCCTATGCTAATTTGAGATACAATGGCGATATCGGCGGTACTCTGTGGAAGAGTAAAGGCGACGGGGTCATACGCAAATACGACTATACGTACAACAGTGCCGAAAGACTTGCCACTGCCCCCTATACGGAAAGTTCGACGATCAACACCTGGAGTAGCAGCCCGGTTAATTTCTCTGTGAGCAGCCTGGGTTATGATGCAAATGGCAACCTGGGAGCGATGCAGCAATATGGCTATCAGGTAGGTGGCTCCCAGATGATCGACAACCTTACCTATAACTATGTCCTGGGAAAAAATCCGACGACGGGAGCCAATTATACCAACAGGTTGCAGAATGTGACCGACAACAGCAATACGCCGACTTCCACGCTGGGTGATTTGCATTATCCGGCGAGTCCTGCAAAGACGGTGTCGAGCGTCGACTACAACTACAACGCCAATGGCACCATCACCAGCGATTATAACAGAGGGGTCAGCAGCATCGGGTATTTTTATGAGATGGACCTCCCCAGTGTGGTGACCATTCCCGGGAAAGGCACCATCGAGTATGCCTATGATGCCAATGGGGTTAAGCTGCAGAAGAAGGTGACGCAGACGGGTGTCAATTACTTGTATAATGGCGCCAATTATTCAACCAATATTGTCACAACCACCAAATATCTGGATGGGTTTGTTTATAAGACTGTCTATTACGATGCTATCGGTCTTGCGCCGCTGAATGTGAACAATACGGATGCTCTGCAGTTCACAGGGCAGGAAGATGGCAGGATCAGGTTTATACCGGGAAGTCCTGGCTCTTTTGTGTTCGATTATTTTTTGCGCGATCATCTCAGCAGTGTGCGAATGGTGCTGACGGACGAACAGCAGACGGATATTTATCCGGCGGCAACGGTGGAGACGGTCTCGCAATCTGCTAATGGGGTGTCTTCAACTCCGCAGGCCTTTGAGAGCCAGTATTATTATATCAACAGCGCGAATGTGATCCCGACGAGTACGCTGCCCTGGTGGAGTGCCGTCACCGGTAGCAGTACTCTTGTCAACAACAACAATAACAATGCGCCTCTCAATAACGATCCCTACAGTAATACCACGGCTACCAGCGCCAGCGTATATAAGCTGAATGGCTCTACCGGTGACAAGACGGGTTTGGGTATCACCCTGAAAGTGATGGCGGGGGATGTGGTAAACATTTACGGGAAAAGTGTATGGCATAACACCAATACGGCAGTCACCTATCAGCCGATCACCGCGGCGCTGGTGAATTTCTTTACGGCCATTGCCACCAGCACTCCTGTCACCGTGCTGGAAGGCGGCAGTGTCACGGCTGCTACACTCAATGGGGCCAGCGCTACTACCGCTCCATTGACGACGATGCTGAATGGTACGCCCAATCAGACTACGAATACAACCTACGCGCCCAAGGCCGCCATCAACTGGATATTGTTCGATGACCAGTTCAGACCTGTGGCGGGAAGCATGGGTACGAGTCTTGTGAGCTCCACATCCGACCAGATCTATGGGCATCCGACTATCCCGTCCAATATCACTATGACCAGGAGCGGCTTCCTGTATGTATACTGTAGCAATGAGAGCAATGTGGATGTCTATTTTGACAATCTCCAGGTCACGCTGAAACATGGACCTATTGCGGAAGAAACCCATTATTATCCGTTTGGGCTTGCGATGGCGGGCATCAGCGACAAGGCCTGGGGAAAGACTCCCAATTATTATCATTTCCAGGGCAATGAAATGCAGACCGGGGAGTGGAAGGATGGAACGGGTCTGGAAGAATATGATTTTAGCGCGAGATATTATGATCAGCAGTTGGGTGTGTGGCATGCGCAGGACCCGGCCAATCAATTTGCAAGTCCTTACATGGCCATGAACAATAGCTGGGTCAACAGCTCGGACCCTAATGGTAAATTTATCTGGTTCATTCCTTTGATCATCGGTGCTGTGGCAGGAGGTTTCGAAGGATATCAAATTGGACATGCACATGGGGCTTCGGGATGGAGTATGGCGGGGTATATTTTTGGCGGGGCGGCTATCGGGGCATTGTCGGGATATGCGGGTGGCGAGATCGCAGCGGCAGGAGGCGCCTTCTCCAATACGGCTGCCATAATAGTGGGATCATCGATAAGCTCGATGGGTATGTTTGCCCTTAGCGGGGGAGAGACGGATGTGTCGATCAGTTTTGGCATCGGTTCCATTGATCTGACCAGTGGTAGCCTGGGATATTTAGGTAAGAAAGGCAATGGGTTCTGGGATAATTTCGGCTATGGTCTTGGCGCCATCGCTAATATGCAGGATGTCCTGGCCGGACTCCATCCGGGTACGGTGAAAGCGGAGTTTGAAAAAGAGCCCGCGAAAGACAGTCCGGGGTATGCAAAAGGGAAAGACCTTATCGGCCATACGGAAATCCTTACAACAGACGGCAAGCCTTTGATAGATTTTGGTCCGCATGAGTTCGGAGGTGCGGAATTTACCAGATTTACCGATGCGCGAAATGACTGGACTTTCTTTCAATCAGAAGGCGCGCAAGTAGAAGTAGCGAATGAGCCCGCCAATCTTTGGAAAGGGTCGACGCCCGTCAATGGCGTAAATCTGGACAGGCTGCAGAGTATCAGCAACCGGCTGAATGTGAATCCAGGTAAGTACAACTTCCTGCTAAGAAGTTGTTCTTCTGTCGCGTCACGTGCGTTGATGATGTCCGGGAAATTCCTGATCGGGGGAATCTATCCCAATCTTTTGAGGCTGTCGGTCATCCTGAATGATGCAGGTGTGCGGCCATCGATATTTTCGTATCTTTTAGAAAATAATTAGTATATGGGGCAGAAATTGGGGGTGTTGATGATCTTTGTGTTTGTGAACCTGGTCACCGGCTGTGGTCCGGGCAGACGGGTGACCAGGGTGGATAGGGTGGTGGTATATGAGCATTTTGTTCCGGGGTCATCGACAAATGGAGTGAAAAACCAATTTTACAATCCCCATAATGGGGTTGACACATCGGAGAGTAAGCGGGTAATGTTGAACCCGCAGGAACTGGATGAAGCATTAAAGAAGGCCCGGACCATACGACATTTTCAACAAAAGATTGCCGGGATTGCGTTTGCCGGAAAATTTTATGACAGCAGTGAACGCGTCCATTATTTTATTTATCTGAAGACGCAGAAAGCTATCATCGATATGAGCGATATGACGACTTACCAGTTAACCGATACGCTTAGGACTATTGAAGTGAAGGGGCGTTGAACGTATTGTCGATGCGTACTAGGGTCGGCATGCGTTGTCGCAGGCTGACGATTTAGCCAATCAGGCAGTTGCATCCTCATGATCAGTGCTGGTGATCACGTCGTTCCATTCTTTAATTTCTGCGTTGAACTTATCCATCTTCTCGCCAAAGTATTGCAAGGTATCCTTGCCGAGGGGCAGGTGAACCGGGGGCTTTTGTGAATGCGCCAGCTTTAGGATAGCCTGGGCAAGTTTGACGGCGCTGCCAGGTTGTTTGTGGTTGACCTGTGTGGCAAAGTCCCGCATGTTGCCAACAGTTGCTGCGTAGTCGGGAATTACATTCGACGTGTGGTCAAGCGAGCTTGCATCGAGGAAGTCGGTGCGGAAGAAGCCAGGTTCGACGGCGGTGGCGAAGATGCCAAGTGGCGCGAGTTCAGCTGCCATGGCCTCGGAGATGCCTTCAACGGCGAACTTTGTAGAACCGTAAAGTCCCCAGCCTGGCACTCCGGTCAGCCCGCCGACCGATGAAAGGTTGATGACATGGCCAGATTTTACTTTGCGCATATGGGGAAGTACTGCGCGGCAGACGTTGAGCAGACCAAAGACGTTGGTGTCATAGTTCTTGCGAACTTCGGCGTCGGTGGCTTCTTCAACGGCGCTGAGAATTCCGAAGCCGGCGTTGTTTACGAGGATGTCGATGCGGCCGAACTTCCCGAGAGCTTCTTCTGCTACGGCCTTCGCCTGTTTCTCATTGGTCACATCCAGTATCGTAACCAGTAAATTGGGGTTATTGCCGAGCTGGGTGGCCAGGCTGGCGGCCTTACTGCGGACAGTAGCTACTACCTTATCGCCTTTTGCTAAGGCAGCTTTTGCGATCTCAAATCCAAAGCCGCGAGAGGCGCCTGTGATGATCCATACTTTTTCTGTGCTCATAGTTGTATCTTTTTTGATGATACAAAGGTGAGATGATTTACGGAGTTGGGCGTTACTAATTGGTTCAATTAATTTGATTATCCGGTCCAGGGCGGTGGGCGGAGGGGGAAGAGCCGAAGTACGTTTTATAGAGGCGGGAGAAGTGCGCGACGTTTTCAAACCCAACGGAATAACAGACTTCTGTAACGGGTAAGCCGGCATTGAGGAGCTCCTTTGCTTTTGAGAGACGTTGGCTGCGGATCCACTGCGCGGGAGTGACCTGGTAGATGGCGAAAAAATCGCGTTTGAAGCTGGAGAGGCTTCGGCCGGATAAATAGGCCAGATCGGAGAGGGTCGCAGGGGAGGTATAATTTTCCATTACTACCATTGGGATATCCGCGTAGACCTGTTGCTTTAGCTGGAGCAGTTGTCGGAGCAGGTTCTTGTCGGTGTTGCTCAGGTTATACAGCAATTCCAGCATTTTGAGGCGGACGAGGGGTCCGTCGATGTTCTCGGGCTCGGCAAAGAAGGGAACGACGGAATCAAAAAATGCACGGATACGCTGATTGACCGGCTTGATTGTCACCTTTGCCACTTCTGCCGTCTGTACTGATTCGATCTTCGCCAATTTGATGAAGTCCTGTATGAATTCATCCTTGAGGAAGAACATCAGGCTGTTAAAAATATTGTCTTTTTTCGGGTTCCCTGTTTTATCGTAGGTGATCTGGATGGCCTTGTTCAACAGCACCATCTCGTTCATTTGGACGATGTACTGCGAGTTTCCGTGGGTAAGCTTCATTTGTCCTTCCAATATGACAAGAAGCATATGATTCTCGAGATACATTGCTCCCTGGCGTCGTTGGGTATGGGTACAGGATTCGACGATCGAGAGGCCGTTGAGCTTTAAATCACGATGATAATCTGGTGGGAGGACGAGGTCTTCCGGCACCCTGAGTGGTTTTACTGTCATAATTTATCAACTATGAAGGTAGGAATTTGCGCTTGGATGCGCTATGCTTTTTGGTCCAAAGGATTTGACTTTAAAGGTCAGATGTGGGTGAAAGGACAGGATCGGGTTTGATTGAGGGGTGGGCCGGCTGGGATCGCCAGCCGGCGGACACATAATTATTTTTTAGTATTAATATTATTCGTAATTTAACAACTCTTGCTTTTCTCTAAAGCCACAATACCGGCCTCTCGCCGGGGTTCGTATCACTAATCTATTTCTAACATCAAAATGCACTCTTATGAGCACAATCCATCAAACGAGGTTGGCAAACAGGCGTGATTTTCTGGGAAAGCTGGCTGGCACTGCTGCACTTGTCGCAGTGAGTAATCTCCCGTTAACGGCAGCTCCTACGGTTCCTACCGGAAGCGACTCCCCGGGTAAGTATCTGGCAGACCCCGATGCGTGGTTCAAGGACCAGATCAAGGGCAAGCACAGGATTGTTTTCGATGCCACGGTTCCGAAAGAGATGCTGACGTTTGCGTGGCCTAAGGTATTCCTGATGACAAATGCAGGCACAGGGACAACTGAAAAGGACTGCAGCGTCGTCGTCGTATTGCGTCATGAAGCAATACCCTATGCCCTTGGAGATAGCCTGTGGGCAAAGTACAAGTTCGGAGAAATGTTCAAGATCAATGACCCGCGGACATCTGCCCCAGCTACCCGAAACCCGTTTTGGGAGACCAAACCGGACGACTACAAAGTGCCGGGTGTCGGTCCTGTACAGATTGGTATTCGGGACCTGCAAGCCAGCGGGGTATTATTTTGTGTCTGCGATGTAGCTCTCACGGTTTATAGCGCTGTTGCCGGTATGCATTCCAACCAGGATGCGGCTGCTGTCAAAACTGAGTGGCTGGGGGGGATACTTCCAGGGGTTCAACCTATGCCATCGGGCGTTTGGGCAGTAGGTAGGGCGCAGGAGCATGGTTGTACGTATTGCTTTGCAGGCTGATGAAAAAAGGAAAAATTGCTGTGTCAGCCACCATTGTTCTATTGGCAGCATTGGTAGGTGGAGAGTTGGTTTTGCGGCCGCGGCTGCGGCGAGATGAGGCGCATTACAGGAAGGTACCGATGAACGTTGCTGCAAGTGCCGGTTCTCTCTGGCAGGCGCCGGATACCTCTACTATGCCGGTAGGGCGCAGTGGAGATTTGATTCGTTATGGACAGGAGCTGATCGCCCGAACAGCCTTCTATTTCGGACCTGCAGGCAGCATCAGCCGGAAACAGAATGGGATGAATTGCCAGAACTGCCATTTGAAAGCAGGCAGACAGCCATGGGGCAACAATTTTGGGGGTGTTGCGTCCACCTATCCCAAATTCAAGGAGCGGCGTGGCACTGTCGAAAGTATCTCGCAGCGCATATCGGATTGTTTTGAACGTAGTCTCAATGGGGAGGCTCCTGATAGCGAATCCAGCGAGGTGCGTGCTATGATCGCCTATCTGCAATGGCTGGGAGCGGGTGTACCCAAGGGGAAGAAGCCTGCGGGCAGTGGTATTGCGGCCCTTCCCTATCTGGATTCTGCAGCCGATCCGGCGAGGGGCAAACTAGTCTATGCCCTGAAATGCCAGGGCTGTCATGGTCTGGAAGGACAGGGTCTGAAGGATAAGGACGGGGCGAACTATATTTATCCTCCGCTCTGGGGTGTACATAGCTATAATACGGGGGCAAGCTTTTTCCGCCTGTCACGGCTTGCAGGATTTATACGGGACAACATGCCATTGAGGGGGGATTATGGGAAGGAGGGTTTGTCGGATAAAGAAGCCTGGGATCTGTCGGCTTTTATCAATTCGCAGCCCAGGCCTGAAAGACGTTTTGAGCGGGACTGGCCGGATGTTTCGCTAAAGCCGGTGGATGATCCTTTTGGGCCTTTTGCAGATAGCTATTCTATCCGGCAACATAAGTTTGGGCCTTTTCTTCCGATCGTACGGGGGCGGAGTGACCGGTCGCGACATCAATGAGGAGGGGGATTCGCTCGCGAGTTGGCTTGTTTCACTCTGTAAGAGCTATGCATTCTACTGAAATTAGAATTCCTGCGGGGAAAGGCATTACCTGGGGTGTACTCCGCGCCGGCGGGTTTTCGGGAAAGAACTCGGCGTAAATCTTATTTATGATACTAAAATCATTTCCGGCTACCATGAAAATTGTTGTCTTTACGACGTTGGTCATGCTGCTGCCTGCTTCCTGCAAAATGATCTTGATATTTTGAAAACATTGCCTGGTTTGATCTTCAAAGTTATCACTTACCACTTGTCCGGAATGAAGGTCTAAACCCGGAGTTCCGGATACGAAAATAAATTTTTCGGCGATGACTGCTTGCGGAAAGGCCTGGCTCATGCGAGGGGCCTTTGTAGTGTTGAAGTTTTTGCTTTCTCCCATAGTGTAATTTTTAAAGAGAAACGGTTTATTTGGGTTGAGGGGTTGCCTGGGTTTTTTATGGGAAAAAGGGCAGGGTTATGAAGCGGATTTTCAGCCTGAAAAGCTATAGCGCTGCAAAACGAGGCTTTTATTTGGCATATTATCCTTTTTTCAAAATTTTATAACCGCTAAACAGTGAATTGTTGCCATTGTAGACTTCAATTGTTTTTCCTGTTTTGTCTTCCTTATAAGTAAACTTTTCGCCGTCCTCGATTTTATATAAGACAATGGATTCAGGACTGTTTCCCGGGGCTGCTTTTAGTGCTTCGATTTCATAGGTGCCATCACCAAATATAAGTACGTCAAAATACTCTCCCGATGGCTTTTGATAGATAATAATTTTAGCTCCTTGTGCTTCCAGGCACTCTACTATCAGTTTTTTATTGGGAATGGAATCGAATGTGAGTGATTCGACTTTTTTAAGGTGATCATTCGTAGCCGATTGCAACAGATACTTAGGTTTTTCATCGGTTTTCGTATACATAACATACGCTTGTGCATCAGCAAGGGCTGAAAAGCCAGCGCGGGTAAAATATACGGCAGTGTTGCGGGTCGCCGGGCCTTCCTCAATGCCGGTCACTTTTTTAAAAATGGCAATGCATTCCTGCTCGTTTGGGAGTGTATCTCCTGTCTGCACGCGATAACTGGCATCGTTGCCATCCACCTCTGATTTAACTACGGTATACTCAGGTAATGTAATTGCCGTGCTTGCCTTTGGACTGGCTTTTTCTGTATTTGATTTTGCTTCGGGCTTTCCCTCATTACAAGAGGTGAGGAGTGAAAATGCCAGTCCGACAGCACTGTATAAACAAAGTTTTGAAAACTTTGGGAGTGAAAAAGAAATGGTAATGGCTTGCATCGTTTATGGTTTGGGCAAAGGTAAAAATAAAAGAATAATCGGTTAATGATAGTTTATTGTTCTTCTTCTACGATGATACTCCAACTGCCGGTTGCGTTGACATCAAGGTAGTATTTGCCGGCTGACTTTTGGATAGCAGATTCGCTTTCTTCATGATCAGCTGTGCTCATTACTTCAGGTACGCCTCCTGTCTTCATTAAATCTTCTCCATCAGGGGCTATAAAGACGCTGAAAACTCCCATTCCGGCTTCTCCGCTTCTATACTTGTATCTTAAGCGGGCATGGTTTCCATGTAATTCAAAGATGGAGGATTTCTTTGTGCCATTACCGGAGAACTCGAGGAGCTTGACATATGATTTGGCGTTGCTGGAGCTGTTGGAGCCAGAAGAGGAGCTGGACTCACCGGTTTTGAGTATGTTGTTGGTATTGGGGTCGGAGCCGCCCAGGGCTGCGCCAATAATACCGAGTACGAAGAGGACTCCCAGGCCGATCAGGATGAATTTCAATGCTTTTTTCATGTGTGCTATTTTAAATTAGAGTAAAAAGGCCACATTGTTGATTTGGTTTGTGGTTGCTCACAAATATGCAAGGAATAATTGGCGAAGAATTATGGAAAACCGTAATGAGTGGGGATAGGCTGCCCGGATTTGGGATCAGGTGTATATTGAAATCAAAATGGCTTTAAGTGCTAAAAGGAGCGGGAAAATACTTAATGTGATTGGGTCGGTCTTAATTAAATATTCCATTCATTTCCGTTAGGATTATAGGTTTTTCATTGGTAACAACGATCGTATGTTCGTGTTGCGCCATATAGCCTCCTTTGTTGCCCACCATGGTCCATCCGTCGTTGAGCTCTACTGCGTAAGTAGATGATGTCGAAATGAACGTTTCTATTGCTACGACCGAATTCTTTTTGAATCTCCTCTGGTCAAAACGGTTTCTATAGTTCAACAATTCATCAGGATCTTCGTGAAGGCCCCGGCCGATCCCATGGCCGCCAAGGTTTTTAATAACTTTGTAGCCATGTTTCCTGGCTTCTGTTTCCATCAGATGGCCGATATCTGCTATTTTTACTCCTCCCTTTATGTTGTTGATTGCGTTGCGCAGAATATTTTTTGAAGCATCGACTAATTTTTGATGTTGATTGACATCTTGTCCAAGGACAAAGGAGCCTCCATTATCGGCCCAGAACCCAGCGAGTTCGGCAGAGACGTCAATATTTATCAGATCTCCCTCTTTTAAAATGCGGCTGTCCCTGGGAATTCCATGACAAAATTCATTACCGACACTTATGCATGTCCAGCCCGGGAATTTGTATGTCAGATATGGCGCTGATTTTGCTCCAAAGCCGGACAGGATTGCAGCTCCGAATTCATCAAGCTCTTTCGTGCTCATGCCGGGTTGTGCATAATTAATCATTTCCTTTAATGTGTATGCAACAGCTTCACTTGCTTTTTGCATTCCAAATAATTCTGATTCTTTTGATATTGACATATTTTTCGGGTCTTCCGAGTATTAACTTTATATTTAGTCTGATAACAAAGATATACAAAGAAAGAAATTATGAAGCTTCTTCTTACCTCCGCTGGCATCAGCAATACGAAGATCCATAACGCGCTGGTTGACCTCCTGGGCAAACCAATTGCCGAGGCGAGCGCCCTTTTTGTTCCCACCGCGATATACGCGTTACCCAACGGTGGTGATATAGCACGAAGAGTGATTTGCGGGTCACTGGGTGACCCCTTCTGCGAATTGGGTTGGAAGTCGTTGGGATTGCTGGAACTTACCACGCTACCCAGCGTCAAACAAGAGCTTTGGGTTCCCATGCTCCAGGAGACTGATGCCTTGCTGGTTGGAGGCGGCGATTGTC
>Ga0307510_10001923_pt1 | contig 23339 bp, 23 predicted proteins | sample 12_EM_MG_FD_207224 | JGI IMG/M metagenome (GOLD analysis project Ga0307510, IMG submission 207224) | Populus trichocarpa ectomycorrhiza microbial communities from riparian zone in the Pacific Northwest, United States - 12_EM | ecosystem: Host-associated > Plants > Roots > Unclassified | place...
TGATACTGTAGTATAGGTCGTCGGGATGACTGCAATAAATTATGAGCAATATCACGATAATTTTGGGAAAACGAACTTCAATCTAGAACATGGGAGAGTGTGAGGAAGAGGTCCAGAATAGTGGCTATGTGATCAGCGCGTGCGGATGGAGGGCGGGAGTATTGTGAGTCTGGAAGGGGCGACAAGAAGTAACCGGCGTCTGGAAGGATCAGGTAAATAGTGCGGAGGGTATAGGTATCGGGACGTGGAAGGCGCATACAACAGACGCTAGGATGGCGTCAGTACACGATGGCCTAGCGTCGGAAGGCGTCAGGACACAATGGCCTAGCGTCGGAAGGCGTCAGGACATGATACCCGAGCGTCGGAAGACGTCAGGACATGATACCCGAGCGTCGGAAGACGTCAGGACATGATAGGCTAGCGTCGGAAGGCGTCAGGACGCACAGGACGCAGGGTGCGTTTCAGGACGTTGTCAGGACGCAACGGGACGTTGAGCGAATCTTGTGGACGCGGCGTCAGATCGACGTCGTATCCAGAATGGGAGTTTACGTCCTGTGCGTCCTGTGCGTCCTGTGGGTCTGACGCACAGGAAGAGGAATAAACCTTTTGCTGATGTACATCCCAGCCTGATACCCCCACCCCGATATCCTTCATACTCCCGGCAACGGCCCCTCCACCACCTTCTGCCCCTGACATCCGCCCTTTGACCCTCCCCACAGCTGCCCCACCCATATCATTGGCAACGGTGGCCAGGAAGGGTAGAAAAGAAACAACTACCATGGCTGCTAGGGCTGCCCAAGCCCCGGCGAAAACGAACACCAACAACAGACCCCAACTTAAGAAGGGCCTCACTGCCAGAGAACGCTGCCTTATCATCAAACGAGAAGGCGAGCCACTCCCCACCTCTGCACTTGACCTAACAGACGACATCAACTTAGCTTTAACTGCGACCTACGTACAGACTGTCTTCCTCCTGGGAAACACAGTCACTCTTACCACGATGGAATCGATTAAGGCCACCTCACTTAACAGCAAAATGAGATTGTTCCTCCACCTGATACCAGGAATGGTTAGAGTTCTTCTGGACACCCCTGTATCACATGTTCTAGTGTACGGCATCCCCACCTCGAAGTTTCTGGTTCAAATTGCTACCGAGCTCACCACTTTCAACACTGGATTGTCCCTCACCAGTCAGCCCAGATGGCTTACTACCAACTACTCTAGAGCTGGCAAATCCGCCTCCACAGTCGTGATCACCATTACTGGTCCCTGGGCTTCTGACTATGTCGGAAAATGCCTGGCCACCTTCTCGTCCACCTATAGAACTGAGCGCCGCTTGCATTTCAACTCTCATACCCAGTGTTCCAACTGTCATGGCTATGGACACCATAACAACTAGTGCACCAATCCAGCCACGTGCCGGTGGTCTGCCTCCCGACACCCAACAGGTAATCACACCTGTCCCACCGCTACCTGTCGAATACACGGCCGACCATGCAACCATACCATGCTAAGGTGTGTGAACTGCAATGGCCCACACGACGCCCACACTACACGATGCCCCTCCCGCCGTGTGAGTGCTCAGGATGCGAAGCCAGATAAACGCGAGGAGGAGATGACCACTTGATGACTATGATTTGTGTTATGGTTATTGCATAGACTTTGGTTCTACATTTTATATTGTTTTTGAGACGGTCATGAAGTTTCTTTTGTTATATTAAGGTTTTACTAGGCCATACTTTAGGGTGCATGCCGGAGTTTTCCTGTAGTTAAATACCAAATAAACTCAGAGGATTTTACAAAAAAATACGTGCTCCTCAACCACAGATGATCCGATGCTTAAACATCACCTGCAAGATCAAAACCGGCACTTTTCCCATCACAAGCTACCTACATTACACACAGATATTTCGGCAATAAACACGCATGCATAAAATATTAAGCATAAAACACAAATCTACAATTATGAACAGAAAAATCGATAATCCCCCCACCCCAACCACATGGAAAAAGAAACGGATTGAATGCCCCTAACCATACCAAACCCCTAACGTAAAAAACATACACCACCTGTCAACCCATTTTTTGTTGTTCCGAAACAAGGAATACTGAAAAGTAATGCCGCTGCGAGGAATCGCCCAAGCAAGAAAAGAGGGGAGGGAGTCCTGCCGCCCTGAGATAACCCTGCCAAGAGGGAACCCAAAAAAAATCATTCCACCCCGTATATCCTACAATCTCATCCAAACTCTCCTCAATTGTGAGCCTCCTAGCCGCACCAGAGCCAATCCACCAGATCTCACATCACATGGCCGTTGGCCACCTCCTCCATGTAGTCGTTCATTCGGGGAGAGGGCTTAGGAGATGGCTCCCCCCGCTTAGCTAGAACACCCAGGCTACCCACCACTAAACAATTCTACCGTTAATGTCGAGGCGACCTTGCTCTAAGAAGGCAATTCATAAAACTCACACTCCATGTAATCCTCAAATGCCTCCTCATCGTCCGGCATTGCATCCATCGAAGCGACCGCCTCATCAACAGCCCTCTGTGCAACGTGCCGAGCATTCTCATAATCCTTTGTGCAATCATAAAGAAAAGCACTATATTCCAACTTCACGGATAACCTGAGTGGATGCGATCCCGGTAATAACTCACGAGCACATTCTTGCGCCTTGCTGAAGGCATCAAGGGTAGGTGTAATGTATGCATAGGACGAGTTAATGGCACCCACGCCATTGATCCCCAACGAGCCGTGTGGATGCGCCGTCCCGTTGACTCCATTTGCCATTTTAGGGACTCGCGGGACCATAGCTGTCCTTGTTTGATATGTATGATCAAATAGAACAAATATGTGAAGGAGCGAGGCGTTGAGCTTCGCAACCAGTACCCGAAGTTCGTTCAGAGAAGCATACTTACTTCCTACGTATTTTGTCATTTCGGGCTGAATTTCATTCTGTAGTATTGTCAGGCCTTCTCGAGCCATCCATATTATGTGACGATAAAGGTCGAGCGACTTTGTAGTTCGGGTCGGATCTAACTTTCGCTGCTTCCGGGCGCGAAGGAGTTTCCGTGAAAGAAGTGTTGATAAACCCAGAAGCTTGTAGAGACCAGCTGAGAGAGTCGCATTGAGGCCTGCCGTAGTCTTCGCAAAAGTGCCAATATATTTCTGATCCACCTCTGAACCGACCATTCTTAAAGTCCCGGCCCCCCGGATCTGTTGTGACCTTTCTCTAATAGCGAAGTTGTTAATCCCCTGCCAAGTGAGCAGTAATTCCTTAAAGCCTTGGCATATGACTAGTGAGGGAGTTCAATAGGCAAGCACACCTTCTAAAGAATTTTCATCTAGTCAGCACTGCACGAGCTATTGGAGGGGCATTGAACGAATTAAGGGCCGCAGAAAAGTGTGCCACCCCCAATGCAGCCACACAGCTCACGAAAGGAAAATTGAGGCGATGGAGCCCACGGAGGTGAGAACGAGTAGGCGACCTCGATGGGGTAGTGAGAAGAAGCTATACTCACTATAACCACAAGTTTGCTGAACCAGGTTGTAGCCTCACGACAGCACCCGTACCGGACCGATTTCCTAACCAGTGACTTTGTGTCGTATTCCCTCCACTTCGCTGAGAATCGTTTAAGGCCGCTCTATACCCAGCGAATTCAGATGAATCTGAGCGAAAAGTGCAACTCCGAGCGGGATTTGACCTTTGCGAACCGCTCACGACCAGTAAACACTTGATCGGGTACGATCTTTACTTGCGCGGTGCCATTGCCACCAAGGCAGCGCAGATTCGAGTGGAGACGCGACAGTAAGGAAAGGTAGCGAATGTCCGGCGGGATGGTGCGTCGACTTGACCAAGATATATTATGATGAATCAAGTGCGAAGGCGAGTCGCAGACACTCTATCTGACTTTTTTCTTTCTCGTTCCCTTGAGGCCTTTTCGATCTCTTTTTCCTCGGCGTAGACGACGATAGCCAGGTATGAGGGCAGAAATTGTTTGAACGGGATTTGACTGACGGTGATGTGTGGATGAATTGGGATGAGGATGGGTGTAAGGGATGTGAGTGGACTAATGAGGTGGGCGGTAGATTATGTTTCCAGCACGAGAATGCTAGTCCTCGAGTAGTCTTGATTAAAACTAGAAGGGTGGGTGACTGGATAATCAAGGTGTTTGGTGAAAGGTCTCTCGCTCTCGCCCAAGGAAAGAGAAGGGAGAGGGGAGAAATATTTGGGGGGAAAATATTTGGGGTGCTGTTCCATGCATCATTTTCCATGATGCAAGCTGCAGGCAGTGAGAGAGAGGTGTAGGGGTGTTGCAATTTGCCCAAGACCAGTAACCTACCGTTACTCGAGTACAATAACATAGCAACACTCGGTTAAATTATGGCTCCTGCTATCGAAGGAGCGGGGGTAACCTAATGTCTCGGACGATCACTTACATTTCTATCACCCCCCAGACTGCCTTCAGCCAAACCGACCCAAGCCCCAGATGCGTTGGCACAATTCACACTTCCTCTCTCTGACCTACAAAGTACCGTAATCGAAGTCCGCCACCATCAACGCGACCATACTTTGTTTATTAACCACCCAGCCCTCCCCAAATAATGTATCATACCTGTACTCGAGTACAGTAGAAAGGCAAACTGCAAACTGCTCCGCAGCCTGCTTGACGGCTCGACCCATGGCAATCCTCGGTCAACAGAGCTTAGTTCGCCTTTGAACGAACATCGACAAGCTCTCCAGTATCACACAAGTACGGTAAGCTTACTCTTCTCGTCAAGCCATCGTATCCACGGTAGCAAATCATAAACGACCGGTACATGCCTTAATACTTCCCTATCCCAGACTCTAGAAGTGCCGATGCCCCGTGCTCGGGTACGACAGAACACCCTTACCGGTATTCTGGTTCTGGCAACACGTGTAGCGGGGCGAACAACCGAGCGTGGCCTTGGTTCCCGAGCCATCCTTCCTCCTCCCCCTTTGACACCCCCACTGACCCACAACTCTGGCTTCCTTTCTTCCTCGCTCCCCTTTCCCAGGTTGAGTGTCATGTTATGCTTCTCCTCCCTTGCTCTCTCGCTCTCTCTCCCCCTCTCTCCCCCTCTCTCTCACTGTCCGTCGGTAACATTCCAGCACAACCGAAGGGTGGCACAGGAGGTCTGCTCAAGTACCGGTACAGTACTTTATATCCACACTCCCTCAAGCACCCTACCCAAGCTTGCGAGCCAGGTTGCTCCTGTCCTCTGCTATGCCGTGCCCTGGCCCATGATTATCGCAATACGGGTTGAGCCTTACACACATTGGCGCCACTTAACAGTTGTAATTGTTCTTCAAAAAGCAAGTCCCACATCTGCCGTGATGACGATTACCACTGCTTTGGCGCAATCAAGATCTGCTGAGCCAGACGAAGAGTTTGCTTCCACCGATCCCGAAACTCACTCGTCATGAGGATCCCAATAAAAATTGCCGTTCAATCAATGCTGTTGGTTCTAAAGAACCCAGTTGTTCCCTTGTCGAAATGACCGGGGATCTGCTTCCTTCCGTATCCTACTTGTACTCGAGTACCCATCCCGATGCCGACATCACCTCAATAGAAGACAAACCCGAGAATCTGACTCGTCACCTGCCAGCCACCCTCACCATTTTTTAGCCACTCCAGAACTCTCGATCAATCAGGCGTGATGGAAATATCCATCACACTCCCATCGCCTGAAAACGTCAGTCTGAAGACAATTTCTCTCCCAGCCAACGTGTCCTGGATACAGTACTCCTGAGGACATAAGGGGAAGGGAAACCATAACCACAATGCAAATATACGCCAGGGGGAGTCTTACCTGCGAAGATGTTTCGGGGTTATGTTTCCTCGCCAGGATCCTCCGTCAAATCCCTACGTCGGGAGAGTATCACGCATCAAACCTCTAGGCCAGCGCCGCACCACGCAGTCTTCCGCCAGGGGGCCGTGCATTCTGCGTGCTCCCGAACAAGCTCACAGCGAATGGCAGCTAGATAGGTGTCTATCTACGCTTGACTCGCCCACCCAAGGCGCCCCAGGGGGCCCAGATGGCCGGAGATTCCGGGTTAAACATCAAGATTAGTGGGCGGAGGGCCCAGAGCGGGCAGTGGCATAACTCCCACAGATCATACTCCACGTTGCACCTGTGCTTCCTAGCCTCTAGGACTAACATTCTAGATGTTTATAAGAAGGTTCGATGTTCACACCTAGGCCGAGCTCTGCATCACCACTTGCATACACACGCGCGCGCACACCCCCGCGGTCCCACGAGCACGAAACACACGATAATGTGCCTATATTACAAACACATATGGACCTGTGGTCACGTCAGGTATATCTTTGGGAAGCACTGCAGTTCCGGATACCTATTTCAACGACCTTGTCAGATGCGGAGTATTTGGGCGTGCATCGACATGCCCGATGAGTGCCAAGGGTGTGGGATTACGGCGTGATTATTAGGTAGCGGCCTCTGGAAGGGGATATACAAGACCGGCGACCATTATAGTGCATACCGAGTGCCAGACTGCTGAATACCACTACGACGCGGTTTATGTCCCAAGGATACGAGCGACGCAAACGGGCGGCTAGGATCGTATTGTTTTTCGTGGGTGATCTTATAGACGGAGCTTGGTTGGGAAATTGGTTAAGAGCCGAGCACGGATTCGCGACATTTTACGCTACCTCTCTTCCTTTGCTATCTCTTAGAGTCAAGGCATTCCCGCGATTTCTTTATTTGTTTATCTCGATAAAAGTATTTCCGTTAGACCGATTAGCGTACTATTCCCTTCTCATAGAGCGGTTCTTTCATGCGCGTGAACTCGAACATCACCTTGTGTTATAATGGACTAGCCTATTCCTGGAGAGAAAGAGGCTTTGAGGGCCAGGAGAAATATTTCAGCACTCGGACATCAGCACCTATAATAAATGTATATAGCCATCCAGAACAGTCGCCTACCCGCAGTTTTATAGAATCATCCTGAACCTACTGGCCACTTTATTTACCTCGCTCGTATTCTCAAGTTTTTTCTTTTTTTACCACACCAAATCCCGTGGTTTATTATTACCACGGATTTAATGTAAAAAATATCCTTCCATCTCCTCCGGCCTGCTACTGTTCTACCCTCTAAACTTTAAACCTGTCCTTTCCTCTCAGCTAATCATATCTTCAATAAATTATCACCTGCACTACCTTAGTTCAAGCAACTGTTTAAATGAAATCCTCTGGAAAAAAGTGACAAAACCAATTACCTAATAAGGTTATTATAATAGCAAAATAATTATAAAATGAGTTATAAAGACCTTGGTTAGCCGTTGTTTTCCTTTATCCTTATATTAATTCTCCAATAGTTACGGTATCTATTATGCATACTATTGAAATTTGCAACTTGAAGACACAGCTCATATTCATTCATTAGAGAGATTCCGCTGCAAGGGACACGTTTAGAAACCCCACTTATTCTGTAGCCAATTGTATGGGTTGCAACAATCTTAAGAAAGGAAACTGGTGTTTTGCTAGATACAATAGAAAACCGAACTTGAATTAGCAAACCTTCTCCTAGAATGCTCAGCCATGACAAGCTCAGCAATCCCCCGTTATGCAACAGGTCGTCTGGCCACTCCCACTGTTCCTTCTCCTCTTTCGTCTTCTCACACGGCGTGCTATCTGTCCCCTGCTTGAGCTTGATTCCGCTCTAGAATTCCCAGCGAGGGGATGGGGGGGCGGAATTCCGAACTTCTGGGGAGGTGATCCACCTCTTCCCAAAATACTCTCGGGTCTCGCCCGAGTGATACCCAATGACCCCACCTAGAAGCCGGGTAACCATCTACCCGCCTCTCCATCCATGAAATAATGGCTGGTGTCTTTAAGAATACCACTGCACCCACTAACTCACTTTCTCTTACATACCACCATCAAACCACCCATTACCAAATTACTCTGCCCCCTCCTCCATCTCACCAACAGGTAAAACGAAAGATAAGATACGCCGAAAACCCGCCATCAACAATTATTGCTAGCAGAACGCAGGGAGAAAAATAGATAACAGAATGGCCTCAAAGGCACTAATATCCCTCTCGACCATCCTCCTGATCCACTCGTTCGTACCCCCCTCCTGCCTTTCCTCACCCTCAAAGCTAACCGCCAAAACAAAAAAGTTGCTACTCCGCGCATGAGCACTCCCTTCTAACACCCAGCACCTCGCTACCGCTGGATGTGGCGATCGAGACGCTGGTCTCGGTGGTGCTGCTGTGCTTCGGCATTGTGCTAGGTAATCGCGAAGAGTTAAAGCCCATCTCCTGGAGCGTGTGGAGCGGGCTGCTGGAGCGGGAAAAGGGATGTGGGCAGTTTAGCTATCTAGAGGAGAGGGTGGGATTTTTGGATATTAGGGTTTGTCCTTCTCTTTTTTACATTTCCTCTGGGGTTGGCGCCGAGTTGAGGCCGATCGATGATGGGCTGGGCTAATTGATAGTTTGGCTGTGGGATAGGCTAAGCGGGCGGAGTTTGACAGGTGGATTAAAGGCGCGGAAGAGGCTTCTTCTCAAAATAAATAATAGATCGAAAGGACTGGATTTGATTTGATTGGATAGGTGGATGGGATGGGATGGGGGTGGGGCAGGATGGGATATGGATGTTGTGTTCACTCTGTACGATACAATATGGCGTTGTGGCGTTTCCATCGAGCTGGTAGAATCCGGAAACGTTTGCAATAGAGATCACTTCAATGTCACAAACATTCAGGCCTTCAAGCCCTAATTCGCCCGTGTGAAACTATATTTCATTTTTTTCTTCGATCATCTGTCCAGGCTCCGCTAGAAAATACGACATGATCCAGACGGTTCCCTCGAGAGAACATCCACCAGCACTTTACAATTTCTGCATAGCAGCGATCTGTCCCTCATTGTTAGCAATGCGGTGACATGCGTATTCAAGGTGTCTAAGAGACTCACATCAGTGCTCTGGACGTGGTCCTCGTCACCTTCGATCTCCTGTTGCAGGTCATCAAGCGAGACCTTCTCATCCTCGACAACTAAGTTGATCTGCAGCTTCTTGATACCGAAACCGACAGCAACCAAGGTGGAAGCTCCCCAGACAAGACCATCTGCAGCCGTCAGTTTATGCTTATCGAAAATTGGGATTGGTAAATCCTACCCTTCTCAATCGCTCTGACGTTCTTCTCCAACTGGGCCTATTGAGAAGTTAGTACGAAAATCACGGAAAGTGAAACGGGGAAACGGGGAAACGAACCATATCGGTAGTATCATCCCACGGCTTTACCTCCATGGTGACAATAGACTTGGCCGCTAATATTAATCAGCAACAATCCTCACAGCTAGGTGGTTATATGTATATACCAGGCTTAGTCTTGCCAGCCTATCACTCGATTAGTCAAAAAACGAAAGAAAAAAGAAGCCCCCCTCCACAACACCAACAATGAGGGTAGATAAGGAAACCCACCTTCTTAGCAGCATACTCCTCCAACCTCTTCTTGGTAAGGGCCTCCTTCTCCTCATCAACCTCCTCATCCGAAGACCCAAACAAGTCAACCTCCTCCTCCTCATCCTCAACATCGGGGGCGGCAGAAGTGGTGGGTTCGGGCAGGTAGGAGGAGACATCAACAGAGGCATCACCGGGAAGGCTGGAGAAATCGTTCTGGTAGGAGTCGATGTGCTTGTACCATCTTGCGGCGTGGGGGTACTTGCCCGCGTCGGGTGCTCCGGAGAGTGCCTTGTAGGTAATAACGTCGGCTTGGGATGGAGCGTATCCAACGATGTAGCTACTTGTCTCCAGCCTATTATTCAGGTCTTTGATTTCATTGTCCCCATCAGTCGACCTGCATGTATTGTAATACTTGACGGATCACTTGCGATGGGGTAGGCAAGAGAAAACTAACCGGCCAAACGAGCCTCAGTAACAGTGGAACCCATTGTGTGTGATTGAAGTATTTATTTATCAAAAGATAAAAGAAAAAGAAAGAAAGAAAAAGGACTTTTGTAGGGTGAAGGCAGTGTAGCAAGCAAGGCAAGATGGATTCGTCAAGAATTTCGAGACTCCAAGTTTTCCTGATGAGTTCAGTGAAAGGAAAGGAAAGAAGAGGGGTACTGTATGTACAGTTAGAGATGGTGGGGCTTTCTTTTTTCAGCCCCCATTCTACTTGTAGCAACGAGAGGGTTAGGGTCCAGTCATGTTTTCTCACTCTTGTTCAGAGTTCGAATTGTTAGGTACAGTAATGTACGGCAAACATGCCAAGCCCCGTTTGTCGACGGTCATGAAGCTTCAGATCATGATATTTGACCTCAGTATGACACTCATATCACTACAAATAATGCCTAGGCTAGCTTCCTAAGTGATATTTAGCAGGCTAGATTACTTCAACTTGACACAAACATAGGATGGAAGACAGGACTACCTAATACCAGAATTCAAGGTCGGGGGCCTTTTTCCGGTATTTCATCTCCCTAGTGTAAACTACGGGAATTTACAGTATGGTATCAATCATGTAAGGTACGGTGACGCACAGTATTATTCGAACACTAATTTTGGTCATCAATCGGGCTTGTTATCATTGAACCAAAATTTGATGGTTTTATCAGGAAAATTCTCCGGGGATGGAACCCAGGTTGTTTACTAGGGTTTACTGATGTGTAATCCAAGCCATCATTCATCAATTGTCACCCAGACCCCAGGCTATGGCCACCGATTTGTTTCAAAACGAGATCCCAATGGGATCAGGCAATGGAAGCCCCCCACCCCTCTGGTGGCCTTCTTTGGAAGGATCTCAAGACACCAGTATGAGGAAGCTCGAGAACGCTACAGCGCGGCTGCTTCCCCAAAGTCACATACATACATTTTCCAAGTGGAGTGCTATGATACGTGCTCTGGGGATCGCTTCCTTAGCCCTCTCCCCCTGCCACGAGTTTACCCTATCAAATCGCCCTAGCCCACGCCGGTATTGTGCTAGCCAGGGTCCGTGCACTTGTCTCAATAGTATGATATGATCATTAGCGTTGTTGGCACTAAGTCGCCAGAGTTTGTGCCATGGCACAATCCCTCAAATCGATGTGCGGCACTCTGTAGTGCCCAGGCAATACATGTGCAAGTAAAGTGGCTTTTTAAGAAAAAAACATAAACTATCTACAAGCCCAGTTCATATTGAATATCCCCCATTTCCCATCCTTCTAAGTTGACACTGTGAAGAACATTTGCTTTCTCAATAACAGAAACCAGCCCACAATTGAATTGTACCAGCTGGTGCCATCAGCTAATCCCACCACAGTCTAGCACATTGGCATGGCACAAGGCACTTCAAGTGCCAACAACGCTAATGATCATAGTCTATAAGAAGCCCCAGCCCATGACTGAAAGACGCCCTGGTAGGAATCACCCAACATCACTCGCGAATCATTAAAGTACTCGATTGAGTCCACCTTCAAGCAGTTATATATCCCCCTCAGTCAACCCGCTCGACTACATATCCACAAAGCCTAACTCTTTGTTTAGGCAATCTCACTGTTCATGTCATCTCCGCCCCGCTGCTAGATGTAGAAAGGGAAAAACAAAAAGCAAAAAAAACAGAAGCAGGTTGACGATCTAAGTTACCGTCTACCAACCAACCCGGTCGAACTGAGAAGGGCAGAACGAACAAAAACTATACACTACAAAAAGGGAGAAGGGGAGGGGGAAGGAACAAAACAAGCAAATGCAAATGACCGAGCCCGGCCAAACCAAACAACCAACCCCAAACCATATACCGCGTGGTAAAAAATATAAAAAAAGGAGACCAACCCAAACTCCACGCTAAACATCAAAAAGGAAATCAAAACAAGAAAACAAAAGAAAACCGGAGCAATGTATGCATAACCCAAAGGAAAGGAAGAAGGTACAAGTAAGAAAAACCACCGCTGTAGAATGTAACATTTTTTTACCTTGACTAGAGAAAGTAAACGATGTGATGAAAATGTATATAGAAAAGGGTTAAAAAAAGGAATAAAAATAAAAAGCAGACTCCGCCATCCGTATGAACATGTATTTTGAGTTTCGACCATTGTCCCCCTTTTACCGGCTCGCGTGGGGGTCAAAGGCGCTCTGTACAGGAAAGTGGAGGAAGAAAAGAGCGAGTTGAGTAGTGTTTAATCTGAATAGAAATTGTCGTCGAGGCCACTGGAGATTGAACGGAGAGGGTAGGGTCTTGTAAGGACCTGTGCGGGCCGGCGAATAGCCTCAGCAGGTTGCGAAAAGGTGGAGTGGTACGGAGACTCCTGGTCTTGGTTGAATTTGATGGACTCATCAATGTCAACTGACCGTCGGCCGTTCAATCCTGGGAGGCTAGTAAATACCCTTCGTCTCTTGAGCCAGTGCTCCTCCGAGAGGATTTCCGGAACCTGGTGCTGTTGCTCCTCCTCCTCCCCTTCTGACATTTCCTTCTTTCCAACCGTGGCCTCAGACTTCTTCAAGCCCGTGCCATCTGCCTGGCTCGAAACACCGACCGTCTTCCACTCCTCTGACTTGTTCTTCGCAATTGATTGACTCTCCAATTGGTGAATATCGCTGGCGGTATCATTGGCCGAACCATACTTATCGCGTACACTATCTCTCCGACTGTGCGTCTCTCGATTAATCGCCCTCATAGCCCGAGCCGTTGGCGGTGGTAGTCTCATCCAAGCCGTATCCATTCTCCTGTCAGGTAGAGCAGATACAACAGGCGGATGGTATTCGTTGATAGGCGGGTGGATCCTAGGCAATTGCGTAACAGTAACGGTTGTTATCCTTTCAGTTTTGGTTCTCTTCTCCTGCACCTCAGAAAACAAGTTCTCTAGATGCACCGGTCTCTCGGTTTCCGCACTATCAGCCGTACTAGGGACCGAATAGGTGGCGTTGTTTCGGTTGGTGTAAAAACCGAACGCTGGACTCTGGCCACGGGGGGATGAATGCCTTGACGACTGACGGGAGTGATTGCGACGGCGAAATAATGACGGGCCATTCTCAATTTCTTCTTTCCAATTGCTTTGAGCATTCCGACTAGGTTTACTGCGTTTGGTTGAAGCATGGAAGCAACTGCACGAGAAGACATAGAATGCGAGGACGGATACCAGACGACCACAGTCCTCTGGCATTGCGAGGGTTGGGTTGACGGGGGGGAGTAATATGGTGTAAGTATATGTGCGTGGGTGGGTGGTGTGTGTGTGTGTGTGTGTGTGTGTGTGTGTGTGTGTGTGTGTGTGTGTGTGTGTGAGGTGTGGTGTAATACGGGATATCTATAATGGTAGGTGCTGCCTAGGCACAAATAAAAAATATATAGCTACAAGAGGAACATGGGTGTGAGAGCGGATTTGAAGGTGCGGGACGGAAGGAAGTAGGGTAAAAAGGATGTTGGCAAGTGCGAGTGATGGGTAGTAGGGCAGGCGAGTTAAGTCAGGATGAGATGAGAAAAATGGCATCAAGCTGATTCGAAGAATAGAAAAGCGAGAAACAACGTAACGTCAGTGATGACAGAGTTCTGCGAGTTGGCAGGAGAGCGGAACAACTATTCGAGCCAACGTCGCTCGTGCAGCAGATACGGGGTGCTGCTGCTGTTGTTGTTGTTGTTTCAAGTTATCGAGAGATGAACCTGAAGAATGCCGGGAAATTGCTCGCTACCCTCTTTGCGACTACAGGTACTGTACTCGTATGAGGGCTTATTATTGTGAGCCTGCGGCTAGGCTTCTTTTCTTCCCACAAGGCCCCTGTAGCGTGGCGAGCGAAACGGGAGGAGGAGCAGGGAGGGGTAATGAAGAGAGAGAGAGAGAGAGAGGAAGGGAGAGAAGGGAGAGAAGGGAGAGAAGGGAGAGAAGGGAGAGAAGGGAGAGAAGGGAGGAAGAGAGGAAGGGGAGGAAGGGGAGGAAGAAAGATACAAGTAAAACGCAATTGTGAAGGATCGTATTCTGGCCGGTCAGCGTCATCAATTGCGGGGGGGGATGTTAAGTTTGGGTGGGGAGTGGGGGAGGTTCCTGAGGCCAATGTTAATGATGCGAGAGCAAACAGCCAAAACTAACTGCAATCATTCCTGTTCAGTGCTCGTAGCAGCTACTTTCGCAAAAGAGGAAGAAAGTGGGCATTCATTTTCAAATAAACCTGATAAAAAGGCACGGCCCTGCGTGCAAAGTTAAAACCTGCATAACCATGGGGGGGCCATGAAGGTGGAACGGAAAGTGGGCAGATTATGAATGGGGTGGCTGGCTGGCTGGCGAGCAGGTGCAGGCCTTGCACAGTGTGAATACCGGCAGGCCGTCCTCCTTCCCCCCCCCGGATCTACTAGTAGAATCAACCAATATGCATCTATCCATCCACCCACACGAAAATCCTTTTGTTATTCAAAAAAAACCACTCATTAAACGCGGCCAATCCCCACCACGATACTGTACGAGTACCTGTACCATAATAGCAGAGTAAAGATGACACTCAACCACACACGGCCAATGCAACGTACGCGTACAGCACGGCACTGGAAAACCACTTTCGCAGTCCTAAACATAGAAGCCCAAACCCTCGCAAAATGGCACGACATTCTATCCTCACGAAAGTCTCCCAAACACCCAAACCATCCCAGGCCAGGAGTACTCGAGTATAAGTAAACAACGGCGCCTTTCGGCGAAAAGTGTGGAGTTCCCGACGCTCACCTCGCTCGCTTGCCCTGGTCGAATTATTATTATAATAAGCCTGAAACGGGTTGTCAAAAACAATGGCCCCAGCCCCGGTGTCTCGTTTTGAGGGGGAGAGATGGTCCCGGTTCACCCACTCCGACCCACCCACACAGGAGAAAAGGAACGAGAAGGGGGAAAAAAATGAAAAATGAGGCGAGAGGGAAAATGTGGGGGATACGGTATGCTAATTGTGGGTGTGTGGGGTGGATGGGAATGGGAAAGGCGTAGGTAGTACCGGTTGGTGCCGGTACCGTGCTTGTTCGAGTATGATAGATCTTGTCACTCCGCTCTACCCACAGTACCCGAAACAGCTCAGATATTGCAAATCTTGTGTGGTCGCTTCAACGGGTATCTAGCCTACTCGCGCTGTACTCGAGTATGCGCGAGTAGTCTTGGAAAAATCAGGGACGAGGGTAAAGAAAATCTACCCCAGCGTAATACGCAAATCTACATGTCAATCCGCACGTCCATGGTACCGAAAAACCCCTTCCCCGCCCGGACTTCAGTCCTCCTCCTCCTCCTCCTCTCTCCGTCCCTGGAACTTCCCACGGCACTGCACCGCACAGTACCACGGCAGATACAAAGTATATTCGCCAAAAACGAAACCCCCACGAAATAAAGAGCCCGAGAAACCTTTGTTCCACTCTCCTAGGGTTACTGTAAAAGGATGAATCCGAGTGAATTATTCTACCCGAACCAAAAAGACCAAGAATCAGACATCCTCGGAATTACTCGCACATTCCAATACCAGTACCGTAGTAGGCCTGTCAAACGCTACTCTCTGCCTTGCGGGACTTTTCTCTGGGTGCTCATACTAAAATAGTGCTGCCGAGGTTTACAGGTTTACCCCTCCCCAAAACAAATTGGCGCGTATTTTTTTGCCTCGAGCACACGACCAATCTCTCCGTCTCGTCTCGTATTGTCTCTGTCTCGTGGGGCGTTTTTTTATTTTTTTCAAGAGGAAAAACACGTCATCCGCATGTGTGCCTATCGCGGCGTCTGTCTGGGTTTTTTTCTCGCTGGCACTTCGCACAAGCTGGTGGTGGGCAGGGAGGAGAAGGGGAGAGGGCCGGCGAGGCGAGATTCTGGAGTGGAAGAGATTTTGAATTGTACTGAGGAGAGAACAAAGTGATTGAGGCTGCCGAGAAGGATAAAGATGAATTGGATGTATACCGGTACACATGTATGCACAATAGACAACGCCAGAGTCAGGTTAGAGGACAGAAAAACAACCCCTCGACCAGAACAAGCACCAATCAGGGCCTATCGTGAGTTACAAAAGGAATAAACAAACAAATAAATAAAACTGATCATAGCCCATCTTAACTCATCCGTCTATCCGATCACGCCTCCCCTACTGGTACTCCCCCTGCATCGCATCGTATCCAGAGGACCCATCTATCTACCCAGAGCTCTCGCTTTCCTCCTCACTCGACCATCCGGTCGCCCTCTTTACCCTTCCCGTCCTCCTCTTCCCGCCACCGCCACCACTAACCAAAAACGGCGAATCCTCATCCTCCTCTTCGAGTATCGTGGGTATAACCTGTGGGAAAAGCACCCTCGCAGGCAACTTCGTATTCGCAGTGGCAATAGTAGTAGCATCCTTCGCCGCACTCCTGATTCGCTCATTCTTGGGTTTTGTTTGCCCCAGTGCTCTGGGTGCGGCGGGTTCGTTGCGGAAGTCTAGAGTGTCGGTGAGGAAGTAGCTTGCCAGGCCTAGGATTGCGCCTGCGGATATTCCTATTGGGTTGGTTAGCTAGTCAGTTTTTCGGAGGGGAGTGGGGATTACCGATGACCGCGGCGACGCCGCAAAAGACGTATAATTCCTGTTAACGCGTATCCGTCATTAATTCAGCCCACCAATCCATCTCCTACATGCCTAGAATCTAGATATGATACGGTAGGATAGATAACATAGCATGAGGATATGGAGGAGAGTAAAAACCTGTAACCGCGAAAACACCACAAACGGCAAACTCAGCATGCCAAACACCAAGCCGGTCAGGTAATTCCCGATGATAATCACCGGTAAAAACGCCGCTATCACAAGCCTGAGTATGAACCGTGCAGGCGACAGCAGCAGCACGCGGGTCGTACTTGTTAGTATGCTCAACAAGCTCATGTGCCACAGACGGGGGGGGTTGGTGGGTCGATGTCGAAGTGTGTATTTTTGTTATTTTTATTTTATTATTCACGATACGATATCGTGGTGGCGGTACCGACAGTGGTGCTAAGTTGAAGCTTTGTTGTTGACGAAAATGTATGTATGATGATCTCATTCTCGGATGTGACGCATGGACCCCCTTACGGGTAGACCCGCTCGTCGATTAATTACAGTTCCGGTATGACATTATTTTAGGAGTGGTGGTGGGGGGATTAGGGAAGTGAAGCCGGGTTCTGGGTAACTTAACTTGCTATCATATAATACTATCTCGGGCCCAGACCAACCCACGGCCAGAAGGATGAACTGAGATTCACAACTTCGGCGATAGCCATCACATTGTTGAGCCCAAACATCTCATTCTATCGGTTTGGGCTCGTTCCTTTCTCCCCCACTTCCCCTTTACCGCGACGGGAATGATATCGATTGGCACGATGATACCTCCCACTCCGGCATCGATCTCATTTTCATGCTCACAAACTGCTGGTGGTGAAAATCCTGGTCTCCTGCATAAATATAACAACATGTCCATTCATAATTGGACAGTTCCAAAGCAGCCCAGCCAGAGCAATGCATAAAATAAAACAAGGTATCATATGTTACGCATGAACAACATACCAACCCGACTCCACCATTCCGTAATCCATCCATTTCATCGACTCCAGGAACAGAATGGCCAACAAGGAGGGTGAGGGTTGTCACGGGTGTGTTTTGATGAGAGTGTGGTCTGCCGGTATTATTTAGGCCGGGAGGTTTCCTACTCAAGTTTAACCTCGATCCTACTGTTGATCCTGGACCATAGCCGCGGCGAAGGAGAGGAGGAAGGAGGCTCAAACCGGCGCCAAAAGATCAAGGCTGCAACCAACGATAGTAAGAGCTACAATCATGGTCGGACGAACAGCGACTAAACGCCTTAGGGGTCCTTGACCAAGGTTGGGGTTTGAGATTTCGGTTGTGGACTGTGTATATACGCACTCTTGTATGTATTATATCATGCGCGTTGAGGCCTTTGCTCCTATCCACATTAGGGAAATCCTCGGTCGGCGAAATTACTCGCCTTATTCCGTCCGACTTACAGCTTAGCCCGATTACTGCGAAGATTACTATGGAAATCTGGACAGATCACCAAATATATACGCTTTTGGTCACTCATTATATTTCTGCAGTCGAGTGACATGATCATAACATGCCGCTCACTTTTACGCTTTATGGCGACCTATGCCCAATAGTTTTATTATCCTGGCGGTCTTGCCTCAACACTTCCTACTACCGCTATTTGCCCAAGGGTGAGCCGGGGGGGTAATCCCTTATGGCATGTCAATAATTACAACCGCCGATCACATCGTCTCACTCGACTATGGAGTCCATAAGACTCGATGGCTCACTTCCCCCCACAAGCAGGAGAAGCATCGATGAGTGTCAGGACCGGGTGAGTCATTGGGCAAGCTCACACGACGAGAGAAGCATTTTCTCCTGTTGGGTCTGATTCAATGTATTCTAGGCCACTTAAAACAATCAGACCACTGCCTCGCCGATCCCATGCTCTTTCTATCCATCCTATGAGCGATAGCTGAGGTTAGCCTTGGTCATTTGTTTCCTCTTTCTTTTTCTTTTTCCTCCCTTGCAATTGGCCTAGGGAACACCGTCCTTGCCAAAAGAACTCCCATCATCCATCATTATCCGATAAGTCCTCTCGAATGGTTGCCTGCAGTGTTCCATTATTCTGCCGTGCAGCGGCCCGCCCGCAGTCTCCCCGCATTCTCCCTAGCTTTTCGTATTTGCTCGCGAAGGTTGGCAAGGAGTTGGTGATCCTCAGCTCCAGCTTGCTCTGCTTCCGCAAGCTCGTTCTCTAGTTGGTGAATTGTGATCTCAAGCGAGCCAATAGGGCTCCGAGAGCCTGATTCCAGAGTTCTAGGCTTGACCCTTGGAGGAGTTTGAACATCGGATATTTGGCGAGGGGAGCCAGTTGGGTGCTGTGGAATAAACCACTCGTAAAAATTCTCTCTAATTCCCGAATACTGCCAGGATTTTCCAACCCTGAATTTCTTCTCCAGATACTCTCGCGAGCGATAATGGAACTTGAACCAAGCAAAAGGTGCTTCCTCCGGGTCGATACTTCTGACATGATGTCTTCTCTTTGGGGTTGTTTCAATCTTTGCTCCAAGTCGCGAAACATGGGTAATGTGACGTCCTTTCAGAAACCCTCGATATAATTCAGACGGTGGGGGAGCAAACACCTCTGAGCTAACTGCATGGGTACGATCTGGTAGCCTCACTCCGCGATATACCTTGCACTCAATTGTGCCGTACCTGAGTGCTTGTTCTTGGCTCATCAGTGCCTTCGCTGAACGATTTGTGACCATCTTAACTAACGTGAAAAACACATCCCTCTTCCAGATCTTTCCCGGGGTCCCGTCTCGATTGCACATCCCCTGTACACACTGGGAGGCTATCTTGGAGTCCAGTGGTTGAATTTTAGGACTTCCGGGCCCTCTCTGTGATGAAGGAAATTGGGCGTCAATCCTTTGACCATCAACGTAAAATTCCACGCTAGCTGCTTCGCACGATAGTGGCTGTAAGATAGCATAACGGAGCCAGAACTGCTGACCGGATTGGGCCGGGATATAGCAGCTGAGGCCACCGCTGAATTCACCCTGTCCGATCTCTGGAAGTGAGCCGTCATGCGTCGCGATGGAAGCCCCGATTCCGTTGATGGATGGCATTCTAGGAAGCCGCCCGAAGGAAGACACTCGATATCTCAGAAGCTGAAATATAGGTCTGGTTGGCTCAGTAATCTATTGCCAGAACCATCCCTGTTAGTGATGTGGATGCTAGCTCGGCTAGGGGTTCTAGCAGACAATAATAACTACCGGTTAGAGAAACGTCTTTCAATTTCAAGAGATAAAGATCGAGGGCTGCTTCGACGCACAAAATAGAGATGGCGGAAGGTAAGAAGTATCGGGAGTCTGGAGGTCTGGTCTGGGGGGAGATTTTATAAATATATATATAGCACGTTTGATACCAATATGGGCTTACGTATTCAAAAGCGTGGCTCCCAATTTACTCGCGCAGTGTTCACATAAGAGTTGTAGGAGTTTTGCTAGCGACGGCGCCACCCATTCAATAACTAGAGAGTGAATTACAGAACCAAACTAACCCATAAAACCTTATCCGAACAAGAAAGTGGCCCTTTGGGCTATTCGGGGGTGGCTACAGCGTTCTCTCAGCCATGATCTCCCACTCTCCAATGGGTTTATGAGTTGAGACCTATCAGAAATGTCAGGATATTTTGCCGCATACTTTCGTAGAATGAAAACCACTACCAGAGCAATGCTACCACCCCTCCAGCCCCTCATCTCCCCCTTTGGGCCGTTCCAGTGCAAAACCCCAATATTAGCCTCTTTGAGGTCTTGCCCGATAGCTTTACGAATGCTGTCTGGGACTGGATCCATGGCGGAATATACCAACGAAACATGCGGGGTGAAGACTTCCTTCTCCCATTTATCCACAACCTCCTCTTCCGTCCCACCGTTAGCAAATAATTCCCGGCATTGTCTAGCCAGGTCAATGATTGCTGGAGTGCGTTCCAAGTGGAGGGTTCCGCGGGTGTAGTAGGTTTGCCTAGAGACTTTAACATAACTCATCCCCATCTTTTGGGGAACCTACCCAATGACAAACTCTTTGAAGCTAACCTCCAATAAAGCCCTCAAAGAAATCTTCCTCAAGACCTCCTCAGGACCTACGCTGTCTGGAATATCCGATGTAATTGTCATGTGCGGGCGGAAGGCCGGTACCTTTTCATCGCCGAAGTGGAGTGGAATGGCTTCAGTGATGAGCGTTTGGAGGGCAGCCTCGATAGGACTTCCTGCCGGGGGGCACAACCAAAGCGAAGCTGTCCAGTGGGTTTTTTAGTATATTTTCGGCAATTTTCCCTTCAAGAATGAACGTACCGGCTGTTACTATTAGTCTGTGTTCTCATCAGTAGGGAAGGTAGATGATCCCCCACCAGTCATTTTAGACGTTGAACACTATGCAGGGATCAATCAACTAGGGATTCCTGGTATCGAACTATGGTGCCTGAAGTTTGCGGTTCGTTTTATGGCTCTGCCACCAGGTGATTAACTTGCGGGGTGTTTCTGCGGGGTTAAGATGTGCCGTTAGTGCAGCCCTAGCGAATACAAGTACACTTGTACATTCCCTTAGAAACAAGAGTTGAGGTGGGCTTAATAAGGCTCCCGTGCCTACAGGGGCGGTGGGCTCGCTCAGTTCCGGGACCTCTTGATCTACAGTACAGTACCAGCATCGGTATTAGGCTACTATTGCGCCATCCCTTGAGCAAGACCGAAATATGGGCTAAACATTGGATCTGGAAGTACGAGGCTGTCGACAGAAATCACCGGTAGTGTAGGGTTTTCCACCGAAAACAGCCATATTCACGACCCTCCAACCACTACTCTAGTAATGCATCCCAAACAAAATCTCCATCTACATGAAATTGTGAAGAAATTCCCTGGTGTTTACTTTCTAGCCCTTTTGAACGCTGTATCTAAACTGACTAAGAAATTATCAAGAGAGCTATAGTTGGTACACCAAGCTTAGCACAATTTCTAACTATTTTATGTACCTATGTTCTCATCGTGTATTCGGAATCAGGCAACTATTAGGAGTGTCCCTGAACTAGTAGAAATGGGATAAAATTAGATTAGAGATATCATAATAGCGATAATTACAGGAACAATGATGGCTGTAGTGGTAACGCAAATGAATTAAAGTTGAGGTAACAAGAATTGTTGGCTTAAAGGCAGTATAAAAACCAGTGATTCAGAAAGGGCAGAAAAATTCCAGGCAAAACTATGCCAGAACTGAAGACTAACTGTGCTTGGAGCAAGATAATCATGAGAGCTGAAGGCTAGCTGGGAGCAAGAAGAGAAGGAAAAGAGTTGGAAAGGATTTACAGATTTTAATGTATTGGGGAATGGGTGTACAAGTTAGGTATACTGGGGAGGGGCTTTTTGGAAAAGTTGGCAGACCGTGGGCAGTGGGTGGGATGAAAGGTCAATAGGGAGTGGGCCGGCAGTGAAACTTTTGAAAAAAAGGCTAGATAGAAGGCGGTTATTTTGTTTTATATTACTAGTTGCCCCCGGTTTCCCCCGCCTCTCAACTCCATCTATTGTTAAAATAATCAATCGGGATAAGCATAAGAGTCTAGTTTTTGTCCCCTGACAGAACCCCCTTTGAGACTAGTGCTCCTACCAGGCCCCAATTCTGAGTAAACGATGAAAATAGAAGTAGGTTATGGCAAGGCTTAGCGCTGTTTTCGACCTCAACTTTACAACAGTAGGTGCCAAATTTGCTAGTATAGCAATTCTTTAATAATCTGTGAGCACTTAAGAAGATATTTAAAGGAATTTTGGACCATACTATCAATTACAGATCTTTTTTTTTTCAGCTTCAAAATGTATTAAATAGAAAGTGCCAAGTGGACTAGTTTTGGTGGTACAAGCAATTCTACCAGTGATTTTTGTCGCCAGCCTGCTATAGTTTCTTGTGCTCTTGATGCTTGAGCTGCTGAGCTGTTTATTCTCGAGCACTGGTGGAGTCTATACTGGTATGATACTAATTTCTCTGTTGGCCAGTCACTATTAGAATGCTTAACAGTTTATCAACAGGGAGTACTCAAGTACAAGCATTCGTACTGGATGATCTTGAAATAAAAGCTTTAGAAAAGATAGTGTGGTGGCCGAAGGGTTAAACACCGGCTTCAGCATCACAGGAAGTCACTCTAGCGTATGAAGTTTCATTTTCCAGATGCCTCTCCAGCAATTATTCATCTGTCAAATCGGGGTCGGAGGACAGGTGTATTCAATAAGCGATATTTTGGGGGATGATGGAATCCCAAGATTTCAAGTTTTCCTCTGTTTGTAAAAGTGTGATGGCAGGAGAAAATACCTGTTGTTAAAGTCACTAATAGTAGTATGTATGGTTTACAGCTACTCTAGAAAAGCTACGAAAATGATAATATATATAATAAACCTAAATCCTTGTTAATATCAACCGCTTTAGGCAACCCTCAAGTGACCAGTGAGCTGTGTTAGGTGGTAACTTCGGCGTGATGTATTCCGACAGCTAGGACCTGAATCACTTTATATCGGAGAACTCGCTAAGAAGACGCAAGTAATGTAGGCTAGATATAATGGTATACTTCGGGATAGCTAGTCGAAGTATTGGTAACGACAAGATAAAAACTTATTATATTGATAAGATCTCTTCTCCGTGCTGCTTTTTCTAATTGCAGCGAAGATGCTTCGATATTTATATTCCGCGTCTGAGCAATCGCGGTATACATGCTATCTCTATACTAACTAAGCACTTTGTTCATATTTTTATGAACTTTACCTGAGCGCGAACTCTCGTAGACCCTGAAAACTCTCTACCACACTCTTTTGCTCCCATGGTCAACTTATCAGTCTGCACTTTCATTATTCCTGAGGG
>Ga0307510_10001925_pt1 | contig 23327 bp, 29 predicted proteins | sample 12_EM_MG_FD_207224 | JGI IMG/M metagenome (GOLD analysis project Ga0307510, IMG submission 207224) | Populus trichocarpa ectomycorrhiza microbial communities from riparian zone in the Pacific Northwest, United States - 12_EM | ecosystem: Host-associated > Plants > Roots > Unclassified | place...
TAGATTACAGTTTGTGAGTGTTTTTCGACATATCCTCGCGCAAACATTTTCGCTCCCAGTGCAATCCACACGGTTGTATTTTGAAGGAGAGGCCCGAGCAAACTCTCTGGTAGGTGAAAGGTCGGAAAGTGCGCTTTGCACCGTAGTCCATGCAGGTGTTTGCGCTTGAGTGTCGGAAGGCTGGTGCCGTCACTGGCGTCATCGTCGTAGGCATGACGGCGATGGCGTAATGTCTTGGAGCGCTCAGCGCTTAGCATCGTCCTTCACCGGCTTCACCCATCATCTCTAACTCTTGATCCTCTGCTCTTTATTAGCTACGGCTGTGAGGTCTGATAGGGGTTTCTGTCTTCCTTACCGATATTCGACTTTCTTTGTGGGTACCACCAAGGCCATGAATCACCGTACGTGCGAGTAGGCAGCTCCGTCGATAACATTGAAACCAGACACAAGTTGTCCAACGAGCGGGGCATCTACATTGGAGGGCGACATTGACCTGTGCAGTCCCTGAATCTCAACAGTAGTTTCAATCCAGGTTGGTATCGGTGTTCGGGATTGCTTCTACATAGGACACGACAAGAAGGTTATCTATCTGAACGCAGGAGTTGGAAACCCCGCACCGCATCCCTGACATGTTGAATCAATCTATTCATGGTTCGACGTAAGGTCACTGTGTACAGCGATGAAACATGAAACGTGAATAATGCATGAATCCTCAATGTGACGGCGTTGCTCAAGAAATCCAAGAAATGGTTTGTTGGTGTAGGGTCAACGAGACGCCCTACTCACTTGACCCACAATCAGTGGATGATCGCCGGCCACGCTCAATCTGCTGCCCAAGTAGGGAGCAGGCATACGATATGGTTGCCAGAATGATAACCCAGAGATAACCCCAGAGGATTTTACTTCTCGCTAGCGACGAAAAGAGCAAGCTACAGGAATTCGTGCGTCAGACATCAATCCTCTATATAACCACTATCTTTGGTTGTCCTCATACCTTACGAGAGCAGGGCAGAACGAACGCGTCAAGCACATCGCGAACAGGACAAGTCCGTTTGTCGCTCCAAGAGAGTCCGGGGTTGGCGCGTTCTCCTTGACCAATATTATGCTGAGCCTGGAACCACCGTAAATCAGCTTCTCTACAGACAACGTAAGTATGCATCGACGCACGCAAATGCCAGGCATGCCAGCCTCGACAGGGCCAACAGAGCCGCGATACCGCACCAAACCAGTGCCTGTGCACGGACATCCGCATCTGTCAGGTGTAGTGCCCTCTCCGTCGTTTGATCCATTATCGGAAGACCGGTTCGAGCCATGATATTAAGAAGTGGTAGCGCGAGAAAACAATACGGCCAAAGGCCCAGACATCTGTTGTACAAGCGTACATGGTCGCAGCGCGTGAGAAGGATGGGTGTGAGGAACACTTGGATGACTATAGAGATAAAGCCTGAGATAGCGAGGCAATAGCCGATCTGCGCGGCCTGTCACCAGTAAATTAGCGAATGCCCAATGAAGTAAGGCATGAACATACAGAGAGTGCGAGACCGCCCAATTCCAATGGGGAATAGCAGAAAAGGACAAAGAGTACGTCAAAGGCCGTGTATGTGAAACTAAGTCCGGCCGCAGATAAGCTAAGGGCTCGTATGATGGGTACTGAGACAAGCATTCTGAATGTATACGGCCCCGATTTTTGTTCCCGGTGTCCATCCGTTATTGGTTTGGGAAGGGGAAGTCCACGGCGTTTACTGGGCAAAGTCTACGGTGATAGGTGAGCAAGTGGGAATGGAGCTGTGAGGGAGAGCTGACCTCCTCAAGGAAGACATAGCCAAAGATGGCACCAATTACAGAAGTGACGGCTGCTATGCAACCGGGAAGGAAATAAGGATAGGCGCGGAAAAAGTCGTGATTGAATAACTTAGGGAATGTGTTGGCAGGATTTGAGAATGTTCCACCTATGAGGGGACTATCGAGCTGGATGGTCAATAAAATCGAGGCAATTAGGGACATGTATTACCCTATGACAGAACCAACTGGCCAGGCAACAGCGAAGATGGGTAACGCGATGGCCTGGTTCGTGGAGTCCGTAATTTCGCCCAATACCGAATAGATGACGGCGGTGTTGCCTGAGAAGAAACCACCTGCAGTGATGGACGTAAGCCACGGGATCGGTTGATGTCGACCCAAAGTGACTGACCGATGCAACGAACGAGCAGAATTCCAGGAAGCGTCCGCTGTAAGCCAAAAAGTAATGTCGCCAAACTGACACCGATAATACCGATGAAAATGACAGGTCGGCGACCGATTACGTCTTGAGAAAAAATCAATGACGTAAGAGATCAAGAAATTAAATAATAACAAACGATCGCACCGGAGAGCCGAGCCCACTGATAAATTGAGAAAAGGGAAGAAATAGAAAACGCGCTCTCGGCCAAGCCACTGTAGAAACCGACACGAAGAGGATCGTTCGTGAGGTGAAGGTGAGCCATCATCTCATTGATGTAGGGAAAGATTTGGGTAAAGGCAATGGGGTCGACGAGACGAATGACGCATAGACAGATCAACTGAGCCTTTGGGAGCGGGGTGGACAGGGACTGGATCTTAGCTGGGATGGAGAGTGCCTGAGACTCTAGAGTAACGGGAGCAGCGTGTGCCAGAAGAGGAGAGGATTCATCTTCAATCGTACGATGATCGTTATGGACGGCGGGGCGAGAGGAAACGTAGAGCTGACCACGCTGTGCCATATGCTCGAGTGGAAGGAGAACGACGAGCTGGGGGGAAAAAAGGGATCCCATCGAGTTATATATTGCGGTTGACAATTTTAAGGTTGACCTGTTTACGTCGCATGTGCCATCGTCTCTGGGTCGCGGTCCCTTCGAATCCCGACGACCCGACGACGTACCTCGTGTCCTCGTGCCCAGTCCTTCTTGACTCGCTCGAGAAGCATCGCGAAATAACACATCACCTGATCGTGGGACTCTATTTCCTATCTCGTGTTCTTTCCCCATCCCTCCTTTGTCCCCGCCTTGCCTTGCCCTTGCCCTCACTCTCTCACACTTGCCTGCCCCTTGCCCTCGCATATAGCTCCCCTTCACCTTTTACGTCCGCGCTACGCTCATTATCATGCCGTCAAACACAGACAATATTACTCTCGTCGCCCCACGTCCCGTTAGGTTATCCAACTTTTCTATTCATCTCCCCTCTCCCCACCGCCAACATCCCCGTCGGATCGCCTCGACTCCCGCCGATTCAGTCGACAGGTTCTTCTCCGCTGACCCTCCCTTGGACGACGATCCTCTCGTTCACTTGGACCCTGACTCAAAATCTCCGAAAGCGTCTCCCCGTGCATCGCCAAGGTAAATGCATACATATCCATCCTCCCGTCTTACACCTTCCCAACCTGGCCCCGCCGCCCTTTTGTCTCCCTCGCTAACCTATTTTCTTATCAGATCTAGTTTGCCCTCAGAAGCGCTCGAAGAATTTCTTTCCATCCTCAGGCCATCACTCTTCCCTCCACGCTCCCCCATTCTCCGCCCCCTTAGATACCCAGTTTCGTCCCTCCATGATCGCACTCTTACCTTACCGCCCAAGCCTCTAGGCGGGATCGACAACCTCACTGTACTCCCGCGGGACGATTCTCGCACTCCCGTGAAACAGTCAGGTGCTTCCCTCAGCTCACGCGCTCCCCAACTTTGCGAGAACGAAGAGAATGACGTGGGACCAGAAACACCCACACGATTTTTTAGTTCCGGTCCGTTAGGTATGCCGTTTGCGTCTTCACCTTCCGAATTCTGTCCGTCCTTAGCGCCCATAACTCGTATCGCTGACGTTCATATCCTGACCTGCCAATAGCTTCCCCCATCTCCCGCATACACACTCGCAATCCCTTTCAACGTCATGCATCTTATGAGACCTCGCTTGTCCCTGCTCCTTATCTCCCGCAGGATCGGGCCCTCTCTCCAGCCTCAGTTGCCCTGCCGTCTCCTACCCCGAGCGAGCTCGAGTCACATTCGGCGATCTGACCGAAATCAATTTGTTTTATTTTCCCCTTGTGCTCGCACTTTCGTGATGCTCTGATGCATCTTGGGACTCGTTGCATTTTATCTCCACGTTTTATTACTGTACATCTCGACTATTCCCAGACATACACCTTTGGATGTTTTATCCCCATTGTGTAGCACTACTATTGTCAGAACCTCGCCTGCCCCGCTTTATCGTCTAATCCAAGAACATATCCACCAGTACTTATTTTACATATGATATTAGGATCTCTTTTACCAGGTATATTCGTTCCTTTTTTTGTATGAAGTCCCTGTATTTATCTGTCTCGTCTGAGGTTCTAGAAAAAACGTTATCGGTTCCGGTTCCTTATCTTCCTGGTCACGTGAATTCTCTTGTTGCGGCATCGACGCACTTACGACTTGGACTCGGCTACCAATTATCGTAGTCCTTGGCTTCCAACCTATCCCCGCTCACTCCTGCGGTGGTAATACTTGGCTCATCGATAAAGCATCCGAAATCTGGTCTTGGCTTCTTTAGCTCCCTTAATGAACCCGCTTACAATTCCCTTCATTTCTGCCCTTTGCCGTACACACGGATCCCATATTCCACTGGTGGCGGCCACAGACGGTCTTCATAGAAGCGCAAATAAAGGGGCGGAGACCGTCGACTTCCAATCTGCTGCTCCGCGCACTGCGCTCACCATCTGGGTCTGGCGTACTCCTCGGTAGCGAACAGCGTGAAGTCTCGTACTCCTTTCGTTCTTGCAAAGCAGCAACTTTGAATGTCATTCTCGTCGGGTCATTTCATGGACTTTCCATGCTTTGAGAACCAGCGCAACTGGCGGAATGGGGAAACTTTGCGACGAGCACCGCCATCACCGCAGGAACAATCGTCATCACCATCGCGTCCACATATTTACGCATCGCGCCCTCACTGTATCACCGGGCCCTGTGCCGAATCTCGTCCTCTTTCAGGTCTGTTCGGCACTATAGTAATTCCCTCATGACACAAGCAACACATCATAACACATCATAGCCTATCAGCGGATGCAACTTTAGGGGATCGCAGGTGGCCCAATGGGGTAAACCGATCCGGAAGACGAGATTCTATGCAAGGGGCAGGTTGTATTTTTGGGGTTGAGAAGATGTGGCCGTTCCACGCCGTTCGTTGGTCAATGAGAGATAAACGCGTAATTAGCTCTCTTGTGTTATGGAACGACAACGGCCGCGACATCTGTTTGGGTCCCCTGTGTGGTCCTGGGACCGTCTTTGACCTGCCGACAAAATTGGCAGGCGGTTCTCTGTTGTTGGGATCATGCCGCCCTCTTCCGCCCGCTCTCGTCGGTATGAAACCGACGTCCCAATTGATGTGGATGTGGTGTGCTCTCAGGCTTATGCATTAAGCAACGCTCCAGACATTGGTCGCGATTCGTCTGCCAGACGCTTACGAGGGCTTTACATACGTCCGATCGAAGGTGATCATCTTTTTGTTTTGCCAATGGGCACGGTATCCCATGACTCTCCGCAGCACCCTTCGAGCTCGCTAACGAGAGTGCCACAAGTGAAACAAAAGATTCTTCAACAGACTGCCACGTCAATGGTCACGCCCTCAAGTCGCCTGTGATATGATACTTAAAAGGGGTACTCTTATGCGCTGGATTTATTGTATACGATTGCGGAAAATGCGGAACATGGATCTTAAAGGAGTTCCACTCTGTGTGGGACCCCGAACGTTGTGGAATGATGTTATGGTAAATGCCACCGATCATTCACAACTTTGCCAATCCTGACGATGAAGGGACAGGATCGGGGAGCTCGTAGAGTGCATCTAGCGCCGCTTTGTATTTGGTATATGCGTCCCGTCTACCAGAGTTTGGGAATGCGAGTATCAGACGTGAGAGTTGGACAAAACGAATGTCTGGCGCACCTTCGGAGTTTCAGCGTCGGCGTCAACGTGTTATCAGCTACACAAAACGGGTCAAGGCTCAGGTGTATACGTCTGAGCTGTTCGAATCTTGAACAATCCAAGCGTCATTGGTCGAACCAGGTTCAAAACCCAGGAGAATGACCCACCCTTTGAGAGTCCTTCCAGCTAATTTATTCAGTTCCTGCAGAAGACCATCCACGATCCGTGGGTCCCTACAGAGCTCCTCCAACGCCCGCGTGTCTGCTGCGTCGACCCCATGCCCGAGAATGCGCGAAGCGAAAGCAGCGAACTGCACCGGATCCGGAACGATTACCCCGATAAGGTATGACTTCAAACCGTTTCCGTGGACGAAAACTTGCATGACGGTATGATTGCGGGCGTATACGTCCTCAATCTTCTCCAACGCGACATACTCACCCTGCGCAAGCTTCATGATATTCTATTTACGAGCTCAGTAATATGTGCGACTTATAGCGGTATGCACCATGCGCACCTTCACGCGATCAATAATCCTAAAGCGCCCATGATCATCGATTTCCCCGATATCGCCTGTATGTAGCCAGCCCTCAGAATCTATAGTCTCTTTGGTGTTTTTTTCGTCTACCTCGTCTCATCAGCGGCGCTCGACAGACTATACCTAGCTCCCAACTGACCTTTGTAGTACTGGATGAAAACAGACGGGCCCCGACTGCATATTTCTCCTCGAGGGAACGGTTTATCCGACGAAGTGTAATTCATAGCCGGGACATCAACTAGTTTCAGTTCCACAGCAGGTTGGGGAGGACCGACGCTTCCGCTCGCGGTCGGGTCTCCCGGAAGACCCCTTGTACTGAGGGCACTATTCTCGGTCATGCCATAGCTATCACAAATCGATTTGGGTAAATCACATGACCCGAGTGAGGTGTGTTACTCACCCTGAGGCGAAAATATTCAGATACAGGCCAAGAAAATAACGAATAGCTTACCTTCTACTATCTCACAGGCAAGAGCTATCTTGAGGAAGTCGAGCACTTCGGCGCTGATTGCAGCAGATCCGCAGACAACTAACTTCACGTTGCCTCCCAAAACGGTTTGAATCTATTCCACAACGGTCATACACGATCACACGTGTTGAACACTACCATACCTTCCTGAATACCAATCTATCCCATAAAGGATGTGTGGTTACCCCCGTTGCATGTAAATTTTCGAGCTTTGTCTGTACGGCACGCCGGAATATGGCACCTTTCAAGCCAGGGACATTCCCAGCGACCATAGCAGCCTGGTATATGCGATTCAAAACTCGTGGCACAGAGGGGAAGTAATTGGGCTTGAGGCTTTGTGCATCCTCGAGTAGTCGAAGAGGATCGCCCGTGAAAAAGCCGATAGCACCTCCAAGAGCAATGACAGCCATCTGATTGACTCGCTGCGGCCGATACTTAAGAAAGGTGAGTGCGGACGATCAATTGCCGACAAACCTCGTAGATATGTGCCAGTGGAAGATAGGACAACAATGTGACGCGGTCCTCGGGGCCAATGGCATATCCGTAGAGATTTGATTGAGCCGCCATAGCCAAATTACCATGGGTGAGCAAAGCACCTGAACAAAGTGATTAAATTGAGGGAGATGATCAACCGAATTTATCACCTTTCGGTTGACTAGTAGTTCCCTGGTCAAGCGATCAACCTCAGTTAGACTAAATACCGCACCTGTTGAACGAGACTTACCGAAGTGTAGCAAATGGTAGCAAGGTCATTGTGCGAAGGTTCGGTGATATCGCGACAGTGCTTCTTCCCGAGCTCTTCCACTAGAGCAGCATTAGTACCCAAAATCAAACCCAACAGACGCCGTATGCCCTACACTCGCTTAGTTCTTGGAGTTTGATACCCTGGGTCTGAGACCACGCCGCTGCGAACTGTTTGGTTTCGGATTCTAGTTCGTCCATGACCACAATGAGCTTTAGGTGGGGGTGACGCGGCGCTGCCTTGAGTAATGTGGCCAAGTGGTCAGAGGTTGTGAAGATAAGGGTAAGGTGAGCATGGTCGATGCTGAACACCGTCAGATCGCCCGCAATTGTCTGTAATTATAAGTCTTACATGTATTCTGAGAGGTATCAAAGTTAGTTCCAGGTGAATCCAGTCTTTGGGTCTCACGAACGCACCGACAGCTTCATCTCCAAGGGTGTCATAAAGGGTGACTCCGACCTTTCCATACGCATTTAACGCCAGTTCAACGAGCACACATTCTGGTAGAATGTTGACATTAAGTGGTAGGCTGAGGCGGGCCAGGAGTGACAAACTTACCAGGTCTGTTCGGACTCCAGATACCCACCGTGGGGTGTTCCCCACCACCCACTGATCTGTTCTCAAAGATATGATGAATGGCACTGCCAATATGGCGTCTCCTCTCATCCGCCTGTGCGTATGTCTGCCAGACGTAGTGTCGCGCATATGTTGGAGGATTCTTTGAAATGACCGGACGATGTCCCAAGAATGTGTCATCCTTGGAAAGCGAATAACCAGCATCGAAGATCTCAGTAAGGGTGGTGAGAGAACCGGGGGTATCGAAATCCACATAGCCAAAAGTTGCTAGATTGTGTACGAAATGTTAAAAATACAAAGGGCGAGCAGAAATGGGGAATCAACACACCGTTCCGATAGTGAGCTGGCAAAAATGAATTTTCGCGACGGTTACTAGCCTAGGCGAGATCTATCGAAACGGTACGCACCAGTCTGGCCAGGCCGCTTCGTTCCAGGCACTTCGTACGCTTGTCGCTTGTAGTCGACGTTGTCCGGTATGGGGACTACCCTGTGAATTGCCATTGCTAGATAGGTGGATGAGCGTCTCTAAGCAGGCCAACGAGCCTCGTGCGGCGGCATTATAAGCAAACTTCCTTCGAACACCGGCATAAATAAACCCGTAGGTCGTCTTTCGTAATCACATGTGAGGTTTTAAGTGTGTTTGGTAACTCGTGACTCGATCGGATCATTCTTAAAATTATTCCACATCCTCGACATAAATAGCAACTAGTTCCGGATTCACATAACCTTCGCAAATACACTATGGAGCATTCAGAACGATCTACCGAAAAAGACGCGTGAGACATATCATCCAGAGTTGGTGAATCCCCCAAAACTCACCTTCATGAATTCCTCGTAATTTATCGTAACCCATCCATCGCGGTCCGTGTCGGCACTTTATTTCAGATCACAGATTAGCACCCTCCGTGCAAGCGAAAGCAAAAACAAGTACCGGTGGAAGGCTTCTGTCAACGTCTTCACCGCAACGCAAGCCCTTACGAAGCGATCGAACGTGATCCCTGGTGCAGGGCCATACCCCGTGGACGGACCAGATGCTTTATCGGTAAAAGCACGACCATCGCATCAAACCGACGGATAGATTCAACGTGGGACTTACCGTATTTCTGCTCGATAAGTGTGAGGAGGCTCGGTGCGAGTCGGTATCCAAAACTCCTCAGAGCCTCGGCTAGCTCGTGCCCGTCGATTGTACCAGATCGATCTTTGTCAAAGTGCCGGAAAACGCCCTGCCAATCGCTGATGTACTTCCAGAGACCCGTGAATTCTTGTGGTATTGACTCGTTAGTAGGGGGGGCATCGACCTGGGCCTAGGAACCGCACACACCTTGAAATCCTATATTCCCATTTCGATCCGTGTCCTGGATAGTGCTACTTAGCGTGGTCATCGTCATGACAGTGACGACTTACGAATATATTCATCAGCATCTTCACGGTATCAAGGTCGAATCCTAAAGTAATGTGGCTGTGTAAGCATGGGAATGTGCCATTTTGACATAATCAGAGCGCGCGCTGCAAGGACGGAGAGCGACAGGCGCATGTTCCTCGAGTCACAATGGCGGTGGACGTAGCTCGATCTCAGACGATCAGAGTTGGGACACTCACTCGACCAGTTTCCTGCGATATACCAAGATCCGTCAGCCCGCATTCAAAGAGGACATGGGGAAACGACGTTAACCATTTACCAACGCAGCTTGAAGCTCGGCCACGGAGATCGAACCAGACCTATCTGTATCAACCGCAGTGAACCATTGCCAAAGCTGTGGGTCTGCATTGTGGGGGGGAGTTGAATAGCTATGGCCGATTTGGTTAGGATAAGGGGCTTGATATGCTCGAGAGGACGATGAAGAGCTGCGGTGGACGCCACTAGCGTAGTTGGGAGCGTACATCAAAAGAGGACAAGAGTGGAAGAAGGCTAGGGCAAAGGACGAAGAGCCAGCCAGCGAGCGCCATAAATCCTCTAAATTTAGACACACCGCCACTATTACAGTATAGTACTGCCTCCCTCAGATAAAGTGCAGTACCTCTTGCTTTGTTCCTCTCCAGGGGCCAGTGACCATGACAAATAATCCTATACGGCTTTTCCAATTCGAAACTGAAATTAACACTGTGTCATTTGGTGCTCATACGTGTACTAGCGTAGTACTTCGTCACTCCACCAGTGCCAGTGCCGCACTTCCCCTAACCAAGGCAGAGGGCACGTGTTGGTCACGCCCACATTACGCCCCATACGTACAGCGCCGCGCTCGGGCTCTGGCAAGCAATACGATCCACAATAACAAGTGTGAGGGAAACGTCTCCCCTGTTTCTACCTCCGTAACATTCATGCTCGACCGCTGACGCTCTGCATCGGAAAAGGATTCCACCGGTTTCTCCGTCCTGGCGCTTCACGGTGCACTTTACCATGTCTAGTCCCCATCTCAAGGCGGTCTTGTTTGATGTGCGTCTTTCTTCCTTTCTTCCCATCGCACCACTGTTATGTATGTTTACCCTTTCTCGCAAGATTGGCGGAGTTGTTGTACAAAGCCCACTCTTGGCAATCCGTGACTACGAAGTCGAGCATGGCCTCCCCAATAACTACATCAACTACTTGATGTGAGCTCTCTGACGGAAAGTTCGGGGCCAGAGTGCTCATGAGGGATCATATATCCATTGCGCAGCACCAGAAGGGGCTCACAAGGGGCGTGGCAGAAGTTCGAGCGGGGAGAAATTTCCCTGTTTCCCTTCTATGAACAGTTCAGCCAAGACCTGTCTGACGTGCATAACGGCAATAAATGGTACATTGAGTACTGTGAGAGGAAGGATATAGGTAAGCCATGGAGTCATTCTCCACAAACGTCAGTACAATTTTAATCGGGTGACAGCATGTGCCGAGCTTCCGCAGAAGTTGTCCATCGACGGCCGGGAAGTGAGCCTAGTCCAACATTTAATGCACAGATTCTCACGAGCATGGCAGCTTTTCGGACGCATGATGAGAACGGGTCAGAAGGTGGACAAGTATTTCTATGAAGCCATCTTGCGAATCAGAGGTTCGATGGCCTCTTGACGCTCTTCCGTTTCGATTTATCGGCGTCTCCTACGTTTTCTTAGCGGCTGAACGTTGGCGCGTCATCGCTCTCACGAATAATTATTCGAAAATTGATGCGACATTCCTCGGCATCGATGACCGACACTTGACACGATACCCTGGTGTAACTCTAGAGTCCGAACTCAGGTTTCTTGGATGGGAAAGTGGCGCAGTTCCGCCACCTATTCGCGAACTATTTGACGATTTCGTGGACTCGAGCGAAGTTGGAATGAGGTGGGGCGACTCACTAATTGACAGCTAGTCCTGATGGGACCGAGCAAGGAACGCTAATGTCCGCTCTGTCTGTGCCTTTAGGAAGCCCGAGCATCGGTTCTACCTCCTTGCCTGCGAAAGGAATCATATCCGGCCGCAGGAAGCTGTCTTTTTAGATGACCTGGGTTTGTAAGTCAGCACCTTTCCTTTGTTGTAGATATCTTGTTGCAATCGCATCTTGCCGTGGTTGACGGAGTATGACCATATGACATCTCACAGGAATCTCAAAACTGCCCAGGAGCTTGGAATGGAAACCATACGTCAGAATCTTGCTTTTTTCCGTCTGAACAATCTAATGTCTGATTCATAACATTCGTTGATAGATGTGCCGATAGGCGGCGCAGTGTCCGCCCTCAGAATATTAGGGGACAAATTGGGCATGAACCTGACGCAAGACTTGGAATCCGAAGCAGGCGTGCCATCAAAACTTTGAACCACTCCGCCATAGTGGCCTCTCCTCCGTCTACGCCGCGGAGTACATGTCGAATTTGGAAAAAGTGTTAATTAATCCATCTAATAAACGTTCCTATGTTCTATGTTCTCAAGGAAGCCGCAAATTAAAACGGCTTGTCCGAGGCAGGAATCTTGTCCTCGTAGTAGCTGCTGAGCTGTGGCAGGGAATACGATCGGAGAGAGAATTAAACGCGAGGAAAGGCGAAGGACGCACCACAGGTATGTTGAGGAGCAGGGTGTTCTTCACCTTTGGCGTCACAGAAAGGAGCTGGCGAAAAAGGGGACACCCGTTCAGAAAGAGAGAGCAGTGCATGAGAATTGGGGGGAGGGACGCACGAAAACAAGGGCGGTACCCGCCCCTACGCCCCAAACGCCGAGGCTTCCTGACCATCGTTTTGCTGTCTGTGAAATTGTGAACAGGTGGCATGGCACGGAGAAGGAGAAGGATGTACGTCGAGGGTGAAGCTTCCCAGTCTGCGGGTTGCGGGAGTCGGATAGTAGGCGAGACGGGACATGGTGCGAAGTCAAGTTGTTGCCCGGTTGCGGTCAAGTTTGTGAGCGAGAAAAGAAAGGTCGTGAGAGCCGCAGCCGGCCGAATCCGGGAGGCGGAGGATGTCCGTGAGCAATTTCGGTAGTCGGACACAACACGGACTGGACGTTCCCCTCCTCTCCCGTGTTGTGGTCTTCGGCACCTTCATTCCTCCTTATTTTTAATTACGACCCTTTGTTTTTTTCTTTTACGTTCGTTCGTTCATTAGGCTTCGCCTACTTTCATCGCCTCGTCTGACCAATTTGAACCAGGTCCATGGCGAATCCTCGGCAACGTCGCAAAGCTCGCTCCACTCACAAACCGGTACATCATTCGAGGCAAGCGAAGAAGCTCCTCAAGAAGCAGCCTCGTGCGTTAGGCTTTTTGTGGAGATGTCCGCACTACCGACGTCCTTTATGAATTCTTGATATTCATCAAGCCATTCGGGGTCCAAAGGTAATACAGGAAGCATGGGACAACCATAAAACGGTCCGACAAAAGTACGTATACACAGTCCGTGACGGGGAATGATTAATAATTGACGGGGCAACTCGCCACGGTTCTTTTTGCTAGTTACGCAGCACTCGGTTTGGCCATTTCGCTGAACCCCAACACATCTGGGGGCTCGGAACGCGCCGCTTCTGTCTTGGAAGCACGAACGATAGCAAATGAGGCTCCCTCCATTGATGGGTCGGACCCAGCGGTGTCGATGAGCGGCGGGAGCGATCGTGACCTTCCAAAAGGGTTAGGACGCATTGTGAAAGACGAAGCTGGGCAGGTTATCGCCGTCGAGACCAATGACGATGTCGATCCACCTCCACTTGACCATCGGCTGGATCTCGTCGAGGTGGCGGCGGCGGCGGCGATCCGTACACAAGAGTGCCAAAGGTGGACATCATTCGGTCCAACGTCTGGGGCTGGAAAGCTAAATGCTGATCTAATTCTATGTGAGTGTGGAAACACTGATGGCTTCTGGAGATAACCGTTTTGACCTGAGTTTACATTGAATCATTTTCGCCGCCGTCTCGATCGGATTGTTTTTGGAAGTGCAACATGACACCTTTCATGCGCCCGTTCCGAGGTTCTCTTCCAATGGTCAATTGGCATTCCTGCAGGGATTAATATCGAAACATGGCCGCGACGTGGCAGCTATGATGCGAGATCGTGGGTTGAATCCCGACCAGCGAACGGAGGGAGAGATACGCCGGGCCATTAGAATGGCTGGGGGGTTTGAGAAATTTGGCGCCCAACTGTCATAACAGGGTTGGGAGATGCGCATACCCATTCGCGGTTAACATCGACAGCCGTTTCGCAATGTGTAAGGATAGCCTATTTTCGGCGGACGTTAACGTTCCCAGGTCATGATTTAATGAATCTCTACTATCTGAACGACAAAAGGGCAAGGAGAAGAACAAAGCAATTTGAGGGGTACATGTGTTCGTCGAAGGGGTGCTCACGCTTGCGAACGTTCGGGGTCTATCGCGTACCGGGAACATTCAAAGCAAGGCAAGGGGGTATGCCAGGATTGGAAAAGGACAGGGGGCAGTCTCGACACGGGGACATGGAACGTGTGGTGAGGATACCTTTTTGAGGAAAGGAGATAAACTCAGAGGGAGGAGTATGTGTTGGTGTGCGTGCGGGAGGATAAAGTTAGCAAGTCGTGCCCGGGGGGCTGGACGCGCTGCGAGCCGAGGAACAGGGAAGTGACAGCTCGAACGAAATTACGACATCAAGTGGACCTGTACACAATGTAAACCGAAAACCGAACGAGGCATGTGGTCTGGTCCAGTGCCAGGATACCATGACGGGGAAAGGAGATAAAGACATGGGGCGTGGACATCGACGTAGACGTACAATTCCAAGAAACCCGTCGACGGTAAACGTTTGGCCTCTCCTCTTCCGAGCGCACGTCTTCCTTCTTCATTCATCCCAAAACCTTCAAATATCCCTCCCATTTCCACTCCTTCTCGCCATCATCTCTTCCCCAAATCCCCGCCCCCTCCCACCCTAATCTCACACAATGCCTCTCAAGTCTGCCACCGTCCCTCGAAGTCCAGGCTCTGTCACCCCTCCGTATCCTTCCACCGCTACTACCAACGCCAACAATCGCCGATCATCTTCCCAACCAAAGTCCTCTCGTCAACAGTTCTCGGCCTGTGGGGCTTGCCGCATGCGAAGGTATATCCTAGCACGAGCACTCACTTACACGCTTACTCATCCGTGGGAAAAAAAACTAAAACAGGGTTCGGTGTGACCTGAAAGACTTGCCTTTCTCGAGCACAGGCACCCAACCTCAGTGTTCGAACTGCAAAGAGCGCGGCCTCAAATGCGTGTCCGTTTGTTTCGAACCTTCCCATTTTCTTCGTCCACTCACACACGGGTTCGCTTCTTCCAGTGATGAATTTGCCGAGGTCAAAGCTGTCAAATTACTAAGGCGCGGCCGCCGCCTCCAACAGGTCGAGTGCGTACACTCAACCCATTTCCTTTGTCGCCCTTTTGTTCAACCGTACGCGCAGGGCCGTCTATGGCAAATCTATCGACGAGGACGGTGGTCTCTTTACCGCCCCCTCCCTCTCGCCAGGGTTCATTCCTAAACTCAAACCTGAATTTTTCTCGTCCGCTTTCTTCCGCCGATTCCACATCCAGCGTAAGCCATGTTCAACTTCTCACTCGCCCATCCTTCGCGCTTATCCCTCGGTCCCCTGGTACAGATCCTGTCATTGACCCATCTGAGTTTTGTGCCCGCTTCTTCGAGTTCAGCAAGGGGAACTGCAATGCCCTTGGCGTTCCGGGCCAACTTATCGCAATGCTACTTGCTGTTTGGGCGGCAAGCTTCGGCGTTAATGAATACGGCATCGAGGAGCTTCATCACGGCGAAACCGCCATCCGCACCCGTCGTGAGGCTACCAATGAAATGGTTCAAGAGATGCTTCACTTGGTTGATATTCACGGCATTATGAGGAAGCCCACCTGGGATGGTGTCCGTGCCCTGCACCTTTTGTTACCTTTAACACAAGGTACGCGATTTATGGGCGATCTCTCAATGTCTTGTACCCATCCATCCCATCCAGAGATCCAGTCCCCCATGGAGCGGCTCGTGATGTACGAAGCTTTGATTAGCCAGGTATTCACCCTGTGCAGCTTGGCATCTGTTTCTTCTGTTGGAAGCGGTCAAGGGCAGGCCGTCGATATCCTTGTCCGTGCCCGACTCTTTTGGTATTCGCACATCGTAGAAGGCGTCACTACCGGTCTTCGCGGCGGTCGTCTGCTCATGTAAGCCCGGATTCGTGAATGACTGGTGTTAGAAGCTCACTCGCTTTGGCAGTTCGGATGATGACCTTGCGTCGTTCCAGAAAACTTTGCCTCCGCTCAACAGCGACGCGATGACGCGCACCTCGACCATCGCTTACGAGTTTACGTATCGTTACGCGATGGTTCCGCTCGAACTGGCTTCGGCTTGTCGGAAAGTGCATTCAGCCTTGACAGGCCCCAAAGCTCGACAAAAGAACGAGATTGAGGAGAAGAGCCTACATGAAGTTTGGGACGCACTTGAAAAGTCGTGGAAGGACTTCGACAATCTACGCATGCTAGGCACCTCGGGCAATGTCCACGAAGAGGATGTCGATCGCTACGTCCACGGATGGCAGGTGCGTTATTCGTTTGGCAGCTGTGGGTTTTCTTTGTTTTAATCTTTCCTTTCTTAGATCTTCATTTTCGAGTGCCGTGAGTAGAGCGTATTCTATCGGTTCTTCTGACGTCCCGACACTGACACCTTGCCGGTAGTAAATGTCATACGCGAAGCACTCAAGCAACGTACTGTCGTACACCCTACCTGTGATGGAAACCTGAGCGTGACCCTTCCGAATTCGAGCCCGCGGAGCGCACAGGTCGATGCGGCGACTCGTCTGTTGAAAATCGCTGATGCCCGCTGTCACGAGGTCGTTCGACGGGTCGTCGTAATCATTCGCCAGCACCTGGGCACTCCCTTTTTCGAGTATGATGCCTCCCTGGTGCGAGACGGATGCTTTTTTGCGGGATTTTTACTCGCAGGTGAAGGAGGTTCTGACGAAGATGTTCAAACCTGCCTACAAGCGTTGCGCGAAATGAGATGGGCATACTCCAAAGGCGAAGAAAGGGAGAAAACGATCCGGATGATCTGGGAGTCACGCAAAGGGTCCAATACCAGATCATGCGCATCCATATCCCCTACCCTAACTGCACCCGTGTTTGACTTCCAGCCCGGGACCCAATTTCTACGCACCCATGCCCAGCGTCCCCACCCCCCTCCTCTTTCCATCCCAACGTCTGGGATTCCCGGTTTTGACTCATCGGCCCCAACCACAGCGTGTACTGACGAGAGCAGCTGGGCTTCCCCTCTTTCTGCAACGTCGTCGAATCCTCACTCGCCTATCGATGGACCGCTCATTTCGGGTTCGAATGGGGGCTCCCCTTCGTCCACAGTAGTCTCCTCCGACGGGTCCCCACCCTTTTTCACGCTAGCCCAGGGGCCGACTCCGTTTTCGCAGTTGTCTCCTGGGATAAAATCGGATGCGCAACAACATTCTCCCCCACTCATATTCTATCCGTGCTCCGACAGTGGCCACTACACCTTTACACCGCCATCTTCAAATGGCGCCCTATCTTCCCTGACGAACGCCCAGCCCACCCAAGTTCGGTCCATGAGTTCGTCCCTGTTGTGTTCTAGCCCAACGACGCACAGCACTATTCCAGAAGACGTAGAGGCAGCCTTTAGTCATCCCAGCCCATCTTCGTTCTTTGATACAAGTTCCGTCGTCTATCCGATTGGTGGGGTTTCGCCACCCGCACTCCACACAGGCCCCATGGATCACACCTTTTCCCTCTCGTCCCCGTTCTTCTAGTGAATTTCACACTGTAAAATGAAATTACCAGCACCCTCCCTCTCCCTCTCGGACACTCGATCGGACATTATTATTTGTCATATACATTCCTTCCTTCTCTCGCTTCGTCTTTTGCTATAAGGTATTATTCCATCTGAGCCCTGGGACGGGGACCGACCTCTCGTTTTACTTCATCTCACGTTTACCATTCTGTCTGTTATTCATAGATATCCTTATTTGTGTCTGTAGTGCATTGCCATCCATTTGTCATGGTGCATCGAAGTCCCCTTTACATCATAGGAGAATTGCTGCATAGAAGAAGGAGAATGAATAAAAACTCATTTTATGTTGTTGTTTGACACGAGTGACGCGAGCCGAGCGCTCGGTTTGATTTCCGTCCGCAGCATCAGTGCCAAGAGGACAGGTCTCGTGATCAAATACCCACTGCGTGTCTCAGTGGCCATTTCGTCTCGTCTCGTCTCGTCTCCCATATCGTACTGTACCCGTAGCACATTCGTAGCACACCTCTTATTCGCTTATTCCGAACACTCACCAATCCCCATATGTTTCGTGAGCCCCCACGATGGCCCTTTACTCATTCGTCGCTGACATCCCTCATTTATCCTAGTCTTCATCCCCCTCCTTTGTACGTACGGATCTTCGCCCCTCTATCCCCCATCTCATTCATCGGTTTCCATAGTTGGTGTTCAGGACAAGCTCAAGGTCGTTGACGGCAACCCTCGCATCTGTCCCAAATGCCATAACGGTAAATCCCACTTTCCATAGCCCACCGATCGTTTCCCGTTAACACTTGGGATGATCCGACTGTTTGTTCGTATCCCCTCCATTAGTGACCACTGTTCGCGCCACCTCTCGCATGTGGTTCTCGTTCTTTTTCGTGCGCGTCATTCCGTTCAGGAAGAACCAGATCTGGATATGTTCAACGTGTAACTGGAAAGTTCCCGTTCAAAACGGGTACGTCATAAGCATCCAGGGAACCGACTGTCACACTCTCTAATTCGGATATGTCCTTAGATGGGAACCTGCTCTGCCAGCAGGGAATGTAGGGTGGGGTGCTTACCAGCCGGGATATCAACATGCATACCAGAGTCCGCAGGCGATCGGGTACCAGCCCTCTTACGATAGCCCACCACGCGGCTACTGAAATCTCCTACTCTTCCTTCTTCCATTTCTCCTGCCTCTTCACCCGTTCATCTTGACGCCGTGTATCACCACTATCTGTCCGTTGTCGCCTGTATGCTTCCGTGTAATTAACCAAGTTTCATTTGGGCCTTTCTAACGTTCGCTGTCACCACTAATGCGAATTTAAGCTCTCGCCCGCGTTTTACACCCTTCATACTTTGCCAGCCCGACTATCAACGTCCCTGCAAGCTGTCCGGGCCTTCGGTAAACCCTGCTGCAGATCCTCCCACCCAGACCAGCGCGATCATGAAGATCAAGCCGGGCCCCAACATGACTAGCTGTACGTGCTACGCACAGGTTGCGACCTTTGGTGCTCCCACCGAGACCTTAACGGGCTCCTGACTGCATCACACTCACGCTGGAAGCCGACAAGAGTCTCCGAAGCGTTCGTTGATCATTAGGTTACGCAGACCAATGAGCACGGGTAAAATAGCAATTTCGACGTGGTGAATAACGTAAACATTCTCCTTTGTCAATGATATGCGAGGAATACTATACAGTACACAAAGTAAAGTGAAATCTAGTCGCTAGAACTTAACCTGCAATGAATGCACAACCAATCTTCCCTTCTTTGTCCGCATACACTATTGCCCTTTTGGTATGTCCCCAATCCAACCAAGCATCATCGCCCGTAGTGTTCTCTCTTAAACTCACTCCGACGGAATCGACCACGTACACACATTCTTTGTATTGGCTATTGGCACCGCCGAGAACGACGCCAGCAATTCCCGCGTGGTTGCATCTGGCCTACTATACCCTTTCCGTTTTTCTATCGCCATATATTCTTCAGAACGCTTGTACACCAATGGATGGATCCAGAATGGTCGTTGTACCACAAGATAGGAGAGGAGAGCCGGGGAGCCGTGAGGACGTGGAGCTGAGGACACCATTTTCAAGCGAAATGGCATGAAGAGTGAGCTTGCAGCAATCGGGAGTAGGTTGGGAACCATTATCGACAATGGTAAAGATAACCCTTGTCGGGAGAAAGGGAACTCGTGGGACAAAGGTAAGAGGTTATTTTTAAGGGTCCTACCAGCGGTCGGAGGAAGACCAGACGAAGTCCGAGACGATAGCCCCAAAGTCCCACTATTGTCGACACTAAAGGAGCTCGAGACCACTGAGCTCATTTAGAAGAGTTGGTCGTTACAGTATTGGGCACACAGGCCATCATGAGATGAGTGTGAGACACGCCGAAGACCGGGGTTACCTGGTTCAAATACGACCGTCTCGAAGGTAACGACACGCATAACGAACGAAACCAAGGGGTCCAGAACATAAACTGCGATGCAGGGTTGGATAAGTAGGCGTCAACACCATGACCCGACTATGTTCCTCGGATTATGGATGTGCGGAACGGCTCTGTGGGTCACTGAAGGAAAATAGACCGAATGGAGGGTGAGTGACGGGAGGAAAGTGGAAGAAGTGGGTAAAACGCGCCAAGTTACAATAGCCACAGTTGTTTCGAAAGGCCCACCTCTGAGGACCTGACAAGAGACGATGCGATGAGGTAACCAGGAAGGAGAGGAGAGATTCAAGAATTTGGATGGGTCCGCTCCGATAACTGCTGAGTTAGTTCTGAGGGACTGAGGGGGGTGAGTCAGTGGTGGTCAGCTCGAGTTGCACAGCTGCTGTGCCAGTGCTGACAGCGCTGACAAGGAAACAAGGAAACGTGACATTTCTCGTGTCACAAGGCTGGCCGCGACACGAACGCTCTCTCTCCACTCTCGACAATCGCTCACTCCCCTACGTTTGCTTTTTTTTTTCTCCCCCTCCCTCTTTAAACATCATGCACACCAGCGAGTACGACTACCTCTTCAAGCTCCTTCTCATCGGTGACTCTGGCGTTGGAAAAGTACCATAGTTCTCTTCCTGCAAACCCTATCCACGTACTAATCCTCTCCTTCAGTCCTGCCTCCTCCTCCGTTTCGCAGACGATACCTACACAGAAAGCTACATCTCTACGATTGGCGTCGACTTCAAGATTCGTACTATTGAGCTTGAAGGCAAGACGGTCAAACTTCAAATTGTAAGTACGCAATCCTCTACCTTTCCTCAGCGCTTGGGCGTCGTGGCACCTTCACCACCCTATACTAGTTTCCTCTTTGAACCATTTCTTTTTTCTTATCCATGTTCTCCTCTTTTCTGGGGTTCGTAAAACTAATACGCCTGTCTCTCTTTCCTACAGTGGGATACCGCAGGTACATGGCCACCTCTCCTTCCCTGATATCCTTGTTATGAATCGCCGTTGTACAGGTCAAGAACGATTCCGTACTATCACCTCGTCATACTACCGTGGAGCGCACGGTATTATTGTCGTTTACGACGTCACTGACAATGGTCGGTTCTTTCGGTCTCATGGTCGTCTGCACCAACCTCCTTTGATGCATGTTTCTAGATACGTTCACCAATGTGAAGCAATGGTTGCAGGAAATCGACCGCTATGCTTCTGAAGGTGTGAACAAGTTGCTCGTCGGCAATAAGTCCGACCTGACCAGCAAGAAGGTTGTGGAGTATGGTGTCGCGAAGGTCCGTCCGTGGTTCAAACACATTCTGTATCATCTTCAACCAGTGCATCGTTGTTGTAGGAATTTGCCGATCAACTTTCCATTCCCTTCCTTGAAACCTCGGCGAAGAACGCGACAAATGTCGAGCAGGCTTTCCTGACCATGGCGAAGCAGATCAAGGACCGGTGAGCTTAGCCGGAAGTCTGTCGTTTCCCTGACACCGACAGTCCCTCCTTAGCATGGGGTCTACCCCGTCGGCACCTGGTACGGGCAAGTCGTCAACGATTACTCCTGGTCAGAACGTACAACAAGCACAGTCTGGTGGCTGCTGTTGATTGCCGAGAACTTGGACATTTTGTTTATCCTACCGGCGCTAGGTAACATCGGGGAGGTGTTTAATGGTTGTCCTACTCTACATCTTCATCTTACCTTCACCCCGTGTCTTTCTTTACCTTTGCGCTTGCTGTTCAATATCCATGTTTTCCATATAAACCACGCGCGAGTCGTGCCATGGTCAAGGAGAGATGGTCGTGGTACGATAAAACGGAGGTATGTATTCGACAAGTACCGGATATCCTGTCAAGAAGTGTCCCATATGATAACAGACAAGTAGGGCAGTTGTAACAAGACTAAGGGGGTACGATGTCGTCGAGCGGAAGCTGACTCGCGTCGCCTGCTTCGGTGGCCTCCTCATATTTGCGCACCTTCTTTGCCCATCGGAGGCCACAGGCGTTGCAAAGAGTTTTAGGGCCATGGGGACCCTACCCACAGAGGTTAGGGGCCAATCGAAGAGGTCAAGGTGACGAGCATACCTTTCTCCATTCCGGGGAATCCGTACGGCCACACGTATTGCAAATATACTGGTCGCCACCGAATGATTTTTTGGGCTAGGGAGAGTGTCAGAACTAAAAGTAACATGAGTCTAGGTGATAAGTCGATTTACCTTTTTCCTTCGAGGCTCGGCATCCCCCTCATCTTCGGGTGAGGCAATGGTAGGAAAGGCGCCACTGGCACCGGCTTCGTACCCATGCGACGCGGAGTAGTGCGGTCGGGATAAATCCCTGCCGTGCGTGGATCGCGGTGGTAAACCCAGGATAGTTGACATCTGCGCCGACAGTTCGTCGCCGGCGTAAGATCCCGTGTGTTGAGCAGACTGTGTTGCGGATTGTTGCTGGGAATGAGCCCGAAGCACGTTTAGGTGTTGCTGCAATCGCTCGTTCTCGACTCTGAGTTCCAGCAGCGTATTTAACCTGCCAAAAGCGCGGCCCGTGACGTTGACCCTCACAATCGAATCCCACCGATGATGACGCGCAAGCTGGTACTCACATGGCCATATTTCTACTCGGGTATGGCTTAGCGACCGCAAAGAAGCACCTGCACTCGCTTTCTCCCAGGATGAAGTGCGGATAGCCCATGATTTCGAGGAGGACCTCTTTGTCGGGGGGCGGAGGAGAGGCTACCACTGATATGTGAGGGAAGGAGTCGGATTTACAAAACAGCCTCGCGTGGAAGTGAAAGTCTTCACGACGCTCGATCGAATGAGCGTATGTCTCGCAAAAGCCGAGTCTGTCGTTGACTGGGGCGCACGTACCCGAATATGAGCTGGACGGCAGTAAGGTCGAGAGGGATACAGACCGTTAACGAAATCCTTGAAGTCCTTGTCTATCAGTTCGCCATCCTGCCAGCCGAGAATCTCGCGCACGGCCGGATTGCAGAAGAGGACTTTACGTCTTGGAGAAAGGACAAGCACGATGGCCTCGCTCAACTCTGTCATTAAGAGATCTGCCCAACGTTTGCGTCGCGTGAACTCCCATGGAGGAGGAACAGGCTGTTGATTTGGCTGTAGCTGGACAGGATGGTGCGAAGACGATGGACCTGTGAGAGCATTCATAGGGGAGGAAAGCAATGGAAGATATCGATTGGAAGAGGATAGGGACAAAAGAGAGTTGTACAGGGATGTTTATATACGGTACAGTACCGGTACGAAAAAACGATGTGCGAGTTGGTTTTTGAGCTGAGCAGTGTTCGGGCGACCGACTGGGCGTGAATTTGTGGAGCCAGGAACGGCCATTGCCTTGAGCGTAAGCCGACGGCACGGCTCCCAAAACGGAAGAGGGCGATTTTCACGGACTTTCCTATCTGGCCAACGCCATGGGGTGTTCGATTTAGGTACAACAGTATCCACCGTCGATTCGCACCTCCGACCCGGTCATAAATCGTGA
>Ga0307510_10001926_pt1 | contig 23326 bp, 19 predicted proteins | sample 12_EM_MG_FD_207224 | JGI IMG/M metagenome (GOLD analysis project Ga0307510, IMG submission 207224) | Populus trichocarpa ectomycorrhiza microbial communities from riparian zone in the Pacific Northwest, United States - 12_EM | ecosystem: Host-associated > Plants > Roots > Unclassified | place...
GCCCGACGGCATCCCGCTCGCGCTGACCGACGGCAATCCCCTGCTCGGCCTGCTGTTGCGCCCGTTCGCCTCGGTGCTGCCGGTCGGCGTGCAATATGTCGGCTGGTGGCTGCTGGCCTGCACCCTGCTCCACACCGGCTTTGCCGCGGCGCTGCTGCGGCGCTTCACCCCCAACCCGCTGGCCTGCTGGACCGGCACGGCGCTGCTGACGCTGATGCCGGTGCTTCTGGCGCGCTTCGGTCACGTCAATCTGTGCGCGCAGTGGGTGATCCTGTGGGCGCTGTGGATCTATGTCGATCCCGCCAGGTCGGCGCGTCTCCTGTGGTGGGTGGCGGCGACAGTCGTGGCGTTGCTGATCCACCCCTATCTGACGGTGATGGTCGCCGCGATCTGGGGCAGCGCGATGCTGCGCGACCTCGCCGCGGCGCGCGGCGGCAGGGCCCGCGCCGCCGTGATCGGCGACATCGGCACCGTCATCGCATCGCTGGTGCTGGTGCTGCTTTTCTCAGGGGCGATAAACAAGCCGACCATGCCCGGTGGTGGCTATGGCCACTTCTCGATGTCGCTCGATGCGCTGTGGAATCCCAATATCGGGACCTATTCCACCATATTGCCCGCCACTTCGACCGAGCCGGCCCAGGCACTGGAAGGGATGAACTATCTCGGCCTCGGGCTGCTAGCGCTGCTCGCGATCGGGCTGTTCCACGCCGTGCGCCACCGCGCCGAAATCCGCAGCGATGCCCTGTTCCGCCGCCTCATCTGGTTGTTACCCGCCTTTGTCGTGCTGACGCTCGTCGCCATGGCGCCGCATCTCATCTGGCGCGGCGCGGTCATCGCCAGCGTGCCGCTGCCCGATTGGGTGCCGAAGCTGTTCGATCCGGTGCGCGCCGCCGGCCGGCTGTTCTGGCCCGTGCTTTACACGCTTGCTTTTGCAGCGATCGTGCTGGTCGGCCGGATGCGGTTCGGCACCTGGCTGCTGGCCGGCGCGCTCCTGCTCCAGGTCGCCGACATGTGGACGGTGCTCGCCTCGGCGCGCGGGAGTGGAATATTGGCCGCGCAGACCAACCCCTATCGCCTGACGCGCGATCCGCGCTGGGACACGCTCATCGCGCAAGCCGACATGATCGAGTTCGAACCCGCCGAGATACGGTTCAATCTGGAATTGCTCGACGAGGTGACCTGGCGCGCGGTCATCGCCGGCAAGCCGGTGCGCTTTTACCACGCCTCGCGTGAGCCGGTCGCGGTGCGCCAGCGACTGACACGCGACAGCGTCGAATTTGCGCTGGGTCATATCGACCCCCACCGGCTCTACGTCCTGTTCGACACCGTCCCACCGCCCATGGTCGCCGATCGGGTGGAGAAACTCGACGGCATATCGATCATCCCGCCAACGGCGCATCGCTGATATCACGGCGGAGCAACGCGCCAGGCCGCGCGTTGGGCAGGCAAAGAGAGGAACCACGCTCATGAAACTCTATTATTCCCCCGGCGCCTGCAGCCTCGCCGACCATATCGCGCTCCACGAAGCCGGTCTGTCGTTCGAGCATGTGAAGGTCGATCTCAAGGCGAAGAAGACCGAGAGCGGCGCCGACTTCACGACGATCAACCCCAAGGGCTACGTCCCTGCCCTCACCCTCGACAGCGGCGAGATGTTGTCGGAGAACGTCGCGATTCTGGACTGGATCACCCAACAGGCACCGCAGCTCGCCCCCGGCGGCCTGATGGGCCGCACGCATCTGCTCGAGATGCTCGCCTATATCTCGACGGAAATCCACAAGAGCTTCAAGCCGTTCTTCGCGGGCGCCTCCGATGAGGACAAGGCCAAGGCCGGCGCGATGATCACCAGGCGCATGGACTATCTCGCCGAGCGGCTGGACGGCGACTATCTGTTCGGCGCCGAGGTTAGTGTGGCCGACGCCTATCTGTTCGTCATGACCTTATGGGCCGGCAAGATGGGCGTCAGCGTTCCGGACAAGGTGGCCGCGCTGCGCGACCGCATGATGGCGCGGCCTGCGGTGCGGACCGCGATGACCCATGAAGGGCTGATACAAGCCACGCAGGCCTGATTTTTCCCCTAGCCCTTTCCCGGCGAAAGCCGGGAGGCAAAAGAGAAAACAGGCGTTACCGCCGGTGCAGCATGGCGACATCACACCGGGCATAGCGCGCGCCGAATTCCGCCATGATCCCGGCATCGTGCACGAAACCGTTCTTCTCATAGAGATGCACCGCCGCCTGGTTCTTCGCGTTGCTCAGCAGATAGAGCCGGTCGCAGCCCAGTGCATAAGCGCGGTCGATCGTCGCGCGGAGCAGGAATTCGCCCGCCTTGCGCCCGCGCGCCGCGGCCGAGACGCCCATCTTGGTCAGTTCGAACTCGCGCTGGCCGGTTTTGCGCAAGGCGCAGGTGCCGATCACGCCGAGACCCGGCGCGGTGACGAACAATATCTCGCCACCCGGCGCGATGATCCGCCCGCGCGGATCGCTCAGCACTTCGATATCGGCCTGCTCCAATGAGAAGGTCGCCTCGATCCACTCGGCATTGATGCGATAGAAATCGCCAGCGAGATCGTCACTGAACCGACGGATCGCCAGCCCGCCCGAGGGCCGCTGGTCGAGCGGCCGCTCAGCCAGCGCATGTTCAGCCGCCGCGACCTGCGTCAGCAGGGCATCCACATCGCACAGTTCGGCAACCGCCGCACGCAATTGCGGCCACAGCACCGTCGCAGCGGTCTCGATCACTTCTTTGCCCCGCTCCGTCAGCGCGATCGTCTTGTGGCGCTGGTCGCGCCCGCGCCGACTCGTCTCGACCAGCCCCATCTCTGCCAGCCGCGACAGGATGCGCGTCACCGCCGGCTGGCTGATACCGAGCAGGTCGACCGCCTCGCCGACCGTCACCGGCCCGTGGCGATGCAGCAAGGCGAGCAACGGCATCTGGCTCGGCTGCGTCGGCAGGCCGGCATCCGCCGCCATGCGCTCCGCCCCAGCCTGCAACCGCTCCGCCAGCCGCTTCAACCGGCTGCCCAGCATCACCGCACCTTCAATCGCAATCGCGTCGTACATCCGACTCTCCATCAATCAATATAACCTGCTATATAACACGTTATAAAGTCAAGGTGCGTTAGCCGAGCAAAACGCTCTTTTCTTTCACCCGGGCGCGGGGCAAATACGCGCATCCCTTTCTATCTAAGGCCTGCCCATGACCGATCTGTCCCGCCGCGAAGCCCTGGCCGCCACTGCCCTCGTCTCGCTCGCCCTCGCGGTGCCGGCCTGGGCGCAGGACAAGGCGACACCGGGCGATATGGCGGCCTGGGACCTCGGCGATCTCTATGCCGACGACGCGGCGTGGGACGCGGCGCGCAAGAAGGTGCTGGCCGACATTCCCGGCCTGCTCAAATATAAGGGCACGCTCGGCACCAGCGCCGACACGCTTGCCGCGGCGTTGATCGCCCAGTCCGATCTCGGCCGGGTCGCGGGTCGGGTCTATACCTATATCAGCCTCAAGGCCGATGCCGATCTGCGTGTTTCGGCCAATCAGGAAAAGCAGGCCCAGGCGACCGACATGTTCACCGCGTTCGGCGAGGCAACCTCATGGGTCGCGCCCGAACTGCTCACCGTGGGCAAGGCGAAAATCGATGCTTTCGTTGCCGCCAACGCCACGCTCAAGTCGCGCTTCGACTTCTATCTCGCCGATACGTTGCGCCAGGAGGAGCATACCCTGTCGCCCGAGGGCGAAAACCTGCTCGCCGGCACCTCGTCGCCCTTTTCCGGCGCACGCGATATCCGCGAGCAACTCGTCGCCTCGGACATTCCCTGGCCAACCGTCACCTTGTCGACCGGCAAGCAAATTCGGCTCGACGACCAGGCCTATACGCTCAACCGCGACGCGCCCAACCGCGCCGACCGCAAGCTCGTCTTCGACACCTTCTGGGCCGAATATGGCAAGTTCCAGAGTTCGCTGGGTGCCGCTTATCTCAGCCATGTAAAGGCCGACATCTTCCGCAAGAAGGCGCGCAAATATCCGACCTCGCTCGCCATGTATCTGTCGGGCAACAATATTCCCGAGGCGGTGTACCGCTCGCTGGTGCGCGAAACCAATACCGGCCTGCCCCAGCTGCACCGTTATTTCGAGCTGCGCCGACGCATGCTCAAGCTGCCCGACATGGCCTATTACGACATCTATCCGCCGCTGGTGCAGCTCGACAAGAAAGTCACCGTGCCCGAGATGCGCACCACCGTGCTGCAGGCACTCGCCCCGCTCGGGCCGGATTATATCGCGACCCTGTCAAAGGCGACGGCCGCCAAATGGATGGACCCCCTGCCCCGGCCCGGCAAGAAGTCGGGCGCCTATATGAACCCCGGCGCGGCCTATGACGCGCACCCCTATCTGCTGCTCAATCTGGGCGAGAATTACGAGGGCATGACGACCTATGCCCATGAATGGGGCCATGCCATGCACACCCTGTTCGCCAACAAGACGCAGATCTACGACAAGTCGGATTACCCGATCTTCCTCGCCGAGATCGCCTCGACCTGCAACGAGCAGCTACTCGCCGCCTATATGGTCAAACAGGCCAAGACCAAGGAAGAGAAGCTCTTCTATCTCGGCCAGCAGCTCGAGAGCATCCGCGGCACCTTCTACCGCCAGACCATGTTCGCCGAATTCGAACTCGCGATCCACGACAAGGCCGAAGCCGGCGACGGCCTGTCGGGCGAAAAGCTCAGCGCGACCTATCTCGACCTGCTGCGCCGCTATCATGGCGAGAAGGTCAATGTGCCCGACACCTATGCCTCGGAATGGGCGTACATCCCGCACTTCTACACCAGCTTCTACGTCTATCAGTACGCCACCTGCATCTCGGCGGCGTCCTATTTCGCCCGCTCGATCCTCAAGGGCGGCGCCAAGGAGCGCGACAATTACCTGTCGGTACTGAAGGCCGGCGGCTCGGATTATCCGGTCGACATCCTCAAGCGTGCCGGGCTCGATATGACCACGGGGGCGCCGTACCAGGCGGTAATCGCGACCTTCAAGGACACGCTCGACCAGGTCGAGGCATTGATGGCCTGACGGTCAGGCGGCCTGCTTCAAAAGGTCCATCAGCCAGTCATCCACGACCGCGTCGATCACCAGATGGACGCGGTCGGTGGTGCCGCGATTGGCGACGCTGTGCGTGTCGGACAGGCGCAGATACCAGGCCTCGCCCGGCACCATGATCACCGGTACGCGGTTGACCATGAACTCCACCTCGGAGTTGGTCGTGATCGGAACATGAATCCGCGCCATGCCGAATTCGGCGGCGAGATCGACATCGTCATGCTCCTTGATCACCGACCCCGGTGTCAGCCGCATCAGCCTGACCGTTCGCAAGGGGCAACGGAAAGCCGCCAGCAGCTCGCGGATATAGGGCGTCTCGTCGAGCAACGGCCCATCCGCGAACTCGGTCGCGCCGGGATCGGAATAGATCATCATAATCGGATGCGTCGCGCCGGCCTTGCCGCGCAACGGCAGTACGTCCCACACCCCGTCATAATTCTGCTTCACGAAATGGTCGATCCAGTCGCCTTGCAACACCCGGTCGAGATCGGCGACCAGTCGACCCTCGTCGAAGGCGAGAGGCAGACGGACGCGATCGGGGATCGTCATGGGAGATTGTTCGAGCACGCGCGCCACGATAGGCGGTGCGCGCGGTGGCGCAAGCCACCGGCCATCATCCAGGGGAATCCGGTGCAGCCAGGCGACAATCTCAGCCCGATCGAACAATTCCGCACGATCGTCTCGGCGGACCCGGCGCTACAGGACCGATTGGCCCCGCTCTACGTGCCTGAACAGTTCATTGCCGCCGCCATCGCCGCTTGCGTGGAGCAAGGGGTGACGCTTGATGAGGAAATGCTGCACGAGGCGTTGAAGCCCGACCCGCTCGGCGTGGCGCGATGGCGTGGCGGTGACGCTGCCGATGACGGGTACCCAACGCGACAATGGTTGCCGACCGCCATCGTCCCCGCGACACAGGGCGCGGCGGTAAGCTGGGCGCATTTCGCGGGCAAGTCGCTGCTCGAATCCTTCTTTGAAAGTTCCGGCCGCGCTGCCGCTGCTTTGCCGATCAATCGCCTGCTCAACAGGCGCTCGACCCTGCAGAGCCTGATCGACGCCCACGCCCCCGACGATGCGCTGATGCCCAACGGCTTGATCTTCCACATGTCGCGTTGCGGCTCGACCCTTGCAGCGCAGATGATCGCCGCATTGCCGGGCACCATCGTCGCTTCGGAAGCGCCCCCGATCGACGGCGCGGTGCAGCTCAACCACCAGATTGCTGGGCTACCGCTCGATATCCACGTCCGCGTGTTGCGTGCGATCGTTGCCGCGATCGGCCGTGACCGGACCGGCGATGCGCGCGGCTATGTCATCAAGCTCGACGCCTGGCACATCAAGGCACTGCCGCTGTTCCGCGCCGCCTTTCCCGATACGCCCTGGGTATTCATGTACCGCGATCCGATCGAGGTGATGGTCTCGCAGAAGCGGCAGAGCGGCATGATGGCTGTGCCCGGCGAAATCCAGCCGGATACCTTTGCCGCCGACAGTGAGGACTCGGTGCTGGCGCATGGCGCCAATGTGCTCGGCCAGATTTGTCGGGCAGCCGTCGACGGCATGGCGAGCGGTGGTGGCATCCTGATCAACTACAACAAGATGCCGGCCGCCGTGTCCGAGCGCATCTTGCCGCATTTCGGCATGGCGATCGATGCTGCGGACCGGGCGGCGATGCAGGCGGCCACCCAACAAGACGTGAAGTTCAAGGAGCGGACATTCGTCCCGGACAGCGCCGACAAGCGCGCCGAGGCGACGCCCGATGTGCGGGCCGTCGTCGAGCAATATATGGCCGCACCCTATGCCGATCTCGAGGTTCTGCGACTCAGCTAGAGCGGCCTGGCCGACTGACAAAATTCGCCCCGGCAAACCGCTTGCGCAAGAGGCGGACAGCGCCTTTGAGCTCAGCTAATTATGTCAGGGGTTCTGTGGCCCGTCACGTCCTCATCGCGTCGATCAGTTTCTTGATGTCCTGAGATCGTCCGCGCGGCAGGATCAGCACATCGTTGCCGCTCGCCACGACGATCAGGTCGCTGACCCCCAGCGTGGCGATGCGCATGCTACCGGCGCGCACCAGGCAATTGGTCGTCTCCAGCATCACGACGTCGCCCTCACAGGCGTTGCCATCATCGTCGCAATCGCTGATCGCATGCAGCGCGTCCCAGCTGCCGACGTCGCTCCACCCCATATTGACGGGCACCACCGCCACCCGCTCGGCTTTCTCCATCACCGCATAGTCGATCGAGTCCGCCGGTGCTGCGCCAAAGGCTTCCGCATCGGGAAAGATGCGCCGCCCGTCGCGCACGGCGCCATCCATCGCCTGCTGGCAGGCGGCGAGCATATCCGGCGCATGCACCGCCAGCGCGCCGAGATAGATATCGGCGCGGAACAGGAAGATGCCGCCATTCCAGGCATGGTCGCCCGCCGCAAGCATTGCCTCGGCGCGGTCGCGCGGCGGCTTTTCGACGAAGCTGACGACACGGTGCACGCCGCCGCCGATCTCTTCGCCGATATGGATCCAGCCGTAACCGGTCTCCGGCGCGTCGGCGGCGATGCCGAAGGTTACCAGCCATCCCTGCTCGACCAGCGGCAGCGCGGCGTGGATCGCGGCATGGAAAGCGGGAACGTCGGAGATGACATGGTCCGACGGCATCACCAGCAACGGCGCGTCGCCGCCACCCGCGGCAATCGCTGCGAGGGCAATGGCAGGTGCAGTGTTGCGCCCGATGGGTTCGAGGATCAGCGCCTGCGCCGCGGCGGCGACCTCGTGCAACTGGCTCTCCACCATATCGGCGTGGCGCGCATTGGCGACGACGATCGGCGCGGCGAAGCGCTCGCCGTGGGCGCGACGCGCGGTGAGCTGGAGCATGGTCTGCTCGGCGGTCAGCGCCAGCATTTGCTTGGGCCGCGCCGGCGTGGACATCGGCCACAGCCGCGTGCCCGATCCGCCGGAGAGGATGACAGGTACGATCGGCGCGGCAACGTTCATGCAAGCAACTCCTGTTAGGGCCGCGATAGCCGCAGACCGTGGCAGTTGAAACTGCCGTGGATCAAGAGCGATCCGCCGCGTTCAACCTTTGTTTGTCAATTTCTGCGACATCCGAAGGCCAAGTGTCGGGATCCCTTACAATCCCGGGGCAGAAGGCGGCGTCGCAATGGTCAGGTTGTTCAAGCATTATATCCCGAACGCCGTGCTGCTGCTCGGCCTGCTCGACCTCGTCATGCTGATCACGGCGGGCGAGTTGGGCTGGACGACGCGCGCCGGTCAGGTCGGCATGGCGATCCCGCCGATCGCCACCCGCGCCTGGCAGCTCGCCACCTTCGCGTGCAGCCTGATGACGGCAATGATCGCGGTCGGCGTCTACAGCGCTAATTCGCTGCAATCGCTGCGCGTCGCGGCCGCGCGCCTGCTCGTCGCGATTTCGCTGGGCGTCATCGTCCAGGCGGTGATCTTTTTCCTCGTCCCCGATCTCACCTTCTGGCGCTCCAACCTGCTTTATTCGATGGGTTTCGCGGTGGTGCTGTTGTTCGCGCTGCGTATCCTGCTCGGCAAGCTGCTGGGCGGCCAGGCGTTCAAGCGCCGCATCGTCGTGCTCGGCGCCGGCGCCCGCGCCGCGCGCCTCAAGGCGCTGGCGCAGCAGCCCGGATCGGCCTTTGTCGTGGTCGGCTATGTCTCGATGAGCGAAGCTAACCGTGTGATCCCCGAGGCGATCGCACGTGATGCTATCTACAACCTCGCCGACCATGTCGTGCTGTTGAACGCCAGCGAAGTGGTGCTCGCGCTGGAGGAGCGCCGCAATGCGCTGCCGCTCAAGGACCTGCTGCGCATCAAGACCACCGGCGTCCATGTCAACGAGATCTCGACCTTCCTCGAGCGCGAGACCGGCCGTGTCGACCTGCAAAGCGTCAACCCGAGCTGGCTGATCTTCTCTGACGGCTTCTCCTCGGGCCGCATGTTCTCCAGTGCGTTCAAGCGCTTGTTCGATATCTGCGTCAGCCTGTTGCTGCTGACGCTGGCACTGCCCGTGATCATGATCACCGCGATCGCGATCAAGTTCGAGAGCAAGGGTCCGGCCTTTTACCGCCAGCGCCGCGTCGGCCTTTTCGGCCAGGGCTTCGACTGCATCAAGCTGCGCTCGATGCGCCAGGACGCCGAGGTCGGCGGCAAGGCGGTATGGGCGGAGAAGGACGATCCGCGCATCACCCGCGTCGGCCGCTTCATCCGCAAGACGCGGATCGACGAATTGCCGCAATGCTGGAGCGTCTTGAAGGGCGAGATGAGCTTTGTCGGCCCGCGCCCCGAGCGCCCGCAATTCGTCGAGGATCTCGAACAGCAGCTCAATTATTATGCCGAGCGCCACATGGTGAAGCCCGGCATCACGGGCTGGGCGCAGATCAATTACCCCTATGGGGCGTCGATCGACGATTCACGCCAGAAGCTCGAATATGACCTTTATTACGCCAAGAACTACTCGCCCTTCCTCGATCTGCTGATCATCCTCCAGACGATCCGCGTCGTGCTGTGGCCGGAAGGCGTGCGCTAGCGTCATGCCGATGACGCTGGTCCTGTGGAGCCATGCGCTCGCCGCCCTGCTCTTCGCAGGCGTGGCGTTCACGCGACTGCGCGACGCCGGGACGGCATTGCCGCGGCTGACCTTTGTCATCGCCCTCAGCGCCACCGCGCTGTGGGCGCTGGCGGTAGCCGGCATCGACGCCAGGGACCTGACCACCCGCGTGGCCGAATCGCTGCGCAATCTCGCCTGGCTCGGCTTCATGTTCGCCCTGGTGCGCCGCGACCAGGGCTCGCCCGAACGCCGCGCGGTGGCAATCATCTATGGGGTCGTCGCGGTGGTCATCACCGTCGGCATCGGCCTGACCATCGCCGATGGACTCGTCGGGCGCGACAGCGTCGCGTCGCTGGCCATGGCGTTGCTGGCGCTGCGCATGATGGTGGCGGTCAGCGCCCTGCTGCTGGTCCATCACCTCTATGTGACCGTCGCTCCGCGTTCGCGCGGCGGCATTCGCCTCGTGGTGATCGCACTGGCAGCCATGTGGAGCGTCGATCTGCTGCTCTATGGCGCAGCCTATCTCAGCGGCAGCTGGCCGAGCGCCCTGCTCGCCGGCCGCGGCGTGGTGATGGCTTTGGCCGCGCCACTGTTCGCGATCGCGGTGCAGCGCAACGGCGACTGGACGCTGCAAGTCTCGCGCACCGTGGCATGGCAGACGCTCTCGCTCGCCGCGACACTGCTCTATGCCGGCGCAATGCTGCTCGCGACGAGCGCGATCTCCAGCGTCGGCGGGGGCAATGCGCGGCTGTTCCAGGTCGCCTTCGTCATCGGTTCGACCACCGCGGTGCTGACGATCCTGTCCTCGCCCTGGGTGCGCGCCTGGGCCAAGGTCAAGCTGGCCAAGCATTTCTTCCGCCACCGCTATGATTACCGCGCCGAATGGGTGCGCTTCACCGAAACGCTGGGCAAGCCCGACGATGCGGCGCCGCTCGACGAGCGCATCGTCAAGGCGGTGGCCGACCTGACCGACTCCCCCGCCGGCCTGTTGCTGGTGCCCGATGGCGCCGGCCTGGGCATCGGCGCGGCATGGAACTGGGACCGCACCGCTTTGCCCGGCGCCGGCGCTGAGGAAGTGCTGGCGCGCTATCTCGAAACCGGCGGGCGCATCATCGAACTCGACGCCGTACGAACCGAGCAGGCCGAGCCGGTCGAGCTGGCCAGCGTCCCGCAATGGATGCTCGATACCGATGCCTGGGCGCTGGTGCCGCTCGCCCATCTCGGCCGTTTGCAGGGCGCGATCTTGCTCGCCCGCCCGCCGATCGACCGCGCGCTCGACTGGGAGGATTTCGACCTGCTGCGCATCGCCGGCCGCCAGGTCGCCAGCTACCTCGCCGAGGCCCGTGCGCAGGAAGCGCTGGCCGATGCGCAGCGTTTCGACGAGTTCAATCGCCGCTTCGCCTTCATCATGCACGACATCAAGAATCTGGTGAGCCAGTTGACCCTCGTCGCGCGCAACGCCGAGCGCCATGCCGACAACCCCGAATTCCGCGCCGACATGGTCGCCACGTTGCAGGATTCGGTCGGCCGAATGAACGACCTGCTCGCCCGCCTGTCCCAGCACCATGGCGGCCGCGCCGAGGCGTTGCGCGCGGTCGAGCTGCTGCCGCTTGCTGAGCGCGTCGCCGCGCGCCGCCGTGCCCAGCATCCGATCGCGGTGGTCGGCGACCGCGCCGCGCTGGCGCTGGCCGACCCGGTTCGGCTCGAGCAGTTGCTCGGCCATCTCGTGCAGAATGCCGTCGAGGCGAGCGCGCCGGCCGACCCGGTGACCATCTCGATCATCGCTGGCGCCGACCGCACGACGATCGAGGTGATCGACCAGGGTTGCGGCATGTCCCCGGCCTTTCTGCGTGACCAGTTGTTCAAGCCGTTCGTGTCGACCAAGTCGGGCGGCTTCGGCATCGGCGCGTTCGAGGCCCGCCAACTCGCCGAGGCGATGGGCGGCAACGTCACCGTCACCAGCCGCGAGGGCGAAGGCACGCATTTCCGTGTCACCCTTGCCGCCGCGAACAGTCATGTCCTAGCCCTTGGAGAAGCCGCGTGAGCGACAATTCCGCCCCACGCCCGAAGCTGCTGATCATCGAGGACGATGCCGGCCTGCAACGCCAGTTGCGCTGGGCCTATGACGGTTATGACGTGGTCATCGCCGGCGACCGCGCCAGCGCGATCGACGCGTTGCGTGCCGACGAGCCCGCCGTGGTCACGCTCGACCTCGGCCTGCCGCCCGACCCCGATGGCGTCAGTGAAGGCTTCGCCACGCTGGCCGAAATCCTCGCGCTCAAGCCCGATACCAAGGTGATCGTCGCCTCTGGCCACGGCGCCCGCGAAAGCGCGCTGCGTGCCATCGCCGAAGGGGCATGGGATTTCTACCACAAGCCGATCGACATCGACGCGCTCGGCCTGATCGTCTCGCGCGCCTTCCACGTTCATGCATTGGAGACGGAGAATCGTCGCCTTGCCGAACGCGAGGGCGCCGCTGCTTTGGGCGGCCTCATCACCGCAGCGCCCGAAATGGCCAAGGTTACGCGGACCATCGAGCGTGTCGCCAATGCCGACGTCTCGGTGATGCTGCTCGGCGCCAGCGGCACCGGCAAGGAATTACTCGCCCGCGGGCTGCACGATTCCTCACCCCGCGCGCGCGGCGCGTTCGTCGCGATCAACTGCGCGGCGATCCCCGAGACCCTGCTCGAAAGCGAGCTGTTCGGTCATGAAAAGGGCGCCTTCACCGGCGCGGTCAAGACCACCGAGGGCAAGATCGAGCAGGCCCATGGTGGCACCCTGTTCCTCGACGAGATCGGCGACGTGCCGCTCCCGCTCCAGGTCAAGTTGCTGCGCTTCCTGCAGGAACGCGTGATCGAGCGCATCGGCGGGCGCAAGCCGATCGCGGTCGATACGCGCATCGTCTGCGCCACGCATCAGGATGTCGATGCGATGGTCGCCGACGGGCGTTTCCGCGAGGACCTTTATTACCGCCTCGCCGAGATCGTCGTGCGCATCCCCTCGCTGGCCGAACGCAGCGGCGACGCGGTGCTGCTCGCCCAGCATTTCCTCAAAAAATACGCCAAGACCATGCACAGCGCCGTCACCGGCCTGTCGCCCGATGCACGCGCCGCGATCGATGCCTGGGGCTGGCCCGGCAATGTCCGCGAGCTGGAGAACCGCATGAAGCGCGCGGTGATCATGGCCGAGGGCAAGCTGGTCACCGCGGTGGACCTCGATCTCGCGCCGGTGACGGGCGGCGAAATGCCACTCAACCTGCGTGCGGCGCGCGAAAGCGCCGACCGCTCCGCGATCCGCCATGCCCTGGCCCGCGCCGACGGTAACATTTCCAATACCGCCAAGCTGCTAGGGGTGAGCCGCCCGACCCTGTACGACCTGTTGAAGAGCTATGATCTCCATGCCTGACGCTCGTTCCACAACCCGACGCAGCCCGCGCACCCGGCGCCGGTTTGCCCTTGTCGCCGTCCTCGCGCTCGGCACCGTTACTGCCGTGGCGGTGAATGTCGCGCGGCCCGCGCGTGCCAGCGGGGTGAGCGCGCGCACCGAGCTGATCGAGAGCCTCGGCCTGCTCAATACCGGCAATTACAGCGCCGCGCGTAGCCATGCGATCGCAGCGACGAAGGCCGATCCAGCCTGGGGCCTCGCCCATGCCGTCCTCGCCCGCGCTTATCTCGCGCTTGGCGACGGGGTTGCGGCGGAGGGCGAACTGGGCCGCGCGACGCAGGCCGGTTTCGACGGGAAGCGCGCGCACCAGCTCTATGCCCATGCCTGGTTGTTGCAGGGCGATACCGACCGCGCGCTGACCGAAGCGGGCAAGGCCGAACCGCAATTCGGCGGCTATGCGCTGCGCATCGCGGCGCGCGCCATGGCGGCCAAAGGCGACCTGCCCGGCGCACAGGCGACGCTCGCCACCGTGCTCGCCGCCGATACCCGCAACAGCTATGCCTGGAGCGATCTCGGCCGCGTGCGCTACACCGCCGGCGATGTCGCTGGCGCGATCGACGCCGCGACCAAGGCCACCGATCTCGACCGCAACAATGTCGAGGCGCTGGTGCTGCGCGGCGAACTGGTGCGCGACCAATATGGCCTGCTCGCCGCCTTGCCGTGGTTCGAGGCCGCGCTGAAACACGACGCCTATTACCACCCGGCACTGATCGAATATGCCGCCACGCTCGGCGATGTGGGTCGCAATGTCGACATGCTCGATGCCACCCGCCGCGCGCTCGCCGCGCGACCAGGGAGCCCGCAGGCATTGTACCTCCAGGCCGTGCTCGCCGCGCGCGCCGGCAATTACGACCTCGCCCGCACGCTGATGCAGAAGACCGGCGGCAAGATCGACCATCTGCCCGGTGCCCTGCTGCTAAGCGGCATGCTCCAATATCAAAGCGGCGATTACGAACAGGCGATCGGCACCTGGCGCGAACTGGTCGGGCGGCAGCCGTTCAACCTCGACGGCCGGCGTATGCTCGGCGCGGCGTTGCTGCGGTCGGGCGACGCACGTGGCGCGCTGGATGTGCTGCGCCCGCTGGCACTACGCGGCGATGCCGACAGCTACACCCTGTCGCTGGTCGGCCGTGCCTTCGAACGCACCGGCGAGCGCGACTGGGCGGCGAAATATCTCGATCGCTCGGCCTGGCCGAGCCTCGCCGGCGCGACGCCATTCGGTACCGACGACAGCCTGCCTCAGCTTGCCGCCGCCTCGGACAAGGGTCCCGACGATCCCGTCGCCCGGGTCGCTTACCTCAAGGGCCTGGTCGATGCCGGGGACACCACCGCCGCGTTCAACCAGGCGCAGGCCCTGGCCCGCACCTATCCCGGCGCGCCCGCAGCCCATCTCGCGGTCGGCGATGTGCTGATGGTGATGGGCCGTTTCGACGACGCCGCCACCGCCTATCGCCGCGCCGCCGATCTGCGCTTCGACGAGGCGACGATGCTGCGCGCGGTCGATGCGCTCGACCGGGGGCACCGCACCGCCGAGGCGACCAATGTCCTGTCGCTCTATCTCTCGCAGAACCCGCAAAGCATCCCGGCGCAGCGCCTTGTCGCGCATCGCCAGATGATCGGCGGCGACTGGGATGCGGCGATCGACACGCTCGAGCAGTTGCGCAGCCGGATCGGCAATCGCGACGTCTCGCTGCTGTCGGAATTGGCCTATGCCTACACCGGCAATGATGATCCCGATACCGGTCTCGTCTTCGCCAAAGCGGCCTATCATCTCGCGCCGATGAACCCGGCCGCGACTGACAGCTATGGCTGGGCGATGTATCAGCAGGGCAAGACTGACCTGGCGCTGCAGTTGCTCGAAAAGGCCGGCTCGATTGCGCCCGATAATGCGATGGTGCGCTGGCACCTCGGCCAGGCGCAGGCGGACAGCGGGCGCAATGCACTGGCGGCGGCAAATATTCGCGCCGCGCTGGCCGATCCGGCCTTCACCGACCGGACAGCTGCAGCAGCCGTGCTCAAGACGCTCTGACCACCACCGTTCGCCCTGCGCTTGTCGAAGGGCCGTTCTTTCTTCTAACGCCGATAGAAGGACGGGGCTTCGACAAGCTCAGCCCGAACGGAGTTATTGTGTCGAACGAAACATCCCTCGACCGCATCGCCGCCGCCCTCGAGCGGATCGCGCCGCCCGCGCCAACGCCGGCGGATGCACTCGCTCACTCTGCCTATGTCTGGCGCGGCACGGCACTCGCCGCAGCGCGCGATTTCACGCCGCTTCCGCTCGATCGGCTCCAGGGCATCGATGAGCAGAAGGCTGCATTGGTCGCCAATCTCGAACGCCTCGCGGCCGGCGCGGCGGCGCATGACGTGCTGCTGTGGGGCGCACGCGGCACGGGTAAATCGGCGCTGGTCAAGAGTTCGGTCGGCGCGGTGCAGGCCGGCGGCGGTGCCGTCGCCCTGATCGAGGTGGCGACCCACAAGCTCGACACGCTGCCCGCTCTCTTCGCCGAACTCGCCCCCCTGCCCCGCGCCTTCGCGCTGTTCGTCGACGATCTCGGTTTCGACGCGGCAAGCGACGCCCGCGCATTGCGCTCGATGCTCGAAGGCGGCGCCGAGGCACGGCCCGACAATGCCCGGCTGATCGTCACCTCCAACCGTCGCCACCTGATCCCGCGCGACATTGCCGAGCAATCGAGCGCGATCAATCCGCGCGATTCGATCGACGACAATCTCGCTCTGGCCGATCGTTTCGGCCTCAGCCTCGGCTTCCATGTCGTCGATCAGCCTGCCTATCTCGCCATCGTCCGGGCCTATGCCGAGGCACACGACCTGCCCTTCGACGCGACCGATGCGGTTGGCTGGTCGACGCGGCGCGGCGGTCGCTCGGGCCGGGTGGCGTGGCATTATGTCGTCGATCTCGCCGGCCGGCACGGCAAGAAGCTGCAATCGCACTGATCCTGATCAGCGTTGGGCTTAATTAGGTCCGGGTCGCACTTGACTTCGCGCCGCTTCGCACGGCTCTTTCGTCCATGGCACGCCTCGGAGAATTCGACCTCGCCGACCGCCTCGCGCCGCTGGTGCCGCGCTGGGTGACGCAATTGTGCGTGGCGTTGCTCTGCTGCGGCGGAGCTGCGTTGGTGCGGGCCGCGCTCGACGCTTTCGCGCCGGGCAGCGCGCCGTTCGCGCTCGTCTTTCCCGCGGTCATGCTCGCCACTTTGTTCGGCCGCTGGTTCGCCGGGTTGGCCACCGCGACACTGACGATCGGCTATGCATGGTTTTACATCTACCCGATCGCCGGCTCGTTTTCCTTTGGCAACCGCGCCGGTGCGATCAACGTCGCGGTGGTGATTTTCGCCACGCTGCTGACCATCGCCATCGGCGAGATATTCTCGCGCGCGGTCCGCCGGGCCACGCGGGAGCGTGACCGCGAAATCGCCGACCGCGACCTGTTCCTCGCCGAGTTCGACCACCGGGTGAAGAACAACTTCACCATCGTCGCCGGTCTGCTCGACATGCAGCGGCGCCGTGCTGCCGACCCGGCGACCGCCGAAGCGCTCGGCGCCGCGCTTACCCGGGTCGAGAGCATCGGCCGCGCGCACCGCCACCTCTATCGCAGCGGCCAGCCCGGGCTGGTCGAGATGCGCGACTATCTCGGTGATCTGTGCGCGACCCTGTCCGACGCGCTGCTGCTGCGCGGCGGTGTGGTGCTGGAATGCAACGTCGCCGAAGGCGCGCTGCCGCGCGACCGAGCGGTGTCGATCGGGCTGGTGATCAACGAACTGGTCACCAACGCTGCCAAGCACGCCTTTACCGGACGCGAGACAGGCACGATCGCCGTCGCCTTCGGGCCAGGGCCCGGCGGCTGGGTGTTGACGGTCAGCGACAATGGCTCGGGGATCGACGAGAAAGCGAAACCGAGCGCCGATGGCGGCCTGGGCTCACGCCTGATCGAAGCGTTCGCGCGTCAGGCCGGCGGCACGATCAGTGTCGACAGCGATCGCACCGGCACGATCGCGACGCTGTTGCTAAGCGCCTGACGCCTCATCGGTGAAGTCCGGCGAGGCCAGAGAAAGGTCGCGCGCGCTATGGAGCACCCGCACGACCTCCACGACCTCTTCGTTCACGCGATACAATATCAGATAGGCGCCCATCGGAACCGAATACGCCGTCGGGTGAATATCCGGGCGCCGCGTACCGCTCGATGGAAAGTCAGCCAAACGGCGCGTTGCGGTCGCTATCCGAGCAACTACCTGATCCGCGGCATCGGGATTGTCTTGCGCGATATAGTCCCAGACAGCGTCGAGATCCGCGATGGCTGCAGGCAATCGCCGAATGGCGAACGTCATTGTTTGGCGATTGCCATTCGCTCGCGGCCACGTCGCGCAATATCCTCCGGATCGAAGTTGCCGACGACCCCCGGTCCGCTCGCAACACCATCATCCCACAGACGGCGCAAGACTGCGACGTCGTTTGTCAGACGCTGCCCCTTCCACAGGCGCAATGCCTCGCGAATTACCTCACTGGTGGTAGCATAATCGCCGCTGGCGACCGCTTGATCAACAGAGACGGCCATCTCTTCGGTAAGCGCGATGCTGATTTTGCGAATGGCACCCATGACAGCTCCTTGGTATGACTATTTCATACCAGACCCAGCACTGCCCCGCAATCAGCCCAGCCCCTCGACCATCTCCGCCAGTTCCAGCCAGCGCAGCTCCGCCGCTTCCTTCTCCGCCCGTGCGGCGCCGATCGATCGGGTCAGCCGGTCGAACGCACCGGGGTCGCGGGCATAGAGGCCGGGGTCGTGCATCGCTTCCTCGTCGCGCGCGATCGCCGCGTCGAGCTGCTCGATCCGTGTCGGCAGCGTGTCGTAATCGCGCTGATCCTTGTAGGTCAGCTTGACCTTCGTGGCGGCCGGCGGCGGCGCGGCGGGGGTCGGCGCGGTCGCCTTTTTGGGCGTGGTGCGTGTCTTGCGCCGCTTGACCCAATCCTCATAACCGCCCGCCACGACATCGACATCGCCCGACCCGTCGAGGCCGAGCGTCACCGTGACGGTGCGGTCGAGAAAGTCGCGATCGTGGCTGACGATCAGCACCGTGCCGTCATAATCGGCGATCACTTCCTGCAGCAGGTCGAGCGTTTCGAGGTCGAGATCGTTGGTCGGCTCGTCGAGTACCAGCAGGTTGGAATGCCGGGCGAACTCGCGCGCCAGCAACAGGCGCGAACGCTCGCCGCCGGACAGCGTGCCGATCTTGGCATCGACCAGCCCGGGCTCGAACAGGAACTCCTTGAGGTAGCCGATGATGTGCTTCTTGATGCCGAGCACCTCGATCCAGTCGCCGCCATTGGTCAGCACGTCGCGCACGGTCTTTTCCGGCGCCATCAGGCTGCGCTGCTGATCGATCACCACGCCGTTCAGCGTTTTGGCCAGCTTGATCGTGCCGCTGTCGGGCGCCAGCTCGCCGGTGAGCAGCTTGAGCAGCGTCGTCTTGCCCGCGCCGTTCGCACCGACGATGCCGATACGGTCGCCGCGCGTGACGCGCAGCGTCAGATCGCGGATGATCGTGCGGTCGCCGAAATTTTTCGACACGCCCTTCACATCGATCACCACCTTGGTGCGCGCATCGTCGCTGGCGGTGACGAGGTTGGCGGCGCCCTGCGGCCCGAGCATCGCGGCGCGTTCGGCGCGCATATCCTTGAGCTTCGAGAGCCGCCCCTGGTTGCGCCGCCGCCGCCCGGTGACACCGCGGAGCAGCCAATGCTCCTCGATCTTCAATTTGGCGTCGAGCCGCTGCGCGTTGCGTTCCTCCTCGGCATAGACCTGTTCGGTCCACGCCTCGAAGCCGCCGAAGCCGATTTCGGCGCGGCGGATGTTGCCGCGGTCGAGCCATAAAGTCTGCTTGGTCAGCCGCGTCAGGAAGGTGCGGTCATGGCTGATCGCAATGAACGCGCCCTTGAACCGCCCGAGCCAGTCCTCAAGCCAGTCGATCGCCGCGATGTCGAGATGGTTGGTCGGCTCATCGAGCAGCAGCACATCGGGTTCCATCGCCAGCGCCCGGACGATCGCCGCGCGGCGGCGCTCGCCGCCCGAGGCCTTGGCCGCCTCGCGCTTCAGATCGATGCCGAGCTGGCCGGCGATCGCCTCGGCCTCATGGCGCAGCGGCGCGTCGTCGCCGCCAAGCACATAATCCTCCAGCGTGGCGAAGGCGGTCAGCACCGGCTCCTGCTCCAGCATCACCACGCGCGTGCCCGGCACGATTGTCCGGCGCCCCTCATCGGCCTCGATCGTCGCGGCGATCGCCTTGAGCAATGTTGTCTTGCCCGCGCCGTTGCGTCCGATCAGCGCCAGCCGGTCGCGCGCGCCGATATGCAGGTCGAGATGGCGAAACAGCCAGCCCGAGCCCTGAATGATGCCAAGGTCTTCGTAGGAAAGAATAGGTGCCGCCATGCCGGGCCACCTAGGGTGCCTGCTGCGCTGCGGCAAGTTGCGCTTGGCTGACAGGCTCATTCACAGGCTGTTCAAGCCCCGCTCCCTATGCGATTGCCCATGAAGATGCTGGTTTCCCTGTTGTTGACCGCGCTCGCCGCAACCGCACCGCCGGTGGCGGAAGGTCAGCCCGTGCAGCGCCGCGGCGACGCGCAGCAAGCGTTCGATGGCCGCCAGCGCGGTGCATTGCTGCCGTTGCGCGAGATTGAGGGCCGTGTGCTGCCGCAGATGCGCGGCGCGCAATATCTCGGCTTCGACTTCGAACCGGAGAGCGGGATTTACACGCTCAAGTTCCTGCGCAATGGATCGGTCATCTGGATCGCGGTCGATGGCCATACCGGCCATATCGTCGGCCGCGCCGGCGGCTGAACCGGTCGCTGAAGCAATCAAGGGGAGTATCGCATGCGCGTTCTGATCGTCGAGGACGAACCCAATCTCGGCCAGCAGCTGAAGAACACGCTGGAGGGCGCCGGCTATGCCGTCGACCTCGCCACCGATGGCGAGGAAGGGCATTTCCTCGGCTCGACCGAAAGCTATGACGCGGTGGTGCTCGATCTCGGCCTGCCCGAGGTCGACGGACTGACCGTGCTCGACCGCTGGCGCAAGGAAGGCCGCACCCATCCGGTGCTGGTGTTGACCGCGCGCGACAGCTGGTCCGACAAGGTCGCCGGGCTCGATGCCGGCGCCGACGATTATGTCGCCAAGCCGTTCCAGTCGGAGGAATTGATCGCCCGCCTGCGCGCGCTGATCCGCCGCGCCTCGGGCAACGCCTCGTCCGAACTGACCGCCGGCGACGTCCGCCTCGACACCCGATCGGGTAAGGTCACGCTGGCCGGCGAGCCGGTCAAGCTGACAGCGCAGGAGTACAAGCTGCTCAGCTATCTGCTCCACCACAAGGGCAAGGTGGTCAGCCGCACCGAGCTGATCGAGCATATCTACGATCAGGATTTCGATCGCGATTCCAATACGATTGAGGTGTTTGTCACGCGTATTCGCAAGAAGCTCGGGCAAGACGTGATCACGACGATTCGTGGTCTTGGCTACAGTCTCGAAGATCCCGATGCCTGATGGACGCGCGACCGGTGGCTGATATCGACGCGCCGGTCGAGCTGGCCGAACCACCGACCGCGCCCGTTCCCGCGCCACCGCCGGTGACGCGGACGACGGGTTCGTTGTCGCGTCGCATGATCCTGATCGCTGCGGCGTGGATCATGCTGCTGCTGACGGGCGGCGGCTACGCGCTCGACAGTGTGCTGCGCGGCGCGGTGACGCGTAATTTCGACGACCAGCTCGATTATGTGCTGACGGCGCTGATCGTCTCGGCCGAGATCGGGCCCGACGGTGAAGTGATCAACAATCGCGAACCGGCTGACCAGCGCTTTCTCGAGCCCTATTCCGGCCTTTACTGGCAAGTCTCCGCAAAACAGGGCGAGCCCTATCGCTCGCGCTCGTTATGGGACCGGCGCCTTGCTTATGGCGGTGGCCATACCGATCTCGGCGTCCATGCCTATGACAGCGACCAGTTCGTTGCCCATGGCCAGGCCGGCGCGACCGCCTCCGGCCGCGAGAAGCTGAAGAGCGCGGCAAGCGGCGTGATCGACGATCTGCGTGGCCTGATCGGCGTGACGGACAGCGACACCGCGCCGAATGAAGGCGAAAAGCTGCGCATCCTCGAGCGCGACGTGAAGCTGCCGGGTTCGGACGTGCGCTGGCGTTTCCAGGTGGCGCAGAGTCGCGAGGGGCTCGACGCGCAGATCGCCACCTTGCGCCGTACGCTGGTGCGCAGTTTCGTGCTGCTCGCCTTCGGGTTGATCGTGATGGCGGGCTTGCAGACCTTTTACGGGCTATGGCCGCTGCGCAAGGTGCGCGAGGAGATTGCGCGGATGCGCGCCGGCAAGTCGCGCGCGGTCGAGCGGGCGATGCCGATCGAGGTCGCGCCGCTGGTCGAGGAGCTGAACGCGCTGATCGAGCATAATGAGAAGCAGGCCGAGGAGGCGCGGCGCCATGCCGGCAATCTCGCCCATGCGCTCAAGACGCCGCTGACCGTGATCATGAACGCTGCCACCGCCCAGGCCGAGGATCTCGGCGAGACGGTGATCCGTGAGGCGCGCACCATGCGTCGGCAGGTCGACCACCACCTCGCCCGCGCCCGCGCCGTCGGCCGGCGCGGCTCGGCGCACAGCCGAGCGGATGTCTGGCCGAGCCTCGAATCGGTCGAGCGCGCGGTGTCGCGGCTCTATCGCCATGTCCGCATCGACGCCGACGGACCGAAGAATTTGCAGGTCCATGTCGAACGCCAGGATCTCGACGAGATGCTCGGCAACCTGATCGAGAATGCCGCGAAATATGGCGGCGGCAGCGTGTTCGTCACGGTCGGCGCGCATTCGGGGTTCGTCGAATTCCAGGTCGAGGATGACGGCCCGGGTATCCCCGAGGAAGAACGCAGCCGCATCTTCGATCGCGGCGCGCGGCTAGACACGGGCAAACCGGGCACCGGTCTGGGGCTGGCGATCGTACGCGACGTGGCGGAGATTTATGAGGGTACCGTCAGCCTCGAAGAGAGCGAGGATCTTGGCGGGTTGCTGGTGCGGCTGCGGCTGCCTGCGGCGAACTGACTAACCGAAATGTGAGAAGATGCCGGGGTCGATGATCCCGGCGCCGATCAGGCACAGCAGCCCGATCGGGATCAGGATAGCGACGATTGCGGCAAGCGTCGCCCAGCGGCGGCCGAACCATTCTTCGATCAGCTCCACGAAGCTCTCCATTGCCTCGTCCTCCCGAGTCAGGCCGCGACCTTCAACTCTCGCATCACATCGGCCGTGATCGCCAGACTCCGCTTGCGCGCATCATGATCATAGATCGAACTTGCCACCATCACCTCGTCCACGCCGGTGCGCTCGATGAACGCCGCGGTCTCGCGCGCAACCTTAGCCGGGCTGCCGACCGCCGAGCATTGCAGTACATGATTGAGGATCGCGCTGCCCTGCGCGCCGAGGCTCTCGCGATAACCGGCAACCGGCGGCGGCAACTGGCGCGGGTTGCCCGTGCGCAGGGCGACGAACGCCTGTTGCTGTGAACTCGCCAGCAATTCCGCCTCTTCATCGCTCTCCGCGGCGAAGATATTGAAGCCCGCCATCATATGCGGTTTGGCCAGCGCGGCCGAAGGCCGGAACTCGCGGCGATAGATCGCCACCGCCTGATCGAGCGCATCGGGCGCAAAGTGCGAGGCGAAGGCATAGGGCAAGCCGAGCATCGCGGCGAGTTGGGCTCCGAACGTACTCGACCCGAGAATCCACAGATCGACCTTGGCCCCTGCGCCCGGGGTGGCGCGGATGCCGGTCTGGCCATCATCGGCGAAATAGCTTTGCAGCTCCATCACATCGCGCGGGAAGGCGTTGGCGTCGCTGTCGAGCGTCCGCCGGATCGCCTGGGCGACGCGCTGGTCGGAACCGGGCGCCCGCCCGAGCCCGAGATCGATCCGCCCCGGGAACAGCGCGTCGAGCGTGCCGAACTGCTCGGCGATCACCAGCGGCGCGTGGTTGGGCAGCATGATCCCGCCCGCCCCGACCCGGATGCTGCGCGTCGCCGCGGCAACATGCCCGATCACCACCGAGGTCGCCGCGCTGGCGATCCCCGCCATGCCGTGATGCTCGGCGACCCAATAGCGGGTGAAGCCCAGCTTTTCCGCATGCGCGGCGAGATCGGCGGCGTTGGTCAGCGCCTGCGCGACGCTGCCTCCTTCGATGACGGGAACGAGAT
>Ga0307510_10001927_pt1 | contig 23323 bp, 19 predicted proteins | sample 12_EM_MG_FD_207224 | JGI IMG/M metagenome (GOLD analysis project Ga0307510, IMG submission 207224) | Populus trichocarpa ectomycorrhiza microbial communities from riparian zone in the Pacific Northwest, United States - 12_EM | ecosystem: Host-associated > Plants > Roots > Unclassified | place...
GTAGCTGCATCTGTATTTCCCTCATCACTTGGATTTGTGCTCCCTTGGACTGGTCCTGAATAGTAATAATTAGACTCTGATATAAGACAATGGGTGAACTTGAATGTAAAATGGGATGAGATGATAAGTCTGATTAATCCAATGGGTAATAAAGGGAAAGGGGGGGTATACCACTTGTAAATTGAGTGCCATCCTGAATAAACCCAGAAGTGAGACCTTGATTATGTGTATAAGAAGGAGGTTGAGTTGCATGACTGCCACTACTAGTGGAAGTTGGAAATTGATGGTGGGATGTAGAACCAATTTGGTTTGAAGTATTGGATGAAGTAGCGGTATATGAAGGCTTTGTCTCTGAGGCTGTAGACATAATTCCTGAAAAAAGATCAATAGAAATGCTGTTAACCTTCTGACTGACTGAGGGTTGCTAAATTGAAATAATTTGAGAATTCTATCATGTTTGGCAAAAATCGATACACAAAGAATTGGGAATTGGACATGTTTATACCTGAAATTTTCAATCTATCACTAAGAGAAGATACTATTAGAAAAATAACTGAAAAAGTGAAGCAAATAGGAAGAGATTGTAAAGAAATATACTTACCCAACTTGAAGTAGCGAAAATAGTAAAGTAATAGGAGAAATGTGTGTAAAAAAGTATAGAAGCTATTGGAATCTGAGCTTCTAATAGAACAGATAGTGAAGGGATTGGTTAAATGAAGTATCGAATTTTAGTATATTCTCTGTATCGAAAAAAGAGAACAGAAAGAGTGTGGATGGCTTCTCTTTATAGAAGAGCATAGTATATTGTATTATTGAATAATAATAACTTCTTATAATAAATATATAACAAAAGGACTTGTCACATGTGGAAAATGCGCAGTTTGATAATACCGAAATTATGATACAAACTTAATATAACTTTAGGCAATCTTACTAGTGTTGGTTTTAAATCGATATCCCAATATAAAAGTATTATTCTTATATTACACAATCTCGCTAGTCCTTCTAACCTTATTCTATCATATAATAGTAGAATTTGATAGCGAGTTTTTTAATTTAGCATATTGGTTGCTAGATTGAGGCTCAGCCTTCATATCCTAGTAACATAAGAGTTTGTCTTAGGTTGAGTCAGATGTACAACAAAGTGGGTCATACAACCACTGTAAAAGAAAATATGATGATCATATTTTCGGATATTATTCCCTAAACAGATGAAACTATCTCCTTGAAACCCGATATCTTCCTTATATAGCTAACACTATCTCCTTGAAATCCGATATCATTCTCTAAATAGGTAATACTATCCACTTGAAATCTGATATCATTTTCTAACTACATCATACTATCTTCTTGAAATCCGATATGTTTCCAATATAGCCAACTTGAACACCATCTTCTTAAAATCCAATATTATTTTCTAAATAGGTAATACTATCCACTTGAAATCCGATATCATTTTCCAACTACATTATACTATCTCCTTGAAATCCGATATTATATCTAAACAGGTTATACAATATTCTTGAAATCCGCTCTCATCCTCTAAACAGATGATAATATTAGAGTCACCTTGAAATTTGATATTAGCTCTCTAGTTGTGATACATTATCTTGAAATCTGATGTCATTTTATGAACAGGTGATACCGTAAAAATTCAAATAGAAGATAAATGTGCTAGGACGTTGGAATTTCCCTTCTCAGCTATGCGAGGGGAAAACACCGCAAACTCAGCCCCTCGTTGAGACATAACAAAAGGAATATACGAGGCGCCTTACTAGGAGAGGCAACTCCAACGTCCTAGCACATTTATCTTCTATTTGAGTTTTTACGGTACTACCATGACTATTATGAAATCCAATATCATGCTCTAAGTTGTTGATAGTATCTTCTTGAAATCTGGTATCATCATTTGAGCAAGTAATACTACTGTTTTGAAATCCGATATTATTTTCTAACTAGGTGATTGTATCTTCCTGAAATTTCATGTTATCCCCTACAAATATGATACTAGTATCTTCATAAAATCTGATATCATTCCCTGAACAGGTGATACCTGCTGTTTAATATTTGGTATCATTTTCTGAGTACATAATATCATATTTTTAAAAGCTGATATCATCTTCTCAACATGTGATACTATCTCTCTGAAGTATAATACCACTAGCATCTTCTCAATCGAAGGTACTATGATAGTATTTTCGTTGAATCCGATATTAGATATTAAATAGCTAATGCTCTATTTTAAAAGTCTAATATTATTACCTTAACATATAATACTAGGTTCTCAAATACGTAATTTTCCACTAAATAGGTGATACTATATTCTTTGATATTCTCTTTTAAATATTAGATACTATCTTATTGCACCTAGTATTGTCTTCTAAATGTGTGATACAATCTGCTTAAAATCTGTTATTATTTCTTAAAAAATTAATGATTGCTTCTTTAAATCTAATATTATTTCTAAACATGTTCTACTAATATCTTAAAATTTCTATAATATATTAAACTGATAATGTATCTACTTGAAATATAATTTCATCTTTTGAACAGGTATTATTATTATTTTAAAATTCAATAATATTATTACCTTCTAAATATGTAATAATTACTACTTAAAATAAGATACAATTTTCTAAATCATTGATCTTATTTTCCTAAAGGTTGACTTGGATATTATTATCTAACTAGTTAAGATTCTATTCTTTAAGTTAAAGTTCTGTATTCGCTATTGAACTTGCTATAATATCTTAATAATAAATCTTCTTTATGTAATAGACTATACTATTTTATTGAAATTCTTCATTAGCTTCTTAAATCATATATTCGTATTCTTATAGCTTAATTTTTGTTAATATCAATAGTTTCCCTTTATTGATTTTTATTTTTATTTGATATTATTTTTAGAATTACTTTTAATTCAAGTTGTATTAACATTATCTACTCTGTTTCATATTTTGAGAATGGTTTGAAGCCCTAGTAATACTAAAGATTAGTTATATATTATAATAGCTCTATAATAATAATAACTTACTTGATAAAAACTAGTAGTCTTTTTGTATCAATTAGTATTCTTTAACAATGTTTAAGTTTATTACAGGTGTATGCTAATATTAATTTGGTAGTAATTATTTAATTAACAGAATTGATTTAATTGGTACTAGGCAAATATAATCTCATATTAAACTACTTCCTCTAAGAGTCAGAGCTTTATACTCTTATATAATTTGTAACTCACTTGCCATAAGCAATAAAACTTATTACTAATGTATAAGGGAAGAATCAATATCATTTCTTCTACTTTTACCACACCCCAATTCTAAAATTCCTTGTATTTCTATTAGTAATTTATAACCATTATCTTATACCAGTTTTTCTAATATTGTGAGGGGTCTAAGATAATGTTAGAGGGTATTAAGTTAAGATTAATAAATATACATACCACTTTGTTGCATCTAGCACTCTAGGTGTATGTGTCTAGTAATTAATTCTTCCGAAAACGGCATATTAAAGAATGGGGGTGTCTGGCAGGGATAGTTGTTAGGCCTCCCGTTTTCCTTCTTAGTATACTGCCACTAGTTATCCTACTACTTCCTAAAGTGATTGACCCTCGTGAGATGTTAGGAGATGTTCTAACTCGGAGAGAGCGGATAGACCTGGAAAGCATCATTGATCAGGTTTCCCGAACATCTGTCCTTCTAATGGTTACCCGGCCTTATCCACCCCAAGCATCCCCGCAATCCGGGAACTTTTTTTTTAACCCTCCCCAAAATTGGTGACAACAATGGAACCCATCACTCTAGCCGGGTTTCTGGAACAGGCCCAGCAAATCCCAATTTCCGATACCCTATTGAAAGAGATTCGTACCACGTTAATCCGAGAAACCAAGTCCAATGCTCCAAGAGCGGCCGAAAATGAGAGGTACCCTGTCCTGTCTACTGCTTGCTTCTATGCAATAGCTGAGTTTTACCTAGTGAGGATTTAGGCTCACTCTTCAATCTCATCCTTCAGACAGCGGAAATTCCTAGCTTACGTCAACAACACCGTGCACTTGCATCCGATACCATCTCCACATGGCTGATTCGATCCGCGAGCTCAACTCCACTGCTTGGGGCTGTGGAGGGGAGCCCTGAAGTCTGGAACTCACTAGCTAATATTGTGTTCGCTTACTTTGATGAGGCTACTAGTGCATTATCTAAGGCTCTCAAAGACCTTTTCGGGAATATTCTCTCGTCCCATCCGGATCCGCAATTCAAGCGGTGCCTAGCGAAGAGTGCGCTTGCAGCACGGGGCAAGAAAGTTGGGTATTATGTATTTGAGGTACTCATGAGAAAGGGGGTAGGGGCAGAATGGGTTTTCGACAAACATGGTGCAATTGTCGGAGAAATGTTGATGTCACTGAGAGATCGGACACTCTCCCCAGTCATCGGTAAAGCTGTGGTTGGGCTGTTAGCCGCAAGAAAGGCTGAACTAAACGACTTGCGCCGCTGGATGGAATGCTGGGAAGAGCCGCTGAGGACTGCCTTAAGATCTGAGGAAGTACGAGGGAATGTGCAAGTTTATTCCCTACCAGGGCTCTTCCGGCTGTCGCCCGAATGCTTTGTGCTGTTCGTCCGGGGGATAGGGCTAGGAAGGTATAGCCGAGGAAATGCGAGCAGTGGAGGTGAGGTGGATTTGATGAGTCTTCTTTGCTGTCTCAAAGTTGGGCGGGATCTAGGATTTGTGGACGAAATAAGTGCGACACGCCTAATGTTATCCTACATCCAGATACTCGACTGATTGTGACTCTGTAGGTGATGCAGCCAATGCGGATAATAGCGATTCCTTGGGTCCCACTCCTGTACAGCTTCCATCCTCCTTTATTTCGCCACTCCTCTCACATGCACACGAGCATATCCGTCTCGCTGCACTCGCTTTAACGACGTACTCTCCAACTCTCACAAAACCCCTTCCAACTTCTGCCTTCCGTATATTGAAGTCAGCACTCCCACCACTACATGCAGAAACTGACGCAGAGGTGAGGAACCTGGTAATTGGGAGTATAAGGCAACTTATAGAACGTTTGGGTAGTACTTCCTATGCCCTCGGTAAAGACCTGCAAGGGCTTCAGAAAAGTGCCCTTCGTCTACCCAAAGATCAAACTATCCCCGCGAGAATACTAAGACTCGAAGAGAACATCAGAGAAACAGCTTCCTTTCTGAGCTGGTATTTGAACTTTCTCAAAACTCAATTAGCCCCTGGGTCGAATTACCAGCGTGCTGTGACGGCACTGAGAGTTCTGGCCATGATTATCCGTTCGGGAGTCGATCCGTCATTGGTGGGACCGGACGACAAAGCGGGTAAAAAGAAAGGGTTACTGCGCTGGCCTCCAAGTGTTCAGGTGGATTTATTTGACAAAGCGATGAAGAGGGTATTAATCGATTGTTTATTCAGTCCCTTTGATGATTTAAGATCTATGGCAGCAGAAGTGTTGAGGTTCTCTCCTGACTGTGGCGGGTCACTACGGGCAATTTTGGAAAGGGGGCTCAGGGTGATGAATACTTCCGGAAGAGCTAGAGATGCAGATGGTGTTGCTAGATCTATCGACCTATGGTTCCATCATGCGGTGAAATGTTCTCCGGAGGCGAAAATTGAGGAACTTTGGGGCTTGGAAGTTTCTGCTCAAAGTGACCAGCTGTGCGCGGTCAACTGGGTGTTGCGTGTGTTGGAATTGGATTATCTCAAGGTCGCCCGAGAGGACTTCCAGAGGGCTGTTCGAGAGAGACCTATCCATGGCCTTTTATCTGGGCTCAGACTCATATTTGAGGGGCGAGAAATTTATGAGTGTGCTTTCGAAGGTCCCACAGGAAAGTTTATCGTTTCTCAAATCCTTGAACACTGCGTGGATATCTGGCGGATGTCTAAGGACATTTTGTGCTTTGTTAGCCCAGAGGGATATGTGCCGCAGGAGATGATGGACGAGGAAGCAGAAGAGGATAGCGATGATGCAATGGGCACACAGAATGTTATGAGCTATTGTTGGAGAGCAGTCAAAGAATCCAGGTGCGCAGTCGTTTCCTTGTTCATAAAAAATCACTCGTCTTCAAATTGTTAACACCATTCGTAGTGCACTCCTAGGCGCAATTATTAGTAACGCTGATTTTGGGTCGGGCCCTCAACCGCCACTATCCAAACAGAATTTCTCTGACATTGGAAATGTCCTATTAGAGCAACTGTTAGATATCCGTCATCGGGGCGCATTCTCCGCGGTGTCTCCAAGTTTTATAGATCTCTGCTCCCGGTGCTTAGCCACCCAAACCCTTTCTGATCTACCTGAACAATGGCTATCTAAGAGCATTCTTCAAATAACGGGTAGGTCTAACTTGATCACCCGGCGTTCGGCTGGTCTCCCCTCCCTAATTGTTGGCATTGTAATTGCGGACCCACACCCAGATCGCCCTTTGCTCAGGTCGACTTTTGAAAAGTTGGAGGAATTCGCGCGCTTGCCCGCTGTCCTCTCAACGGACGGAACAAAAGTTAACCTTCCACAAGTCCATGCACTCAATTGCTTAAAAAGCATGTTCACAGACTCCCGCCTATCATCGTCTTCTCAGGAATTCCTAGGGAGAGGGCTAGAATTATCCGTAAGCTGCTTCGCAAGTGAGGTCTGGGCTATCCGAAATTGTGGCATCATGTTATTCACTGCGCTAGTGAATAGGCTTTTTGGCAAGAGAATGACAGGAACTATAGGTATCAAAGACTTTTTCGAGCGATGCCCAGAAGTGGCTTCAGTCCTTTTGCGAAGCTTGAACGGAGAATCAGGCGTTGAAGGCGTTGAACAACTTTACCCAGCGCTATCACTCATTGCCAGGCTAGAGCCAAGCGAGGGGTTTGATGTGAGTGGCATTGAACCGGCGGTGATGAGGTGTTTGAGCAGCCGCTTTTGGAAAATTAGAGAGATGGCTGCGAGGAGTTATTCGACCCTTGTTAGCGCTAGGCATATGATTGAGGTTATCGATCAACTGCTCCGGGACGCGGAGGAAAGTCAAAAACAGAACTTTGTCCACGGCCGGCTTTGCGCGGTTAAGGCCTTGCTAGACAGAAGAGGCGCCCAAAGTCACGAGGAAGTTTTAGGGGTCCTTGGGAGGTATTGGGAGTCCATGGTACCGTCAAATAGCTGTGCGGTAATTAGAGCCTCATTTTTGTCACTCCTTAACAATAACAATATTCAACGATTGTTCAAGACGCGGCCGAATGATCGTATGTGAACGTTCCTGCGACTAGCTACAAAACTACACTAACATAAAAAGGATAGAAACCCAAAATCTTCTCAGAAACCTACTAGAATATTGCGAAACCCCAGAGGAGGTTCTACGGGAAGTTAGTCGATCGTCTACAGTTGGCCGCTCAATGTTAAAAGAGGAGTTGGCCAAATATATTTACAACTTAGCATTTTACTCAAACGATCTCATACCCACCCTTATTGGCATCATGTCTGGCGAGGATGAAGAGCTCGCTCTATATGCCAGCTCCCGCCTTCTCTCCTCTCCTCTAAATTTGGATCAGGATACTCTTGCTTCGCTTGATGCCACCCTATGGGCAATTATCGCAACACACCCATGGGATCAGCTGCGCGCTATAGCAGTAAACCTCCTATCAAAATATCCTCCGCCGCAAGGAGTCCCCGAAGAACTCCTCCAAGAGCGCTGCGAGACCCTCTTGGCTCTTTGTACTAACGCATCCACTGAGCCATGCCGTACCGCAGCCCTCCCGGCAGTAGCAACACTGGCCACCCACCTGTCCTACCTGACCGCATTTTTTCTCAAGGAGATCACAAAACATGTAGAACTAGCAGGCCATGAGGACAATCCCTTCCCAACACGCCAGGCCGCGGTCTCCGCTGTGAAGGCCTTATCCCCAATTCTGACATTTGAAACCTTCAACTCCGCCTACTTCTGTCTCTACAACTTCCTCCATGACGACGACGAAGACATCCGCAAAGAAGCCGCAATAGTCGTCAAGTCTATCACGAAAGCGGAACACACCCTTCTTCCCCTCGCAGCTGCCGATGCCCTCGTTGGTAAAATGGCCAAATCATTTAGTGAGGATGAAGAATTCACTAAAGAGGTCGTTTCGAGAGTTGTTGTCAATGGCGATGCAAAGGATCAATTGAAGCAAGTCTGCGCGCGGGATAAAATCTTGTTTGCTAGAGAAAAGCAGAATCTATTTTTGAGTGTTCACGGCGAAGTAATGCGTTGGGCCATGGTGTTGGGGGAGTTGCCAGAAAATAGTCGGTTTATCGAGGATACCCTGAACGCTATGGCTGGGGTTCGAGAGTTTGCCAGGGAAATGGGAGAGGAGGGGCCAGCTGGGTGGATGCGTGAGGAATATGTGTGGGTAATGTTTGGGCAAGTTGCAGAGGGACTGGGCGTTATCAAGAGGTGGAGGGGTGATTGTGGGGATGAGGCTAGGGAGTTCCTAGCAGAGATGAAGCACCTCCGGGTTCATGAGCTGTTCGTGGAGAGATTAGCAGAGGTGTTGGCTGTTTAGGTGGTGAGATGTGGAATACTAGTACCCAAGAGCCAAACAAAGCATGTTTTGATCTATGCCATAAGCACTTTTTTTCCGTTAAATCCGTGGTTTGATTTTAGGTACATAACCAGCACTTCCTAGGGTACAGCCGAATATACCATAAACACATTGGATAATATTATTATCCTATACAATTGATCCTCCAAAAAGTTTTATCCATCCGGCTGCGAGCCTGGTACAATCTTGATCCCAGGGGTTTTTTCTAGAAAGGCTACAGGCCCATATGTGCTGCCACTTCTATGCTAGATATCCACACAAAATCCTTGACGGGTAAGTTAGCACTTGTGAGTTCATGGGCATTAAAAATATATATATATGTATCCCGTTACTAGTATCATCTAGGGACAGCCCCTCGGGCTTTGCATACACTAACGCTGAGAATAAAATTTAAAAAAACGAGAAATACGAAAACCACAATATCATCCCGCAAATAAAGCCCAAGCGCAACTCCCCTGGCCAAAGGCATGGTAAATTAAAAGGCACCATACGGAAAACCGTTAATCAGGTCAGAAACCATGAGAATCCTCTGGTAATATATAACCACGAATTTCACTACACCTAGCAATAATGGCAAGATGGCCGAGTTGGTTATGGCGCCAGGTTAAGGTTTATCTTAACACGCATCCTGGTTCGGGAAACTGAGCGTGGGTTCAAGTCCCACTCTTGTCACATCTTTTTTTTTCTCTTTTTTTTTTCGAATCCTTCTTTCCCTCACCTATCATAACTTGGTCCTCGTGAACTTCTGCCTTTTAATTTGAATCCTTTTTTCCCCACTCCGCTTTTACCGACTGGGGGATTAGTTATTCTAATACTAGGAAAGAAAGAGATGGTTAAAGCTCTTTAAGTGGAGGGAGGGAGGGGTCGAGGGGGTAATGTTACTCCGATAACACCATACACTACGTAAATAGGCCCTTCCCACAAGACCAATTCGCGGGGACGATATTCGAGTACCTATTATTACGTCGGAGTATGGTAGGCGGGTATCACACTTCATACCCAATTAATTAAATGCTCTACAACACCGCTCTCCGTTTTCCAAAACTTTGTAGTGCGATAAATTATACTCAGACATCGACAACTAGCAATACAGCCAACCAAACTCATGCTTTGAAGAAATAAGAACCAGTAAGGTATGAAAGTAGAGTGTATAGCGGGGTAAAGAACAATCCAAGTACCAGTAAGACAGGCTAAAAAGCAGACTAGCTAGATAAAGAGAGATCTGGGAATTGTGTGGGTATGATCAATGAGTAACATCTTTTTGTCAAGAAGGGGGAGAGAGGAAAAAGTTATATAAAAAATCACCCTCTCTCACTCGAGTGTAGATTCATTCCATCTTGTTTTCGCATGGGTGGTGGTTTCAGTTTTCCGTGTACTCGAGTAGAGTACTGGCACTGTGCTTGTATAGTGCTAGTACTAGTACGGCGGTAGGAAGCGTTGCTCCTAAAGATATCTGAGCCCCATCCATCATTCTGCTCTGCCGTTGGTTAACGTGGATTTCGCATCCCACTTAACGAATCATCGAACGGGGTGAATGACAATCCCCTATTCATACCACCCGCAGAAACGGAGGGAAAGATGAACAAGGACAACCATTAAAAACACACGATTGTACAGAGCACCTTTTAAAAGAGTATATTCTAGTACCAACACCTCCACCTTTGCTCACTCCTTCTGTTTCTCCTCCTCTCCCCATCTATCTCCCATGCCTCGTCGTCCCGCAAAACGTATATCAAGGCACTCCCCCCCCCCAGTAATGCATTGTACAGTAGAAGGGGGGATAAAAAAAATAACAATCCCAGACCGGTACGTACAATGCGAGACGACAAGATCAGAGTGCTGCATGAATCCTTCAAATCCCCTCACCTCCTCCACTCCCGGAGCCTTATCCTTGCCTCCTACCGTCCGCCTAAAATCCAAGCCAACCTCTATCCGCCAAACAAAGGAAAATCCAATTTGGAAAGAAAGTAATCCCACACTAGAACATCGCTATGAGCCCGAGTGAGAGACGCAAAAAAAAGTGTTAGAACGCAAATTTCAAATGCGAGCCGAAGGGGAAGGGAAAACAAAAATCAGGAGAATAGCAAAAAGAAAAGAAAGCCAAGTTTGCCAAGCAACGTATGTTAGATGAAGTGAAGCGAAGCGTTTCGGACGTCTTGCAGTCCTTTGGCTTGTTTAGAGGGAGGGCTCAAAAGGAGAACTAAAAACTAAACGGTAATAAATAAATATAAAAAACAAGGATAATTCGTGAATAGGCAACTTTGCGGGGAAGAGTAGGCAGGCAGGTAGCTATTTGGATGGGCAGGTAATTAGGGTAGGCAAGGTATCATAGGTGAGGAGGAAGTCGTGGAGATAGTTATGCTTCACCCACACCACTCAACTTCCTACCCAACCGTCGGCGAGCCTCATCGTCGACACTGTTACTACTAATTCTTCGTCCTCCAAAGCTTCGTCTAGGCAAGCCACTAGCAGGCAGTGGAATGCCACTTTCTCCCTTGGCGGCGGTGTTTCTGCGAATAGCGGGGGCTGGGAACGTGTCGTCTGTGCTAGATGCTACACTTCCGATGCTTGTTCGATCACGCACGTTGATAGTAGTCATTCCAAACTCGGAATGTGTTTCCATAGGTGTTACCCTTCCGGAGAGACTAGCACGGCTACTCGGTCTCTGCGATTGCGGAAGTGGAGATCCTAGCGATGAACGCGAGGTAGCGCCTGAGGCACGGCTCGAGGGACGAGATGTTGCACGCGAACTTGGTCGCTCGCCAAAGGACAGGCGGGTGCTGTGGGGGTACACAGTGTCTCTGTCGCTACCACCAGAAGTAACAGAAGAGGCAGTGGATGATGACCGGTGTTTTTTTTGTGACCTCATGGTAATTGATGGTGGGATAAAAGTTCCCTGGTTGCGAGGTGATATCCGAGGAGGTGTATTGACAGGTCCTGGTAATTTGCTGCGGGCATTCTGAACTCGTTGCTCTAGCCTTTGCATCTGTCCTATCAGTCCACGGATGTGGTGAAGTGACTTCGAAGATGGGATATGTAATCCCACACCGGGCCCTTGGGCCCCGAATGATGGAGCCCGTGAGCGGGCGGGTCTCTGGTGATGCTTGGGTCGGGGGGTCAGAGCTGGGTCCTCCCTTGCCCGAGAGGATTGGGAGGGAGTTGTCGAGACTTCAGACATCGGGGGAGATGGGGGTGTCGGAGAATGATCTGATTGGGGAGTAGATGTAGACGCTACGGACGGCGTTGTAGGAGTACTTGGTGGTCGAGAAGCCACCGACGATGTTTCTGATAGCGTTGACTGGAACTTGGCGGGTGGCGGAACATGATGGAGGCTTCCGTTACCATACTTCGCTGCCATAGCCATAGCATTATTTAGTTTATCCACCGTAATGTCCTGCTCTACCTTCAGATCTGATAGCTCGTCTCTCAGTCGCTGGCATTCGATCCTTAATCCCTCCCGCTCCTGCTCTCCAATCTTAATCTCCTCCTCAAGTAGTACCCCCCTCTCAATCGCCTGGTTATATTTCGACTCTAAATCTTCCAAGGACGACTTGACTATGCGCTCCTGTCGTTCAAAGTCATCGTTAGAGACCTCGATGTCCCGTAACCGAAGTGAGATTTGCCGGTTAGTTTCGCGAAGATTGGTAATTTCCTTCTGGAGAACGTTTTGGGCGGTATTAGCCTCGGTTTTGGACTGTTTGTATTTACTCTAACAAGTGTTAGTCGATACACTCATAGCAAACCGTTTCCTTTAAGATAGGAGCTAGTCCCCGGGAATGCGACAGAGGTTCCAAACATACTTTCCATTCCTCAACCTCGTACCGTAGCCCCTCATTCTTGTTCCTTAGATCCCGGTGCTGCTTCTCACTTGCATCGAGCTCCTTTTCAAGTTCCTGTTCGAGCTCCTTGGAAGACGCCTGGAAGTCTGCAAGTTCCGATTCTAGTTGCTGGATCTGAGACTTGTAGTAAGCCAGGGCTTCTTTAGCCTCGCTCCCGGGCGAGTCGCAATCCTTTGATGGCATAGCTATTAGTTGGTTATTTTTTGTGTCGATGTCAATGGTTGGAGACAGTGCTGATATTCGTTACGTCGTTTCGTCGGATACAGGAAGCCACCAGAAGGCGATGGGCCTCTCTCTTGATTGGCCGATCGGTGACTCCTCTGATGAGTGGCTGATCGTTTCGTGTGTCGTCAGGATAGGGGGCGGGGAGCTCGTTCCAGCGGTGACGATGGGGAAAGTGAGAAAGAAAAGGAGAGAAGGGGCGATGACCAAATCTACCGTGCCGAACGTTCGTTATCGGCCTCCTGAGATGGTTTTCCCCCCTTCTTTTTTTTTTTATAATATATATTCTTATTTATCTACTCTTCTTTATTAGGCTCTCTCCTCTATCTCTCTTCCTTTGTCTCCGTTACCCGATGCCGTCCTCGCTAGCTCGCCCGTTTGCCAAAAAGTGGGACCGGTTTGCTGACTATGGGCGGACACTATTCGTGGGTTGTTGTCGTCGTCGTCGGTGTTTGTCTTCGTCCAGCCGGGGGAAGAAGAGGAAGACGAAATGAAGGTGAGTTGGCGGGGTTGTTGTTTTGTTGTCTCCGGTTGTCAGGGGTGAATAAATTAAACCCTGTTGTGTTGTCCGCAGCGAAGTGAAAAAAGAACGCCCCTTTAGGATTTGTTTGCGATGGGGCTCGTTCGCCAGGACGAATCATCAACAAAACAGACAGATGTTGTTTATTTTTACGACTTCTACGGGAAGTCAGGGAGAAATTATCATATCACACTACCGTTAATATTCACTCATTCTAGATTATCGTGCGAGTAAGGTCGGTGCTGTATGCTTCCCCGCCGGCATCATAAATCCCCCGTCAGGTAACGATGATAATGGCTTCTTTGGCGTTAGGCCCTCTGCAAAAACACTTGCATTTCGGTTAAACAGTCAGGCAGATCTCTGACCCATCATGGGTTTCATTGATCCTGTATTATCTGAATCACGTGGGCTGCAGGACGGATCACTCTAAATGGTTGAAACTGTTGGGATTGAGAGGGATGAGAACATCGATACAGCTCGTAGAATGCAGTCTGGGCCTCCGGGCTGCATAACGGTGTGTGCATTGCAGGTTGCCTGCCTCACCTTTGTTCGTGTCACAAGGGTGCCTCGATGAGAACAGTTAAGGGTCCTGTAAGCCGCATGGTCACGACATGTTGATATTCCGCTATGACCTGTGCCATTTGTAATTTGACTCGTTGTACCGGTAGCTTCGGCTTGGCTGGGGTAAAATATATCGAATTACTGAGGCCCTCATCGCCGTTCCACCGATCCAGATAGTCTATGTATCGTGCTATAATTTATAAATAGAAAATACACTGCGAATATCTCATCATAGTACAAGTAGCTTTCATATCAGTCTAACTCAGAAACGCAGACCTCTAGAGCTTGAATCCACTGCCAGTACTGTAGTCCACCATACTCTACTGCACTCGGTATCGATACAGATATTTGAGGTCTCAACAAGCCATATGACTAGAATCCACTCTATATCCATACATTGAGTCACGAGGTAGTCTACTAGCTGTTCCCCATACAGAAACGGCACCGGGTCTACGGTAGGTTATCTACAACATACTCCTCTCCACTCTGTTTGATACTAAACCAAACGTAGGTGTTATTTTAGCAGTTCCAAAAAATGTATAATGATTCCAACCTCTAAGGGGGTGAAAGGCCCTCTGAGGAGACAGAGCACAGTAATACGAAATATTAAGCGTAGTCAGCAGCCCATTCTCTCGGTGAAGTCGGGCTATTTTCTCTCACTAAGATCTTATCTGCGCTACCTTGCCAGGTCAGAATATATTCTTCCAAGCAGCCCTGCGAGGGAAGCCACCGCTCCTACACTAGGCATCTCCAGTCTAGTATTTGGGGAGGCCTTGCTATATAATTGCTTCTGGCGCAGAGAATTGTGTAATAAGACTACTTGTATGGCCACAAGAAAATCTGCCATTAGCCCAAACTTCCGGAGACCCAGACATCATGGAAGTGATTTAGGTGGGTATACTGGGACCATACTCGTAATGTCCTGACGTTTGTGAACACGACCGCTATTGCATGATGCCAAGATCAGGGCAAAAAAGCTGAATTTTGGCGGTATGGAATAGCAGTTGTGTTCACAAACGTCAGGACATTACGAGTAGATAAGCCACAAAAGATCCCGATTCCGCCACGTTCGAGGAATCTAGTGCTCTCACCCGCTCGTGTTTATACCGGACTAACAATTCTAAGGCGTTTTTGTTGTCATACTATGATACTAGTAGTTTTCCCCAGCCCATCAATGCTTCTGCGCACAACTCAAGCAGAGCACACAGCCAATATAAATGCTTTTCAAAAGTACCCCCACCGATAGCGTAGTAGCACCAAAAATACAGAGAAAAGTCAACCAATCATTTCAATCTCCAAGATAAAACCCGTAACTTCTCCTAGGCACTGCACTCACCTTATACTTTCACGGCTGGTACTCTTGTTACACGAAACGTTCCAACTCAAAAAGATAGCCCACTGGATTTCGCTTAGAGAGCAAAGAGAGCCGAATATGATTCCAGAAAGAGTGCCGACCTCAGAACACAATCAACTGGGTAATCTCCTTCGTCTTTTCCATTTTTTTTTCCACCACCGACACTCCGGCAGCTGTTTACTTTACTCCATTACCAAAGAAAAAAATTGGTTGTTTTCTCATAGTGACCAATACTTATAATTTCCCATCTATCAGTGATACATCTACTCCTAAAATGAATTCAACATCTAATATTATAGATAGTTTCATTTACTCCAGGTTCTGGTGAAGCATCAATCGACCAGTAGTATAAGTATTGTGTTCCCGCAGAAATATTATGCCAAACCCCTAGCTGGCGCAGTGGCTAACATGTCAAACCCCAATTAACCCTCGTGCAGTGAGCAGGAGCTCAGGAGCCCAACTCCCTCTCTCAAATGAGCTACTATTGAAGGGTCCACCACGTAGGGCAGGAGAATTAACAAATCCGGGCCTATAGGAACTAGGAAACTAAAGGCCCTTAGTCTCCTCCAACAAGGCTGTAAAGCAAATCAGGCCTGCTACTGGGTGGTAGAATCCAACTCTGGGCCTTCCCCTAAGGGTGAGGTTCGCGATCGGCGGAGTAGCAGAGGAAAGGACAAAATTAATAAAACTGTTTTTTCCCCTCCGCTGATTTGTGATGCACCTCTAACTTCTGAACGCTACGATCGCCGGGCGAGATTGAAGCCGGACACTTGGTCCGAGAATTGCCATCTTAGGCGCCCAGCCGCAACCTCGCCTACAGACCCTCTGGCACGGACACGACTGACCTAGTCTTTGAGGGTGGTCATCTACTACCGAGCCATCCCTTCACCATTGATCGCCTTGCAAACCAACAGTGTTTTCTCTCTCTCAAAAAAGCCAAGTGTGTATAGTTACTGTTAACAGACAGTGACTAGTGTTTACAAATTCACTTCTTGAAGATATGTTTTTGCTCTTGATACTCACCCACTGCGTGACTCTCCCCACCCACTCCCACATAAATAGCTAACACTTGTCCCACAACTACTAGCCCTCTGTGTATCTGATAAAGCCTCCCGGAGCCCGTACCTCAATAACATACAAATCCTTAAAAATCCTTTCCTATGGGAGCCTAAAAAAAAAGCTTGTTTTGCTGTACTGATATTCCTATGGCCTAAACCGTGAGCACAAGAATAGCATGGGTAAAGGATGCTATTATTGATGCGTATAGTTTTTCCTTTCTTGAAATCATAGACCTTCCGCGTGCTAGATTCTGCCTCTCAGACAACTGCGCGGCCTTCTGCTACCCGTTCTCTGGAAATAAGTGTTCTTAAGATGCCAGTAGAGTTAAAGCGTGAAACTAGTTAGTAACCAGCATAAGATACTGTATCCATTCCAGTCAATCTCCCTGATGGTAAAGTAATATGTGTAAATTAGCGGGCATAAGCCCCCCACGATTACTGGCACTGGTTAAGCATTCTTCCGGGACAAAGTCTCCTACGCTCATCCTGGATATATAGGCTGCCTTTTATGTATTTATCTCTCTATAAGACATAATTTATGCACAATGATTGGTGATATCTCTCCTTGCAGGCCGAGCTTTGTGTCCCTGATGGTATCCGCCTGTCTAGCTCTCTTTGTCTCTTAAACAAGAAAGATGGAACCCCCACAATGCTGCAGTAGCGTCAAGGCGCACAATACAGTACAGTAGTGCTGCCTAGTATACACTGAAGCCACGACCAAGCACTAGATAGATAAATATTAAAACTGAAAGCTTCACTCTAGCCAGCAACCCCCCGAGGCACCCTTAATGTCATACAAGATCTTAAGTTGCCCATAGGATAGGGCAACTCTAGTACCTTCTTGTGATAAATATGAACCTTTCATTTAGTTACATCACCTTCTAAGGAGTAGTTTTTCTTCTCCCCCTCCTCCCCCGCTCGTGTACAGTGCCGTTGGAAAAGTTCGTGGACAAACCCCGGAACACACCGGATACTCCATATTTCAAGATGCCCCGACACTAGAATGCCTAATAGCACTAATATTCTCTGAAACCCAAAAAATCAGCTACTATCTTAAATTCAACATATTGAGCTGGTAGAGCTTCTAGGTGGCGGTGGTCAGACCTCGGATATTCATGTAAGTAGCAATTCGATAGGTGATTGGACCTCTTCACACAGTTTAGTGCCAAACCAATCTCAACACTTGTTGAGTTGTATGCAAAGTATGAGGTAGGTGTCTTGGCATTCATTTCTAACCACAAGGTAGAGTATGATACACAGCATAGCTTCTCCTAAAGGCTTAGAAAAAATACATAATTTTTTTACAAGGTGCTCTGGATGTAAGCTATGGTGTTGGTAAAAACTACAGGCTCTATTTATGTGAAACGGGGCTGTTCTGGTGTGCCGAAAAGTGGGCACTTTTGGTGTGTTTTGGCGTTTGCACGAACTTTTTCCAACACCACTGCACAGTACAGGACATCAAGTGGGGTGGTGTATCGCAGATAGGCAGCCAAAGACCGCTACACACCCACAAATTAAGTGATGGAAGTGCCAAAACACCTCCTCACCTACCGCAACCCCATCCGCAGAATTTGGTCCAAGTCTGTCATCACAACTACCGACAGAGCACAACCAGGGGTTTCGCTAAGGATAACGGCCAGAGTGATTTCCGGTGATAACACATACTGGTTATATCGGGTGGCCGTAGCCTAACCGGTGCTTGCTAATATCATGCATAGATTTCCACGAAGTGCGCAATGCTGGGTAAAGAAGCCCAAGGGTTATAAATGAAAAGGAATTGTGCCCATACAACCGTGTAGCACCAGTCCGAATGATAAAATTCTAAGACACCTCATACAGGAGGTTGGGATTCGCTAGGACCATTAAACGGGTATTATGTCTTTTACTTGTAGTGAGTATCTATGTCCACCTTTATCAGAAAATATAGCAAGCCTGCAAGGCTAGCAATGGTGGAAAGGTGATTCAGCTGTAGAGGCCACCCTTGCAGACTAATCCAATTATTTTAATACTAGAAAACCGATATAACATTCGATACTTGGGGTTTCTTTTCCAAATTAAAGAAGGAAAGACGAATCTTGTAAAGCCCTATCTCGTATGCCACAAAGATGGCATTCTCCTTACTTTTTACAGCGTTTGGCACTCGCGAAACCTTTCAACATGTGCTCGTTGGACGGATGTGCTTAGCTTTATTGCGGGAGTGTGAAGGATCGTTCAGGAGATACCGTAAAATCTCAAATAACAATAGATTATACCGACATGTCTTTCCCTTGTTATCACGGGAGTTTATGGAGGAATAAGGGAATACAGAGATAGGTGCTGTGATCCGTGGAAGGGCCAGGATGTGGTATTTACCTTTTATTAATACACCTGTCTCTGCCGTTAGTTTTGGCTGAGTGAAGCTGAGCGAGTGAATGAACGAAGTGCGAGCGGCGAAACTCACATTCCATATCCTTCCCGCCAAGTGCCCAAGTTCCACGTGAATTCTCTTAGCCCATAGTCTATTTCTGTGCTACCTTTATGACCTTAACATTAAGAGTACTCCCCTTATTAAAACTCCACTCATATACCCCCCAATAAATTTTATCTTCGTGAAAACCGGAAATAGAGTAACTACCGCCTGGGTATGGCCTGTCCTCTGCTCGTTGGTCGAGGGCCTTCCAATTCTAGGGAGGATACAGTTTTTTGGGAAAGCAGCTTTTTTATATATATAATGTGACGTCCCATGACAAGGATTCCTCAGCTATCCTGCTTTACACCACTGGTTGTCCAATAATAGCCCACTGTAAGTAGTGTTCGCACGGGGCCAGTCCAACCTGGGCTTTTTCGGAAGCTGGACCGGCATGGCAGGATTGGAGATATCACGATTCCGAGTGATCAAACATGACTACTCTTATTTTAGGGGGTTAACAAGAGGTGAGTATATATTGACGTGGGCCGAGGGGGAAACTATCCTACACAGCAACAATCTACACTTGTGCGACTACGCGGGGTGATATATTATCTTCACCACTCTCGTGACCGTGGGGGTTGAAGCCCCTAGGCGCAGTACTTAGTGCAGATCCAAAGTGTATGCTTATATTCTCGCCTGGATAGCTGCGTCCAACAGATAATCAGGAACATAAAAGAGCAGTCGGCTATGCAGAATCAACAGGATGAGTAGTCAATCATTAGAGAACCATCCAGTGGAGAAGAGGCAGTAGAGAAAAGTGTTGGGAGTCGAAGTTGGCAATGACACAGAGCTAGCGGGAGAGGCAGCTCGAGTACCAAATAGTCGGAATGCACAAGCAGTTTCTCTACTCGGAAGAGTGGTTGGAGGGTTAGTGAAGATAATCTTATTCTCTATAGATAATTATATCACCCGAAAGACACATTCAGGGAACAAGATGTTTGGCTCCTATAGAGAAAGATACCACAAGAATTAGTTATAGGTGGCCCGCAGACCCTCCAGCAGGTGTGTATTGCCATATCTGGTCCCCCAACAAGTAAATCTGCCTATAGAGGCCAATTATGGCATTTGGAGGACACTTAATACCATGGACCACAAGATAATTTATTGAGAAACATCCCAGGGACCTTTGTCCTAGATAACTACCAAGGAACACAACCTAAAAGCGAGTCTAGCAGCCGAACAACGCTAAAGTGAACACCACTCTATAGTTCCAGTTTTTTTATAGGGAAAAGCCAAATAGGCTGCTAGTGTCTATGAAGCCAGAAAAATAAAGCCGAAACGGAAATCAATGTCGTGTAGATAGAACAACGAAGCCCCCCTTACAGCTGATAACGTGGTCCCCTACCGCTTGGAGAACTGGTGCCATATCAGCGGCCACAACCAACGGACTTCCCAATCTTTTGATCAATGGTGTAAAGTTATATCTAAAGAGTAGAACTCCTTCTTTCCTCCCCACTCTTCTCCCCTCCTTTCCCACCTTCGGCCCTCTTCCCTTTCCCCCATATTCCTTACACCCACTTACATGTATCCCCCACTTCGTGCTTAATCTCTTATTCCTCATCCATAATCAAACCGCCAACTATTTAGCAGCCCCTAGCCACGCCTAGCCATGAGTATCCGAGCTCTCATTGGTGAACGCATCAGGTATCACTTGCACCTTCGCACCGCAGCTGCCGCATTTCGGAACTTCCCAGGTTCTTGACAACACCTGAAACTACCGATTTGAGCACCAAACCACTACCAGACCGCTCTCTGCGGCTCCCTGGTTCCGCGGGGGCCATAGCCCAACAAATTTTGTCAACATGTCACCAGAAGTTCCCACCGTATATCTAGTGTCTCTTATCATGTTTTTGGTAAGGAATCTCAACAATAAACAGGGCTTTACCGGCATCCAACTAGGAACATGGTTTCCTCCTTTCCCCCCACAAACCACCAATCCTATCTCGATCTCGGCACTTATTGATCCACAATGCAGAACTACCCCGCCCCCTTGTAAATGAGGCGAACAGAATGTTTAGCATTCCGATCCGGAGTGTCGCGCATGAGGGTGTTGGCGGTTCTTGTCGATCAGGTACTCGGAACAGGCCGCAAAGCGATCAGCAACAAGGTTTCTTGGGCAACTTCCCCATTCCCGGAACTCGCATACCGACAGCATAACAAGGCTCCACCAAGAAAAACAAACGAAATATAGAGGGCTGGTATATAACCCAGATTGATCACCGCACCGACACACTCTTTGTTTTTGATCTCCTGCTGCGCAGCTTCACCCCTGGGCACGAATTTTCTCAAGATCGCTTCTAATAATACCGGTATGTCAATAGCTGTCCTCGATCCTGTATGTCCCCAGGGTTGAATAACCAACCAATAAACTGTAAGCCTACTAAGGCTAATTCGTTAATAACCAGTGCCTTCAGATGAACCATCGACACCCGAGTACGAAACCAACGCACACCGAATAAGCCCAATCATGCGGAATTCCCCGAGTCGACAACAATAACCTTTGTACAAGTGTCAGGCATGAGATACCATAACGTTCGAGTCTGAATTTAGTACGGAGGTTCAGATGTGGGCAGATAATATGCCATACAAATTTCTGATCCCGATGCCGGATACCCCATACCGGATAATTGTACGATAGGACAAGACCGCACTAAGCACAGCTGATCTGCGCCATGGACAATTCGTGGACACAGTGCTGGCAACGAGTCGGTGAATATAGCCGTCAACTCAACTTAACATTACCGGAAGCTTTTTGTTACCTTGGAAACGTAATGTTATACGCGTGACTCCAAATTTATCCTCTTTCATCAACTACCGGATCTCTTGCTCGCTCCCCACGACCCTATAATGCCTTCTTCATTGGCGGTGTAATGGAGGACTGCCATATGCGACACCTGTCCAGTATTCTCTTTAAAAACTATCAGTCCGAAGCATTCAACCTCAGGAGGCGCTCCTCAGCTGGCATTCCTCCAAATCCTCCGCCGGATTATCCTAGGTCATCTCTCCCGAGGCTCTCCTAAAATTGCCCGGTATGTGTTTGCACAAGGTACGGTTTGATGTGTTTATTCCAGCTATGGTACCTGTGCTTCACCGGAGAGTGTCCATTTCCTCCGCTGCAACACGCGGAACCCGCTTATACCCCCATCCTATATCTTAGCCAGTGGAGATGTCTAGGCAACAGAGGCCATATAAAATCAGCGGCAACAAGATCGATTTGTCCAACTGATACAGAGTCAGACAACATCGGCTCCCACACCAATCGGTTGCTAGGCTGAATCCTCGGGTGGGATTGGAGAGAGGTCACTTAAAAGTAAAAGATACGAAGAGAGCTGCGAGAAGGAGATCCGCGAAGAAATCAGAAATAAAAGAAATAAAATATCAAATAAAACAAAAGGTAAGCACCAAACCTCCCTCCAGTCATCCCCTTCCTCTTTAATCTAAAGTCTTTTAATCATAGGCATTCCATCAAAGCACAAAACTCAACTCTTCCTCTAGCCCCGGGATCTATGGTCGTCCGTCCGACTCGACTCCCCGGGCATTCTGGCCAAGCCCTCTATCACAAAAGCGAGAAAGGAAAATAAATAAGAGGGGAACTCAAGAGACAGGAGCAAGCAAAACACAAAACACAAGAAAGAAAAGAAAACACCAATCCTAATAACACCCTCTAAGGCATCTCGACAACTCATCATGCCAGACGTACCGAACCACACCACTCCAATCGTAAACAGACATACCTCCACGAATCCGCTCTGCACTCCGAGGCGGAAGCCTTAAATTCCGAGTTTCTGCCCCTTAGGCACCTGAATCATTTTTGGGCCGGGACTCATTCAGCTGATGGCGGCGAAGGTATATTGGCTCCCCTATTCCGGATATGCTCCAAGAATTGTTGCTCACCGGAGCCTAGCAGTAATTGGGTAAAGTCAGCTGCTTGAAGATCAAGGGAATAATTGATCTCGGGAGTAATCACCAATCTCAATGGGCGCCGAAGATCGCTGTATCACAATTACATTGCTCTTAACTTCCTCCAAAGACCTACCACCCCCATGCATCTCACCAGACCCCGTTGAGGTAGATCGGACCCTCCTTTGGTCACCAATCTTGAACAGACTAACGCCCAACCTATATCTACCAGTACGATTTATCATAAGATCTGGGAAAATAACGTAGCTCCCTTGTTGCCGACTGAGTGGGGCCGAATCTTCGGATCCCTCACCATCACTCAAGAGATCCAATGACATAGAGAGCCGCCCAGAGAGAAGATAGAGGTCGGGAGGAGCCAATGGAGGGCCATCACCGCTCTCGCCGTACAGAGTTGCCTGTGCAAAGAGACTGTTGAGCTCATCCTCACCGCTAAGCTCCTCTCCGGTATTCGCATCCCTGATATGCACATGTATTGCCAATGGCGGATACAAACGTGCGCCGGATTTTGCAACTCTCGGAGGTTGAACGGCAACCTCAAGGGTATACAATCTCTCAGGACCAGCAAAAGAGCCGCTCGAATGATTTGGGCGTGATGTAGAACCCATGTCTAGTCCTCCCTCGACAGATATAGTGGGGGCGGTGATGCCCTCTTCGTTGTTGTGTGAAGGTAGTTCGGCCGCTCGACGGGCTTCACGAAGATTGCGGGATTGGCGGCGAGTTATTGATCTACTCGCTTCAGCCTCAGAAGCTCGTTCTGCAATCGATGGTCGCGCAGAGTTCAGGCTTAGGCGGGCTGAACGACGTAACTGGACCAATGGTTGCCTAGTGGAT
>Ga0307510_10001928_pt1 | contig 23316 bp, 19 predicted proteins | sample 12_EM_MG_FD_207224 | JGI IMG/M metagenome (GOLD analysis project Ga0307510, IMG submission 207224) | Populus trichocarpa ectomycorrhiza microbial communities from riparian zone in the Pacific Northwest, United States - 12_EM | ecosystem: Host-associated > Plants > Roots > Unclassified | place...
TGCGCGATAGTTTTGGGATTGTGCAGCTTTCGGGAGAGTCAGGAGAAAAGTGGAAGCATGGTAAGGCCAGCGTGAGAGATCTAGAAGCCCAGCGGCAGTGAGATAGTTTGTTTCTCTTTTGTCAGCCCGGGAGTCATGATGAGGGAAGGGGACTCACATGGAGCAGCAGCGCTATGGCTCATAGATGGATATGATGTTTTTGTGATTGATATACACTCCTGTGATCGCCCTTAGTTAGTTAGTTAGTCGATGGAGTCGTCGTTGAGGGTGAGCCTGAGGTTGCTGTTGTTAGTGAAAAGATTTTTCCCGCCACTGAAGTGTGCGATCGTTTTCGTTGTGAGTTGCCCGGCGTTTCGTTGCGTTTCACCGCTCGTCACTCGCCCTGTACCGTTTTCGCCCTCAAAGTCCAAAAACTTTCAGACCGGGTGTGAAGGTTTACAACAGAACCCTTTCGAGGGCGTGTCCGGTGGCTACAAAAACCTAATCAAAGCTCAATAATCATGTCAAAATAAAGGTTTCTGAAATACTGATCTGACTAGTATCATACCGGTACCGTATTTCACAAACTCTCATTTTGGAAGAGTGTATACACGCTACAATAACCCACCACAATCAACCTTTTGAATAAAAAATATATATATATAAATATATATATAAATAAGCAGTGCAATGCAGGTATTGTGTTTCCAATAATGATAATTCTAGTTTTTTTGAGTGACATTTTTTGAATTGGTTTTTGTGGCGGCCAGACACACCGCTTGTAGGTTGAAAATGTTGAATCATAGAAACTTGCCATTATTGCTACAATTAATTTTATTGTAGCGGTTACTAGCTGAGACTCTCGGTTTATGATTATCAAAGTGTGAAAACCCCGGGACGACAAGACGCGCCCTAAGAGTGCTCTTTCTGTTCGGTTAATTTTGTCAAGGCACGATGTTGTCTGCGGTTGTGAAAGATGTGTTTGGCGCCGGGTGATACTCTACCCGGTGAGTTCACGTGCGTAGTGCATACCTAAACACCATCAAGATGTGGGTTTCGGTTTGTCGAATTTACACTACCTCAGGGTGTGATAGCCACAAGAATGATATTAGGCCAACAAAATGTCTCAGTGTAGCATCAATCAGAGCAACAGCTGCCTCAACACGAACTCCTATAATACCACCGTGTGGGACAATACAAATTGGAACTACTTGTACGGTAGCCTTGAGCTGTAAGGCACGTCGTAGACGTACTGCAAAGATCCTGGAACTGCGCGCAGTTACATAATCGGCAGGACCCTTGGCATGGTTAGCCAGTTATACAAAGAAGCTGCCGGCACTCGCCTACCGAAGGAAGAGCCCTCTCACTCCCTTCGCCACGGGGCAATGTACCTGGAGGCTTCTATTGTCAGCAATATCCTGAAACTCCCCCTAACTTCAGGGAACACAACTCACCGAGTGACAAATCATGACAAACCACACTGCATGGACCCGTATAATAATGCGTTGAGGCTTGGGTACCGAGGGGTGGGATGCGGTGTCAGGTCACATCGGAAAATTTTCTGCTTGTGACCGCTACAATACTTGTGGCTGTGGTGCTGAGGCTCCGTCTTCTCAACCCCTGCAGCTATGTAAGCATTGATAGACAGGGTATCATAACCCCTTCCACATCCCGCGAGCCAGGCAAATAAATCTTAAATATACTGTAGCAATCAAGTACCGTAAAAACTCGAATATAAGGCCGGTGTGCTACCGTACCGTATGTCGTTGAAATTCCCATCCGGGATAGGGGTAGGCGGGTCACAGCATAATCACCCCTCTGCTGGTTGCGAAAAAACAGAAAAAATACGCTGCTCCTTACCACAGGAGGTAATTACTTGTATACGCACAACATAGCGCACCGGTCTTTTATTCGAGTTTTTACGGTAGGCTTAGATTAGCTTTCAGCCACCGATTTCAAAAACCAGCCGAGCAGCGACCCAAGATTGCGGCGCGGGCCGATGTAGTGCGGGGATGGAGCTTGTTATTTGTTCTTGCTAGTGTCTTGACAATCCAGTCTGGTGGCTGTGGTCAGTTGGATAAGAGCCATACTGAATCGGAGAGCGAGACCAAACGTCCTCATGAGGCTAATCGAATGCTAGACTATCAGAACCAGAAACTCCAACTTAGGATTGGAAGAAAACGACCCTCCGACTTTATTTTAGAGCTCTACAGAAGCACCTTTATAGTACAGTACATAAAAAACATATCGCATATGATCCCTGCCTTTAGAGCAGTGCGGCCCGCAAAGGTCGGTGATGGCCTTTCATCTAAATTTGTAAACTTTTTTTCGTGCAGGTATTTTGATACCCTGCGATGGGAGCCAAGGGTTTCTTTTAGCTTGGGGGCATGACTAAATAGGATCAAGCGATCTGCGTTTCTAAAGTATACGGGAGGGAAATCAGGGTTAAGGTGGCTTGGGTCAATTTACTTGAGTGCTGGAAATTAAGTTGGGCGCCCGTTATGTTGCGTTACGGCGTGTTTGCTCGGGTATTTGTTTCCCCGAAGTAAACCCCTTACCGATATCGAGGTGGGGATTGCTTGCATGCTTGCTCACTTGGGAGAGTACCGATAACCCAGATGAGCGTGGCAACGCATGGCTTCCGGCCCCCACAAAAATCATTGCCACTCAACAGGCACCTCATCATACTTTCTCTTTTTTTATTAAGGCCGATGGATAGTATACAAGTACTGAATATTGCCATGTATTTGAGTTATTTTTACTTATTTTTCTTGGTTGGGTTGGGGTGGTTGTATCGAGGAGGTTGACAACATCGTAGCGAAAATTATGAGCTTTCGTTAATCGGGTAATTTTGTCCGCGCACAATAGAATGTGGTTCGTGAGTAGGGGCGGGAGGGGAAGAAGCAAAGAGAGAAGAGAGGAAGGTGGGTACGATGTTGTTGGCTTGTCGTTTATGGCTATTCCCCTCCCCTTTGAAATGTGCCAGGAAGAGACAAGGGATACACGTTACTCGAGTATTGCCCTCCGGGCGCTTCCTTGTTGAACAAGCCCGAACCATGTCTATCCTTCCCGTCACCTGCCTTGGCATTGATGACTCGACCGCAACAGGGGAGGAGGCATGCACACAGGAAACACCTTATTCACGGACATAGGATATACACACATCAATCAAATTATTCGTGGTTCGCCCATACATCATTACCCATCTATCTCCTCAATCTCGATATTACTTACACCAAATAGGGGGGACGAGGAGGGAAGAAAAATAAAACAAGGAAAGCAATTAAGCTAGATACCGATAATAGTGGATAGGTAATATTACAAAATGCACATGGCAAGGTTCTTAGAGAAGGGCGTGTGACGGGGAAAGTGAGAGCAACTACAAAGCAATTACGACCGCTATAACCAAAAGACCCAATGAAAACAATCTACCTTGGGCTGGGGCTGGGCTCAAAGAAGCATTGGATGGGCGTGCAGTGGAAGTGACGTTTGAGGGACCGGACGGAGAAGCAGAGCTCGACTTCTGCGGTCTCGGTACAACTTTTGCAAATATTTCCCTGAGTCCTCCGCTGGCCCATCCGCCCTCGGGATCAACCTTGGTCGCACCACCAGTGGGCCCTCCGCCAATACCAACGCCGCCGGTGATCTTCTCATTGACCTTGAAGTTATCCAACTTGCTGACTTTGAAGTTAGGGTCCCATTTCAGAGTGTTGACGTCGAAGATGTTGACAATACCGTTGGGGTCGCATTCTCCTGGAAGGTTGTTGTCGTTAACTTGTGGGTCGATTTGGTCAACGCCACGACCGCCGATCATGATCATCTTGTTTTTTACCAAGTGGCAGGTGACTCCGAAGCGTTGAACTTTGTTGGTATTGTCGACTCGGAACCATTGGAAGGACGGAAGGCTGAGGACATATGTGTCACTGAAGCTCCCGCCGGATCGATTGGGAGAGTTACCACCGTGGATGAAGATATTGAAGGAAGAGTTATCACTGCGTAAAGTTAGTGCATTAGGGATAGAAAGTAGGGGGTGGAGGTGGCTACGCAGCAGTGCCAACAACCGCGCAGAATCCCCATCTGCTTGGCGGGATTTCACCAGTGGTAGCTTGAAGAGACCAGGAACCAGCTTCCAAGTCAAAGATGTCGACGCTGTCAAAATCTCTCTATGTCGCCATTAGCCTCCATGAACATAGTATCTTAAGAAGCATGATATAGCTTGATAAACACACCGCCTTCAGCCCCGCCCTTCCCAGGGAGTTGTAGAAAGTCGACCCCGTATACTGATTACCTCCCAAACTGACCAGGATTCCGTACTTCCCAACAGGCACATGAACGAGACTACTTAATGTAACGGCCTGGAAGCTCGTGCTTATGTTACTCATCTCGTTGCCCTTGATATCCCATGCTAGCATGCTCCGGTGGGCAAGTCGCTCCTCATGTGTCCAGTCCTTGAGGCTGCCATCAGTCATGTTGCTCGACCAGCCGCCAAGGAAAAAGGCCTTGTCCTCGGTAGGGATAGATGTGACTCCACCGTTCCTGGAGCCCAAAAACTGCTCTCCTGACGGCTGGACAGCCTTGGTCCAATTCCGTGTCGTTGTGCTGAGCTCCCAGATCTCGCCGTTTGGGGGGGCGATGCGGGAGATGTTTTTGACGGTCGGCATGCCCTCCTGAGGGTGGTACCCCCCATATTTGTATACAGTGCCATTTTTACTAACCCAGAGGGCTCCCCGCATGGTGTAGGGGAGATCTGAGTTGAATGTTAAGTCGCGGACAATTGAACTGCTGGAGTCGATGCCTTCGGCAGTGAAGTCGGAGCTCACGTTGAGAGACCATGGTGGTACTGCGCGTGCTGCTGTTAGTTTTCAGGGACGATGGTGATGGAGCGCAGAGATATACGGAGTGAAATGACACCCTTCGGTTCGGCAGTCTTTACGGCGAATGTGAAGTCGACATAAATCAAACCATCGTGATAAACGCCTATTGGTCAATCCCTATTAGCTTCCCTGGCCCGGTTTCACCCAAAATTGCAGAGAAACTTGCTTGAATGATCCCATATTCTACAATACCCGGTCCGCGCCCTCCTCTCTACGCCACCCGCCGGTTTGGGTCCTTCAGGATAGAAACGTGCCACCTCTTCAATGCTCCCCCATGCCCGGTCCATCGCTATTGCCGCTATGAATAGCAGATTTGCTATTTTCTTGATATTAATCATCCTGTAATCGCAGAATTTCGTTAGACGAAGAGGGAGCTCCGTCGTTCTCGTAGGTGTATTATTAAGATGTATTCGACACGGTGCAAGTAGCAAACTTAGGAGTGGAAGGAGTGTGGAGGAGGGGATGATGAAAGAAAGGTGGGTAGGGAGGGAGTGAAAAGGAAGGGAGAAAAGGAATTGGTTTGAAGATATATACAGTCATCGATTGAGGGATCGATAGGAAATCAGAAACCCTCTTGTATTCCTCCCTCAAGAGGAGAAAGAATTCTGGGTGTGTCTGCCTTTCTGTCGCTGTGCTTTACTGGGGCTGCTGGGTGGGCTTCTTGGATTAGCGTTGGATGAGGGTAGCACAAGGGCCGGTATCGATGAGTGAGTGACCGTGACGGTTGTCCGCCATACGGATTCTGGTCCCTACAAGGGTAGTCACTTGTGACCCGGTCCGTGGCTGGTGCCTGAGTTCCACAAAAATGGATAAGCCTTGCCAAGGCCGAATCCCATTAGAGCAATCCCGAGAAAACTTCCTGACCATTACACCGCATTCGATCTACTGGGGGTGTAGCGGTTCTCGAAAGAGAAGGAATAAGAGTGGAGGCTCGGCGGGAAGACGGGGATACAGTACGGTACTTGGAATAACTGACCAATCTGCAACTGCAGACTTGAAATCCTTGAGGGAAGAGAATTCATCTCCAAGTTGGATCCCCTTTTTGCTCACAAGTCAACTGGGAGGTGACACTCTGTTCATGTATGCAGTACCATGAACAGTAGTACAAGTACAGTGAAAGTTTTTTCTTCAACAATTATGGGACATCCCCTGTTGAATCTTAAACTATTCAGGTTTAGTTACATCTCAATAGATTTAACTGATGGTCGTTGTGTCATGAAGGGCAGTGATTACCCCTACTATCGAATTCTCAGGCATTGTGTCAATTTTCCTTACAAATAAGCTTTGTGTAATACAGGGAAATGCTGTACAGCCCAACGCAATTAAAGTGTTAGAGTTATACAAGCTCGTTTCTGCTGACCGACAGACAGTAAGAGTGCCAGTGCTTGCAGGAGTCCTTGGCATGAATAGACCGAACACGGGAAGGTTCCTTGGCAAAGGATCTGCTGCTTCCGTGATCCCCCTGGCGTTTGGTCCATTCACGCCAGGGACTTCTACAAGCACTTGGACTTTCTTACCTTGGTCTCGTACCCACACAGTACCCTGGCTTTCTGTGAATCAGGCCTCAATACCATTTGTTCATGGTACAAGGGTCCGGCATATAGCGATCGCACACCCTATTTTATGACCCACTAGTTTTCGCAGATTTTTTGCTGGTTAGCCACATTGGTGTGTGGGAAAACTTTATGCCGGACCATTGTACTGAAATCTTTTGTGACACAGGACTCGACCAAACTCTCTTACAATACATTACCAGCCCATCACGACTCCTATTGCCCACATCTTTTATTACACTCTCTCCCCGGAATCTACCTCCCTTCTTCCCCCTCTCTTCTTCCCCCTCTCTCTTTCCTCCCTCTTCCAACTTGCTTGCTGCGTGTCGCTAGCTTGCAACCGTCGTTCGTTACGCCTCACTGCTCGACGTAAGTGAGTGAATTAGATGCCGACAGAACAAAATAATAATAATTAAAATAAAACAAAAAAACAGAGGAGATATGTTTTGGAAGACCGCAGTCTTGGCCGCTGCGGCTGCCGGTGGATCGGGGGTCCTGGCACAACTGACCGTGGAGAAATATGATTCGAATCATGTAAGATGGCCCTACCAGCCTGGATGCGACTACTTGAAGTTGAACATTTCAGCAAGAGGTATTTCCGTCTCCTCACCGGGTTCCCCCGCAACACTTGAAGGCTAATTCTTGTGGATAGCGGTCCTAACAAAAGACCATCTCTATTTAATCAGCAATGTGAACAGCTACCGTTTATATGGGAACGGAACAGTGATCAACCCTCAATACGAACTTCTGATTGGAGAGATTGATCTAGCCACCGCTTTTAGTACAGAGGATTACAAAATCGGGTGGCATGTTGCTCCAGAGGTCAAATACGACTTTGACTTTTTCACCTACTATGAGACTTTGAAGAGACTGTTCGCCCCCCCGTCTCCCAATTGCCATCTACCACTCAATTCCTAGCTAATAGTTTTTAGTATATTCGCTGGAGAAGTGCGCGAACAATACGGCGTAGCCAATACCTCAAAGACTGCATTCTCATACGACCCTGCTGCAGATACCGTCCAGATCGAGGAATGGGCTGGCACGATCCCGGAACATAGGATCCCGCTCACAGGCGCATTCATAAATGTGCCGGAGAGGCAGGTTGCGTACTATTTTGGCCCCCTCGAGACGCACCTTGATACAGAGACCTTTAAGTATAATACCTCCTCCGGTGCCGTCGATAGATTTCCTGCTCCCAATAAACTTTGGGTAGCAGCGGCATTTGTGCCTGTTGGTGCAGAGGGGGTGGTAGTCTTGTTGGGGGGGACCGAGGGTGACGGGATTACGAAGGTATTTCCTCAACACCCTTTAGTGGCTTTATAGCGCTGACGATAAACCAAGCTCTCATTTGACTCCGTACACGTCTACGACATTGGGGGAAACGCTTGGTACAGCCAGAAGACTGGTGGTACCCCGCCCCCCTCCCGCCAGGGATTCTGCACAACCGTGGTGTCTTCACAGGACCGTACCTCTCACCAAGTGCACGTCTATGGCGGTCACCGGGCCGGGGATATCGACGAGAGGCCTTCTGTTGACAATCACTGGATCTTGACCATTCCTGGCTTCATCTGGATTAAAGCTCCCAGCCTGGCAACGCCTAGAACCCTGGCTAACTGCAATTTACTCGGAAAGCACAGGATGTTAATTTCTGCAGGGAGCTTGGGCGCTGGTGATTATGGGTGCTTGCCAACCTTGGATGTTGTGGACTTGTCCACCCTTGAAGCTATCACTACTATGAGTGATAATAAAGGGTATGAAGTGCCTGCAGCGGTAATTAGCGTTATTGGCGGATCGTATGTTGCCCTTCCCCTCCCATCCTCACCTCCTTTCTTAATTCTCCGCTAACACAATAAAAGTCCAACCGGCTCCTCAAATATCTCATCCCCATCCGCCGGGTGGGCCGGTGGTCTCGACGCAGTCTTTTCGAAACCTTACAAATACGGCCCGCAAAATCCCAGTGGATCAATCACCCCCAAACCCACCCCAGCCCCTGGCCCCAAGACTACGGTCGGTGCCATTGTCGGAGGAGTAGTGGGCGGTGTAGCCGCAGGTGTCCTTCTACTCCTCGGCATCGTTTTCTATCGTCGCCAGAAGGGGGCTGTAGCCGCGGCTGCCAGTGGTGCTAGCACCTCCCCGGAAACTGGATTGCACGTAGCACATGCCCCTGATAATACATTTGCCCCCCCTGGGTACAACTATGTGGATAAGAATGGTGCTGTGTCGCTGTATCACGCGAACTATGGATTTATCGGTGATACGGGAAATAGTGGCACTGGGAAGAATGGGGCTGGGGAGGTTTCGCACGAACTTGAGAGTCCTGTGTTTGCAGTTGCGGAGCTTGGGAGTGGGGAAATTCCTGGGAAGGTCTGATTTGATTTTAATTTAATCCATCGGTCCATTGGTATGTGGCAGTCTTCATCGGCATCAGCGGGAACGGGCATTAGTGGGGAACGGACATCAGTGGGGAGCGGACATCAGTGGGGAAGGCGGAGCCGGGGCTGGTAGGCGAGGGAGCTTGTGCATGCGGGTGTAGAGTCAGTCGCTTAGCTACTAATATTTATCTTTATTTCTTCGCCTCTTTTGTTCTCTCTCTTCCGTCACCTACCGCCCACATACTTCACATTGTACTGTATGATGACGGCACCTTAGCACCTACCCTCATAACACCATCTACCAATACTCCAACCCGCACCTCTAGATAGAGTGCAGTAGTGACACAAGACTAGACTAATTTGTGATAGATGGGGGTCGCACGGGGGTAGCCAATAAACTAAGAGATTTCACCTGGAACTTAGGCACTTTGGAGTAAGGGAATGGAAAGTAAGTTTTCCGCCTGTAATACTTCGTTCATTCGCTCTCGCTCTCAACTCTGCTCTCACGTAAACTAAAATCAAACTAATGGTAAAGACGGGTGTATAAGTAAAATACTACTTCCTGATCCCCCTACGGATCACCACACCTATCTCTGTGTTTGCCACATGCCCCTATTCCTCCGTACACTCCCATGATGGCGAGGGGAGGAACATGCGGGTGGAAACCCTCTATAGAACCTTCTCCCGTATCCGTTCCGTCGGCACATCTCGTGAATTATCCTTCCCACTCCCGTAACAAGCCAAGCACTTCCGCCTAGCAGTCCTACCTGTATCTTCGTGCTTTTGTCTGGCCTCACTGGACGCATTAGGGGTATTCAGCTCTGGGGCTGAGATATTTTTATGCAAGTCATTCATATTGAAGCACACTGATGAGTGAAATGCCTTTTCTCTGCAACCAAATCTAGCAGATCCACTTGAAACTTGACAATGGGGGCGAGTGTTACGATGCGCTGCACCTACCCTGACGATTGGAAAGAAGAGAAAAAAAAGTGCCTGCATACACCGGTATCGGCGTTTAGTCGTGGCCACCAGTGTCAAAAGTGTCGTCGAAATATTATGGTATGATAACTAGTTCCCAAGAAGGCATGGTGTTTTATTCTTGCAACCCTGGTTCGATGTCTTGGCAGCTTTTATACAAGCACGAGCAGACCTATCATACACGTGTAATTGATTTTTTTACAAGGACCAGGGATCTGCTATCGGACTGTGTTATTCTCGGCAAAGTTGGAGAATTAACCCATGAGCGATGCTATTGTGCGTGGGCAAAATTAAGCGATCAACGAAGGCTCATAATTTTTACCGTGATGTTGCCACCCTAACCTAACTGGGAAGAATAAGTAGAAATAATTTAAATATATGGCAGTATTTAGTGCCGGTACTTGTATCTCCTTGACTGGTATAATACGACGGTGGAAAATGTTGTGCTGACCCCCCCGTGTCAGGAGTAAACGGAGATGAGTATCATACCGTACGTGTGAGGGCCCTCAGTATTTTTCAGTGATAATGTGCGTAGGCTTGATCACAGTCATGGTCTATGGTTGGTCAGCTTCTTAGGAACTGTTAGCTATCACATATTCACAGGTGTGTAAACCTCAGATCGTAGTTAATATTGCCAATGTGATCATGCCTGCGCATAGTATCACTCAAAAATACTGAGGGCCCCTTACACGTACAGTACTCATCTCTGTTTAGACACGATAGGGGGGTTGGCACAACATTTTCCACTGTCGCACCGTCCATCAGCCTTAATAAAAAAAGAGAAGGTATTCGAGGTGCTTATTGAGTGGTAATGATTTTTGTGGGGGCCCGGAAGCGATGCGTTGCCACGCTCATCCAGGGGATCGGTTAATTTTGTCCACGCACAATAGATTAGGTGTGAGGCTCAGCCCAAATGGGACATAGACTACCGTCCTGACTCACAGACCTACCAGTATTAGCACCTTCCAGTCCCTCATAGGGTCCTGACGGAGGTCGGCGGGTAGCGAACGGGGGCTGGCAAGGCATTTTTTGTTACCCAACTTCGGCGAATTTGATTTTTCATTGGCAAAATACCCCTGTTCGTCAGCCGCTGATATTCGTAATGACCCCATGAGAGACCTCACGTTGAAAAAGGAGGCAATTGCCGTTGAAATAAAGTGTATAAGACCTGTCGTATAGATCTCTGGGTAGAGGCTGCCGCAAGTCAACGGGGGGGAAAGTTCGGAACCGAGATAGTTCCCCTTCCTGTGACCTACTGGTACCTACAGTTACAGGGTAATGTTTCATGAATGAAACCGGGAATGTAAGGTACCGTAAGAGGTGCCGTTTTGGCATAACCATGCTAATACGAGTACCTCGGGAAGTAACTATCAAAAACTATCAAAAACTTCCTTGAGCCGCGCCTCAACATGGTCTACTTTCCCTTCACATTTGGGCTTAGCTGAGCCCTAACATATCCTGGAGGGAGAAATTTATAGAGTTATACCGCAAAAACTCGATAGATCCACTATCGGGGATCTTAACATGAGTCACCGTCTAAACCACAGTAGGTTTAGGAGAGCAGGTTAACAAAATCAAGAATACAAGTTAATGAGATCTAGCAAGCCCAGCCTCCCCAACCTATACCCTGTCTGGAAAACACTATTCCTTCTCGGAGTGTTTTGTCTCTAATCGGGGTGATCCGAGGCCGGCGGGCGATAGTGGATCTATCGAGTTTTTGCGGTATCTTATCCTGGGAACCGGGTGGGTTATGGCATGGAGATTGGTCCGGTTCGTGCGGTGTTCCTGTGAACGGCCTTAATGAGGCTTACAAGTAGCTGCGTGCTAATTACCAAGCTGCGCTTTTAGAACTATACAGCATCATCGGCAGTGTGAGTATAGTCCGGAATTAGTCTAGGAGTACCGGTAATACCGTAAAAACTTGAATAATATGGCGGGTTGGAAGAACCCATTGCCAATTGGGCAAAGCACGCGCGGTACTGCACCAGGGGGTAGCCGTGTCTCGGAGGTTGACGGGAAAAGGTTCAGCCGGGAGCGCGTTAAGCTCGGGACCATAGCTCCAGCAGAGTAGGCCCGTGGGCCACCCACGACACATAACAGCCCCGAGTTCCCCCCAAACACGAGATCTCCGAGAAAAACACGAGATCTCCGAGAAACACGAGATCTCCGAGAAACACGAGACCCCCCCAAACACGACATCCTCAAACCTCTCTTCAGCTCGCGTTTTTTGATCCTCACCCGCCACCCTTGCTCAGGCACCAAGCGCCCGCATCAGTTGGGATAGATCGGTTCCAACCATCCTAAGCGACAAGGGCAGCGACCCTCTCACCAATGCCTCCCCAGTGGAACTGTACTACAAGATTAGGAGTGGAAGGAATTAGCCCCAGTCCCCATTTGTTAGGTCATTTGGAGTTTAGAAGTGTTTTTCCTTTCTCTCTTTTGCGATAGAAATTACCCAATGTATATGTTTTCCGCTTTGAAAAATTAGTGGAAGATATGCTATGTCGTTGGACCTTCCTCTCCTAGTAAGGTCAAGAATTTTTTTATTTTTTCTGTCTTGGATGGGGAAAGAGGCCGTGTTTTTGCTGCGTTTTTGCCTCCTTTCCATGGAAGGGAATTCTGGATTTCATAGCACACCGTCCAATTATTAAAGTTTCTACGGTATCCCAAGCCGGCTTCTGGTCCGGAAACTTGAAATGGCCATAATAATAAAAAAGGAAAGCCTTCGTAGTTCGACCAAAGACTAAAATTACCGGTACCAAGTACTATATCATACGGGCCATTCCAGGCCGGTGGACCTGGTTGTGCGCCCGGTTTTCTCCCGTGGGAGGAGATATTACGAACCGATGGAGAACCTGAGATCCGCAAGCTTAGCAGGCACCTATTATGATCCCATACATCAAGATGAAAAATTGAAAGTTGCCGGGAAAATTATGTCTTTCTTTCCCTTTACTCTTCGCTATAGCTGTCAACAAATATCCAATTCGATTAATGGCGGTATTCTGCTCTACTCTAGCAAGGCCCGCAATATCTGTTCCGGAACCCTTTCCATTCCATTGATAACGTGCTTCAGCAAGGGACTCAGCATACTGGTAGCAGACTGCTCATTTCGGGCCCCCCCAGTCGAAGTAAAAACAGGTAACGGCAATGTTTCGTCCCCTGGCCTGATCGCAAAGACTGCCTACTACGAGCGAACTGTGATGCTGGATTGTTAGCACTGGTCTGCTTTCTTCTCTCCCAGGAGAATATAACTTGTTACTTTTGGACTTCGATGGCGAAACGATACAAAAACAAGATCCAGCTGTTGAAATTATGCTTTCGGATATGCACTCTCTACGTTCTTGAGTACGACAACGCTTCCTACTTCATACTAGTCTCACTTCAATGCCGCCAGAGTATAAGCTGAACTAATTTGCTTTGGATCTTTCATTCCATTCACTACTTTCAATCAGTTAATCATAAATGTAACTCTATGCCCATTATGTTGCTTTGATCTTATTTTTGTTTCCTTGGATTTCTTTTCCACTGTGGACATGTATTCCTGTTGCGTAGCATAAATAGCTGGCACTCCGGTCCCTTAGGTAGAAGGTAACTCTCTATGGTTTTTCATTCCAAAAGCCTTCGGTATAGAGCTTGACTATTCCGTTATTTACAACACCAGCAAAACGAGATGAGGCGAGTGATAAGCGGTGAAACGAACGAAACGCCAAATGCCAAACGCCAAGGAACTCAAACCTAGAACGATCGCATTCTGGGGGCGGAGAAAACTCTTCACTAACTTAACAACCACAGTCTCTTGCTCAACGACACCTCTATCAACCAAATAACTAACTAGGGACAATCACAGGAGTGCATATCAATCACAAAGACATCATATCCATCCATGAGGCACCACACTACTCCCTGTGAGCCTCTCCTTCCCCCGTGAGCACTTCAGGCTAACTAAAAGGGAAACAAACTATCCCACTGCCGCCGGGCTTCCGGCCCTCTCGCGCTGGCCTTACAGTGCTTCCGCTTTTCTCTCTTGGCTTTTCTCCAGGCTTTCCCGAAAGCTGCACGATCCCAAAACAATCGCGCATTCCTGCATTCGCAGATGCTTTCCACAAACACATGCCCGAAGCCGAAACCATATGCCCGGATCCTCAGCGCATTTCCGAAGCCACAAAACAGGCGTGCTCCCGGAATCTATCTGAACAAAGGAAGTATCGTGAGAGTATAGCGAGCAGCACCGTTTTCAACAGTTGCCGGATAAATGTCTTACAGATCCCCGGATTTCCATAGCAAAACGGGACTGCCTTATGATATTCGCCATTCCCATTCAAGCCGCACCATATTATAAATTCCTCGGCTTGTGTGAGCCATTCCCCGGCATCGTTTGTACGGCGCTCTTGGATGTCCCAATGCCGTCAACCAGGCCCCAGTGGTGATAGCCGCGTTAGGAGGTGAGACCAATCATCCGCGACAGTATAGTTGTTTGATGTATTGTTAAAAGAGTTCATATTATTGCTGATAGTAGATTGAGATATTTTCCACTTGTTATTGCCTGCTTTGTTGAAGAAGAGGAGTTACTGCGAATCGTTTGTTGATGATATTCCAGGGAGCGGAAGAAAGAGTGGGGCCAGGCTGAAGCAAAGCAGGGGGTCTGGTATTCCAGCAGCGTTGCAGCCACAGCTACTTGTGAGGTGTCAAATGGCATTCCACCAAAGCCGGTTGAAAGGTGTAGAGCGGGGGTTATCCTTGTGGCTGTTTTACTTACACTACAGGGCTAGGGGTCATGTGTGCGGGTTTCTAAATCCAAGCTTACACCGATTTCGAGTGGTATCATATTTACCATCTACCCCCTGAAAGTCATAAGTATCGACGGTAGAATAGGCAGACAAGATTTGTATTCTACGGTAGCCGAGGTGGCTCACACGGCAAGGCCATCTCTATGGAAACCATAGACTCGGATCGGACTGCATGTGATAATCTCGGAGGTTTCGTGCTATCGCATACCTAGTTTTCCTACTCAATATCAACATTCTCCCACTGAATACATAGCCACTACAGCAGCGAGCGAAAGTCACAACCTCCCCCATCAAAAGCTAAGGGTCCAGAAAAAATAAAGTATTTGGGCCATACATAAAGAGAATTATAGTATTTAATCCGGTCAGCGAATCCTGAGTCTTCGTAAACGACACAAAAACTTTTCTAATCATTCAGGCATTCACCCAGTATTGATGGAATATTGTCTAAAGGCACCTTTGGAGACATATTTCCTAACCGTTACATAGACAACTAAACACGGTGCACATAAATTTACAACAAGAGAGTGCTAGGGGCAGAATAAGACACTGCATGGACAATTGCCGATAACATCTCTGTTGACTATTCAATGCTCTTGTCTCCAAACCCAGAATAGGCACCCATTTGGAATAGTAACAAACCCGTAGAAATTTGTTTTCGATCTGTGTGGATGTGTGGAAGCGTGGAGCTAAAGGGTACTTTAAGTATTGAAAACTCTACGTATGGCTCTACCCTCAGGGGTGCTGAGAAATCTAGTCCATTATTTAAATGTTGAAAAATAGCCTATTTAAGGAACTGGGGGAAAATCTATGCAGGCTTCGATCAAGTTTTTCCTTATGCGCTTACTAAAATAAGTTAGTTTCCACATTTACGGTAAAACAGGACCGAACCTCTCAGTAGCTGATGTTCACCTCCATCTCGTGTGCACTTCCCGTTGTTTGCGCACCTCTCTCCTTCTAATACAACAGCCGCGCTCTGAGGTCACCGTAGAATATGTACAGACTAGTGTTCTAAGGATGCGCAAGCGATGAAAATGTTTTCTCTCCTCTAGTTTCACCTCTTTCTTGTCTTCTCTCACTCCACACCTTTCTTCCGGTACGCAACTTTCTTCAGGTTTTTTCCTCTTATCAACTTGTCACAATTAATCAATGATTTTTATCTCCACTTAAGCAGTTTCACTTCACTGCGCAAAATTCCCGCCGCAAATCATTACCCCTCTAGCTACTGTTTTCAGCACTTAATGTATACTCCCCTTTTTTTCCCACTATTGCTAATGGATCGGCCTCGGTAACCCTTGCCAGGCTACACAAAGTCTTCGGAACCTTTTGACCATACCCTGCTACTCGAGCATTGTCAACCTGAGCAGGGCCATCCAACAGCTAGAGCCAGTATTGCCCTCCGGTGACACTTTCTCCTAGTGATATGGGGGGGGGGGGGCTCGCTTGTTATTGAGTAGCCTTTCGAGGTGGACCCCGAGATGTTCTTTTCTAATCGATCTCACAACGCTCACTATTGCAATGTTGGGCATTTGGTGATCTTAATTTAGCTCCTACTGGGAGAGAAAGGCGGTTGTCTCGGCAACACGTTCCAGTGTATCTTGGTAATGGGAGGTTTGTTAAGTTATTCGGAGGTTTCAAACGGTCCAGATCGCTAACTTGGTTATTTCATATTTTTTTTTAGGAATCTAGACTAAGCACAGGGCGTCGGCGTGGACCCTCATTGCAGAAATTGGCGGGTCCCTGCTGGGGCTCCTTTTTGACCGCATGTGACCCGCCGCTCAACCCTATTTCACCTGTCTTGGTCTGACATTGTCTGTCTTAACGTTTTCTGCCACACCATCAGCTTCCTTGACCTTATATTTCTGAATGAGTCTTGGCCCTCTTACCCCAAAGTAATCTGGTCCAGTGTCATTGCCACGACCTCCGCTGCCCCACCATCACCTTCCCCGACCCCGTATGCCCGGACCTCTTCACCACTGTCATCTCCCCCAACCTTTCCTCGGCGGCCCGGGTCAGGGGGATTGGGTACCTTACTATCAAGCTCGGGCCAGCGGGGGTGACACAGAACGAGTGCCTTGCCCAGAGTGACCAGCGAGCAGAGGGCGGCATGTAGGTGAATTGAGGGCTGAGTAAATGAGGGGTTGATAGGGACAGGCCATGTTGGGGGGATGGGTAAACAAGTTTGGCTATGATGAGGCGAGAGTATCTTGGAGTCCTTATTCTTTCTTCATCTCCGAACGTGTCCTATATATACACAAACTTGACATACAGAAAGAAATCATCGTCCGCAACACCCTTTCATATTTCCCTTCATCCCTCCAACTCTGGAGAAGTTTCCCAAAACTTCTTTCATCCCTCTTTGTCTCATCCTCTTACACTATTGCTCCTATCTTCTGCGTTCCTTCGCAGACCTGATACCGTAGTCTGTTTCCAAACTATCATAGTTTGACACAAGCTCGTTCCATCTCCTAGCAAACCTTAATCTCTAACGCCTAGTCTACACTAGTGCCAATCCCTAAACCATCTCAAACACTCCAGCCTTAGCTAACGTCCCAACTAACCATACCATCACATTCCTGATACCATCCTACTCAATCGTGCAACCGTTATCAAACCCAATACCTCTCAGCCATGTCCCATCGTTGTTCCAGCTATGACCTGCATATGGAACCTTCGTGAATTTCAACAATGGGGACAGGCGGAAGGCTTTTATTATTATTATTATTATTAATTTTCTGTAGTGAGTTTTCAATGTATATACTTCTTATACCATTATTTGATTCCCGCCGGCGATGCACTTTTACATGATATCGCTCTTTCGCGGGCCTGGATTGCCGTAGTAGAATAAGGTGTGATGATTAGTCTTATCCTCCTAACTACTATTATGCGATCGTCTGAATTGCGGGGTTTCTGACAGCTTGGATCCTATACTGTGCACCCGCTGGGCTCCGATGTCTTGATGCCGCACCGGTGGCTGTAATTGAGATAGCCATGCTAATATCTTAGACTCAATATCGGGGGTGGTGTAGTTAAAAGTGTTGTTGAAAGAGTGAGGGCAATTGCTGAAAGCTTGGCGACTGATCCATTTTACTCTCAAAGAGTATATTTCTGCTCACCCCGATATTTTCAGTAGACCTCATTCGGCAATGGCAGAGATCTGCTTGACATATCTGAATTCCCAACAGGTCAAGGCGCTTCCAATCTTTGGCGGCGATCATTGTTGAAATTCTTTTGTATATTTCCTATGTATATTCAACACACTACCGTGTATTGCTTTACTTAGTTTGTGTTTCGGCTCCGCCTGTCCACCGCTTACATTACTACAGCTAAGATATATATTATGGTGTTTTATTGTTTATTTCAGGATAATATCTCCGGATTTAACCATGACATGTGCATTCCAATTAGGTGTTTAGGATTTTACGGTTGTTTATGCATCTCTTATGCACCATTCTTGGTCATGATATTTCTAATAATCGCTCCACACCCTTTTGTTTTCATGAACATTATTTGGGATTTACTTGGTTGGATTTCAGGGTCAGACATGTACGCACTTATGTTTCTTACATTGTTTTTACTATATTTCTCTTGCGCATATGGACACGCACTTTTGTATAAATAAGGTGCTACCGCCCACCTGGCTTAGAAGAATTAAGAACTGGAACTCCTACCAATCCCTTCTTCATCTCCTCGCTAAGCATGCCTCGCAACCCCCCTTGTACTTGCGAAAGTATTATCCACATAGAATAGATTGCGCCGCATTCACATTTTGAACAGGTTATGAGCCTGGCGCTCTCCTCACTCTATAAGAAATACACTCACACGCTTCCACCCAACAGCGATGAACTACGATCGTATACCTACCTCTACCTTAGCAACCGTTGTTGTGGGAACAGAAAATTCTCGGCATTTGGCTTGGCGCAACCCCTTTTCCTCACCTTAAAAGGACGCGTTCCCCCCCATTACAACACAACTTCCTTTCTCCCCTCAACAACCACGCTCAGTCTGCGCAGTAGTGAACACTTAGGTGCCGCCGTACTCTTCTACTTAATTCCGTCCTGCTTCGAGCGGGAAGGAGGCCTGCTTGAGCAGGCTTGTTGATTAGGAACGGCTATTTTGTGTTCACAAAATACTAAAAGGCTGAGAGAAGTGCTGAGACAGGTCGCTATCATTTATTCGAGCATTTTTCACACCTAAACATCACGAAAATGACTGATACAGTAGCTAGCACTGGCAGACAACTTCGCGACTCTGAGTCAGAAACCGAAGAGGCTGTTAGAGTGGCCTCTCGTCCCGCTATGCGTTCTACCACAGCTGCTGGTAAATCCTCTCTTCGTCCTGCCCATTCTTGTTCCAAACGACGAGCCAAATCGCCTGAATCCTCACCTGCACCTCCGGCCCGTAAAACATGTACTCTGGCCGCTGACAAACACATTCAAAGTTCCAAGAACTCGGGTGCTCCCAACTACAAACTAAGCTCGATCCCAAAGCTTACCGGAAGCGAAAACTACCGTGCTTGGAGAGACATTTCTCAATATGTTCACGAACTTTTTAACTGTTGGAATATTGTGTTAGGTGAAGAAACGATTGACAATTATGCCGAAGACGACAATGATAACTTTATCGATCAGTACCAGTATGCTGTGACATACTTCATCCAAACTGTAGAGTCTCAATAGCTCATCCTCCTCGCTACCCATAAAACCCCTCCTAAAATATGGACCGCTCTCGAGGACAAATTTGCCAGAGAAAACACTTCATCTTTCTTTGAGCAAATCAATTCTGTTTTCGATACCAAGTACAATATATTGGATCTTCTTTCCGATTATATCAATAAGTACGATACCTTATGGAATCGATTACACCTCCGATGCTCCACTGCCTCCTCTACCGATCGATACACTCTACCGTTTGTCCTTCAAACTGTGTGCGAGTCACCCGAGGCTAAAGCAGCCATCCTCCTCCGTTCTCTTCTCAAATCAAGGAATAATATCGTTGATAACCTCCAAACCAAGGAAGACCTTACCTACGATCACGTCTACAATAAACTGATGGACTTGAAAATTCCTACCGCTGTTAACTCCGCGGATAACAAAGCGTATAAAAGCGCTGATGTTAAAGGAAAAGGAAAGGAACCACGAAGAGAACCCTCCCGCAATGGACCAACGGCCATACTCAAGGAATGTTCCTACTGCAAAAAGCACTACCCAACTGCTCACAGTGATGGCCATACCTGGAATGAGTGTGTAAAACTCAAGGCCGCCAATCTGAAGAATAAAGAAAAGAGGACAGTTAACATGGCAAAGATCGGAAAGGAAGAAACTTCTGGACCAGTCAGTACTTTATCCTCCATCCGAACCACTACCAAAATCTCCTCCTATCCCCTATGGGGTATAGACACAGGCGCAAGCTCACACATGACAAACAACTTAGACCTTTTTATAAACTTCGAGACCGTGAAAGGCACTGTTAGGTTAGGCGATGACTCTGTTATAGAGACATGCGGCCGTGGAACAGTTGTGATCTTAGCCAAAACATCTATTGGTCATGTTTCTTCTGTATACCTTGAACGTGTTCTTTGGGTTCCTAGTTTAGGTTCTTGCAGTTTGTTGTTCTGGCGCGCAATTGTTTCTTTGGGGAAGGGATTTTCTTTGGCTAGTTCTGGAAAGGATATGTATATTTTTAGGGAAAATAAAACAGAGGTTATCTGGGGAAAGCTTGATGGACAAGATTATGGTGGGCAAGAAGAGAAAGAGTCGGCAAAGAAGATGACTTACCAACAGTGGCACGAAGCCCTTGGACATCCCTCACCTGACTATCTCAAAAGCAACAACTACTCCGACGCTACCAACCTCCCCAAAGTTCCGAAAGACTGGCAATGCGAAATATGCATCACATCCAAAAGCGCAAAGCGAAAGCCTACATCAATTACCGACATACGCTCAGATACACCGTTCGAATTAATTCACTCCGACCTTAGCGGAAAATTCTCCAAAACCTCCTTCACCAAATTCAACTATTATGTTACCTTCATTGATGACTGCACAAGATATCCTTGGATATATCCCATCCATGCCAAATCTGACACGATCATAGTGTTCACCAGTTTCATCTGTGCACGCTACACTCAAGATAACGCAATAATCAAAAGCTTCAGAACAGATAATGGAGGAGAATACGTCAATGCTGCCATGTTAACATTGTTAGACAAGTAAGACATAGTACCCGACCTCTCTCCCCCTTATTCACATGAATTAAATGGTGTTGCCGAACGATACAATCGAACAATTATCACTGCTGCTCACTCTTTGTTGACTGGCTTACCCTTAGCATTATGGGTCGAAGCTATTGCAACTGCTGTCTACCTTCGAAACAGACTCCCTAACCGATCCATAGGAAAATCGACGCCCTATGAATCTCTCTATCACAAGAAACCGTCGATCTACCATCTCCACCCATACGGGACCAAATGCTTGGTTCATCTACCAGAGGAGAAAGGTCAACCTGGAACGAAAACTAATGCCCCGGGCTATCGAAGGATATCTTATCGGTTATACCTCTTCTGATAAAACATATAGGATCTACATCCCTTCGCAGCATAAAGTCACCGAAACTCGACAAATCCATTGGACAACCAAGACGATAGCATCGCTTGGAACTACTACCATGGAACCGTTACTTGCAGAGGAAACTTATGCTACTGTCTACCCCTTATCCCGTCCATTACCTAACATTAAGGTTGAAAAGGAAACGGACCAGGGCCGGAACAGACAAATTAATCCACCAACATCTAAGGAATTTTCTTTACCACAAAACAGATTTTCAGAAACACCCGAGCCTCCAGCTACCCCTCTCGTGGCTTTGCCTGAAGAACAACAACAGGATATGTCACCCCCACCTGTTGACCCTACTGTGGAAATACCTGGACCATCCCGGCGTTCGGGAAGAATCTCAACACAATCGTCGATCAGCTACAAAAAGCAACTTGGATACCGAGTACAACATGCAACTAGTGAGATACCGGACGAGGACCCCACTACCTATCGCCAAGCCGTAAATAGCTCGCTTAAGGAAGAATGGACCACAGGCATGAACGATGAGATTATTGCACTAAAGAAGAATAAAACCTTTGACGTTGTGAATAAACCAATAGGACTGAACATTGTCGGAAGTAAGTGGGTATTCAAAACCAAAAAGAATGCTGACGGTACATTGGAAAGATTTCGAGCAAGAGCCATTGCACAAGGATTTTCTCAAGCTCCTGGCTTCGACTTCGAAGACACCTTTGCCCCAGTTATTCGGTACGAATCACTCCGACAACTGATTGCGATATGCGCTAGAAACAAATGGCGACCGCGACAGTTCGACGCCAAATCTGCCTTCCTTTACGGTAAATTGAAAGAAGAAGTTTACATCCGACCGCCACCAGGGTTCAGTGACGGAGACAAAGTATGGAAACTTAACCGATGCATATATGGACAAAAGCAATCTGCGAACGAATGGTATGCTCTCTTCGCTAAATTCTTGACCTCCAAAGATTTTACCGCATCACACCAAGACCCATGCATGTTTATCCACAACAAGTTCGAATGCTACATATTGCTTTACGTGGACCACATTACCATATATTCGGCCGATACGCCCCACCTGACCACTCTCATCAAAGACCTGAAAACGGCATTTGAGATCTCTGACCTCGGGGAAGCCTCATTTCTACTCAGCCTACATATCACCTATACATCAGACGGTATTGCTCTTACCCAGGAACAATACATCTGTACTATCCTCTCTCGATTTGGAATGGAAAACTCGAACACGGTATCCATCCCCTTACCAAAAGGCATTACACTTACGAAAGGGATTATGGAACAACAAAAAAGAGCAAGTTACCACATACCAATCAATGATAGGTTTCCTCATGTACCTCGTTACCGGCACAAGACCCGATCTAGCATATACGATTTCATTTCTAGCACAATTTTCTTCTTACCCTACCGATGAACATATAAAGGCTGCTAAACACGTCTTTAGATATGTTCAAGCTCCGTCTCCACTACTTTCCGGACCCCGCTTTTCGCCTTCCTATTTAGGAAGGTGTTGACGGGGTAAAACACCACAAAAATCTCACGATCCTACCCGGCCACTGAACTTGGAGCTTCATAAGTGTGCTGGGATGGTCCTCTCGTGGGATAAAACACTATGGCTAGCATCTTACTGCTATCCTCTGCACTACTGGCATCATTCTATCTTTTAGTCTGTTGTCAAAACACACAAGACCCACCGAATACACAAGCACCAATGTCACCTTGACACCAGTCCTTGACGAGTACGCTGGGAAACACAATGGCTAGCACCCTACTGCTTCAGGCTGGCACCCTACTGCTCCGGGCTGGCACCCTACTGCTACTGGCTGGCATCCTACTGCTTTATCTACACCAACGGCTGGCACCCTACTGCTGTTACACAAATATACCGACTCCGGCGTCAGTGCCGAGCCAAAATACCGAAGACCCATCAACGATAACAACAGCCGTTCCACCACCCTGAGGACCCGGTGCTTGCTGTTGATGTCTACTCTAGTAGTATGATGGGGAATACAATTAAAAGGTCATGAGCTGGGAGGCTGATGGCGATGCAGGGAACTCCAGTGATGGGGAATTTTCACTTTGATGTTATACCTTATGGTATTATTAGTCTGTTTATGATTTTATTTTTTTGTTTTTGTTTTGATTTGGGTTTTTATTTGCCATGGGATATTTCCCGAATGCAGCGGTTG
>Ga0307510_10001929_pt1 | contig 23301 bp, 14 predicted proteins | sample 12_EM_MG_FD_207224 | JGI IMG/M metagenome (GOLD analysis project Ga0307510, IMG submission 207224) | Populus trichocarpa ectomycorrhiza microbial communities from riparian zone in the Pacific Northwest, United States - 12_EM | ecosystem: Host-associated > Plants > Roots > Unclassified | place...
CTAATATCTTTTTTTTACGCAGCCAGTCCCCGTACCCGATCTTTGAGATGAGTTAGGGTTCCTAGTGACCAAAATATTAGGTGGCGACTCCCATTCCATTTTTCCATGAATAAAAGACAATAATTCCTTATTTCCCCATATTTGTCAGATAGATAGAAGATAAGATACGAGAGTGGATATTTTCGTCGCAACGCCGCACACGTGCGACAACAATAATAAGATAAAGAACAAAGAATAATTCATTGAAAGTACGTGATGCACTCACGATATATGAAAGCATATTGAAGCAAAATACAATGCTCATTCTTTGGGAAGTTGTATATTATTAATGCCTTGTTAGCACTTTGCAAGCTACTAGTCATTGCTGGAGATAAAGGTGACTATGTGGTAGGTACCACTATTCTTTACAAACTCAATCTGTCTCTTGCTCACCAACTTCCGAACTTGATACTTTAAATTTTTACAATTTTCAATCTAATGGCTCAGGACCCCATCATGATATTTACATTTCTTGTATGGATTATACCACCTAGGAAACAGTGGTTGAATAGGATTTAATGGAGTCGGGGCAACAAGTCCAGAGTCTAATATATGCTGGTAGACAAACTCCAGTGGCAAATGTATGTCAATATTTGACAAAGGCATTTTAATGCCATAACAAGACCTGGCTAGATCACACAACTAAAATTTTCCACCTAAGAGCCATCTTCTGATTCATCTCTCGTCATTATTCTAGAACCCATGGTACGACCTTCATTTTTTTTTCATTTTGATAGCTTGTTCAATTCTTTCGGCAATTGATTAGTACTTAAAAGTGCATTTTTATCAAGGTTTTATATCATTATTATGCACTTGAAGCATCAATAACTCATTAACTAAAACATGTTTTATAATAACAAGTCTGATACTATAAGATACCTTTAATTTATGGTAAATGTTCATCTTAAATGCAGGCCTATCACATAAATAAAAGGATTGATTGATGAGTTTAACTACTGAAATTGAAAGGACAAAGAAAACTTAGAAAAGAGATGTCGGTTTAGTCTAAACTGGAACACTGTTCGGTCATTGAGTCATATCTGGAGCTGTAGATCTTGGATTTAGGTCTGCTCTATATGGATGAAAAGCTAAGACATAGGCCTAAAACATTCATAGGAGTCCAAGACTCAATTATGCTATTTGGAAGTCCAAATCTTAGCAACAACGGAGAAGTCAGAATCTATCCTGCAGCCCAGACACTGTTTACTGTTCGGCCCATATCTTGAGTTCTAGAAGTCTAAATGCACCGATTCTTTTTTCGTTGGAAAGCTGAGACAATTTCCTAGAACTTTTATGATTTAAGTCTGTTCAAATTCGGACGTTATCAATGATGTTTTGTTCAAACAAGAAGATAAGAATTGTCACCAAGTCAAGATGTGGCCACCCACTCAACAATTAGTCATCAAATCAATAGTTCTAAATTTTAGCCTATAAAAGAAGGCATTTGCCATGCATTTAGGCATCTTGGTTTTCAGATCAAGATCATGTTCTTGCTCTTTCTCTTTATATTTTTGTAATGCTTAAGTTTTATTTATATTAATATCTTGTTTATACTTTTTATTTCCTTTCCTTTACTTAGTTAACTTATATTTTATTTATGTTCTTATCTTGTTTATTTATGTTTCTCTTCTTCATTATGTTTAGCTAAGTTTATTATGTCAAGGTGAAAAGGTTACACTAATGGTGTTAGAATAAGTATAGTATAAACTCAACATGAACTTTAATGTTTGATAATAACATGTTTTATATTTGTTATCTTGTTCACTTTTAATACTTTGCTTGTTAAATGGTTAATCTAGATTTATGTTGTATAACCTTTGGTACAACAAATACTTGGCACTTTCATAGCCCAAACCGTATGGTATAACCGACATCTGTGCTATGAAAGGAACTTGATTTGTTGTTAACATAAGTTATAATCATGAATGCCTGACAACATTTACAAGTATTAGCATTATTCGAATAAGATAACTAATGTAATCATGTTAACAATTTATAATCCGATTGGAACCTCCTTTGTGTGTGGTTTCCAGTTGAATAATAAGAGTTATACTATACTTGTTTGAAATAATATTAGTGGATCCTCTAACCTTGACAATTGTTTTTATCATTGTTTAATCCATATATCAATATCACATCTCAAAGCTCTCTTTATTATTACTATTTATTGTTTTTGTTGTTGTTGTTGTTGTTGTTGTTGTTGTTATTTATAATTTATACAATTAACCTCCCTGTGGTTCGACCCCGGTCTTTTGGTCGTGCACTTGGGAGAAGACATCAATCTTTTGGTCGTGTCAACCATCGATTTACTCACTTCTAGGTTTAAGAATTGTTATATCATTTTCTATCTTAGTAGGCTTATGATGTCTATTTTCAATAGATAGCCATAAATTATAATCAACAGATTGAAGATATATAATTATCTTAACTTTCCAATATGCATAATCATTGTCATCAAAGAAAGGTGACCTAGAGGTAGATTCTCCTTCATTTTGGACATCATAGCTAGTGATTTTTATTCTACTGAAGTTTAAGCAAACTTATATATATATATATATAAGAACTAAGCTTTAATACCTATTGCGATGTCGCGGTCACACAAATTAATTACCCTAACTTAAAACACATAAGATAGTATAGAGCAAGCAAGGGGTCGATCCCACGAGAAAGGTTTAGTTCAGATTTTTATGCTATACGTTATGCAATGGGGGGGGTTTGATTTGTAATGATCTAAACTATGACATAAATTAAACTAGCAAACAAAATCAATTAAAACTAAAATTTATCAAGAAAATAAACCTTGGTCGCAAGCACACATCCACCTACAGAAATCAGAACCGATCCTTGAAACGAAACTCCAGTTTGTATTCTGAATTTTTGTCCTTTCTTAACATTGGTTAATTAACGAATCCGTCGTATAACTAGCCCTAACCAACAAAAAATCACAGTGTCCACACTAATGATTTAATCCAATGACAGCCTTAAGATTTAGATAAATTCATTAATCTTAACAACCAAGTTGTCCGCAGCTTGTGTTGCTTTAATTGAATGTTCTCCCTAAGTTTAATAATGTAGTTCTGTCATAATTATCAAGCTTAGTTGCTTCACAAGTTTGTATACCACAACTCCGGTTTTGATATCAAACTTAGCAATAGATTGTTCGTAATAATAACTTAGAGTCCACTCTAGCAATTAAGATAAACAATCATAGGAAATATGCATAGGAAAACAAACATACTCATTCATAATACAAACTGAAAATAAATCTCACAGTTCTTGAAATCTGAATGTTTTTGCGTCCTTGCAACCAAGAAAATAAGTTTAGCCTTGTATATCTATTAAACAACTACTCCTAAAGATGGAAGAATACATGATTTCTAGTTTGTAGAAGAGAGAGTTTGTGTTTCTTCTCTTATGGCTGCCACCCCTCTTTCTTTTGTTCTACTGCACTCTCTCTAAATGATGCCTCTATTTATAGGCTTCAATGGCAGCTCCTCCTACACTTATCAACAATGGTGGCTATCTTTTGTCAATGGTTGGTGCAGCTTCTTTTGACAATATTCAGCTGCCACCAACAACCCACCATTGTTTGGCAGAATTCAGCTGTTATCTTTGAAAACTCACATATCCCTCATATGAAATCGTTTTTTGCTGAAATTTGGAGAGTTGATAGGTCTTTAAGTTTGGAATCCAAAAAAATTGAGTTTGCATTAATTGGACTTCTGCAGCTCCAGATATTCAATTTTGAATGGCCAAAGGTCAACATTGGCAGAATGCGAGATTTGTCTTTGAAGGTTGCAATTTCCATGCTCTCTTTTTTTTATATATATATTTTTGTTGTCTTAAATTTCCAGAAAGGTATGGATGTTAGCTTTTTAATTCCACTGGAATCACTTCATTTCGACTTCTAGAACTCACGCTCTGCACAAACCATCGACTGAACGTCAAATCTGCCAATTACTTTCAATTTACTCCTTTTTTGCATCTTTCATCTAAAAGTGCTTTCAAAACATAAAACAAAGAATATCAAGGTATTTTATATAAATAACATAGGCAAACACTAGTTAAATGTGAGTCAAACTATAGAATAATATGGTTACATCAATACCAATTATTGTTCTAGGATTAAGACAACAATAACACCTAAAGGGAGTGAATTAGGTGTTCCACTAATTATGTCAAATAATACAAATAATCACACTAAGCATATATAACACAATAACTAACAATATAATTAAAGTGCTTAAAGTAAAGAGATAAAGAAAGAGAGATTGCAAATTTGGTTCTTAAGGTGGTTCGGCAAGCCTACATCCATACCTCAAGGGCCAACTGTACTTGAGTATTGTACTCTTTTACTAATCTAAGTGAAAAATACAATGCCCTTGATGAATCCACACCAAGCAGTTACACCATTTGAAGATGTCTCATCTTCAAGATTTTTTTCTTGGTGACAATACCTCACCAATGCCAAGAGTTTATCTAAACTCTTAAGTGTTTACAATTATGATTTGTTTATAATAAGATTCACTCACTCAAAGAGTAGATTATACAATTAAAAACTATAATCTCTATAGTTCACTAATAGCACTTAGGATAATTGAAGTTGTATAAATATGAGTGTGAAATTTTATACTCTTGTGCTGGAATATGAAGATTTAACTTAGCACAACTTAGAGTATGTTAGAATTGATGATTTCTAGTTGGTTTTTCTTTTGGAATAGCTTCTATATCATGTATGTTCATAATCTCACTTTAATTTTGCATAAAAGACAGCTATATATATGTTTTTAAAAGAAACTAATCGTTTATAGTTGTTGGAATGCTTTTGATGGCTAAAGCGCTTGATCGGTTCTTGCAAAATTTTCAGGTGTTCATCACGAATGAACTGTGATCGACCAGTTTAGCTCAAAAATCAATTTTGGCTATTTCAAACCTAGTGAAACTTGAACCATTTAAATGTGTATCAATCTTGTTTATGCATGCAATGTGAAATGTGTGAATTCATTTTAGTTTGCTATTCAGTAAGATATAAAGATTTAACAATAAACTCTAAAATGAATTCTTAATAGCGAAGTTTTCACTTGCTTTGCATCTTGGATTTATTAGTGAATTTTTTTCATTCAATTTCATATGCTTATTGATGTGATATTCATATAAAACTTGTTTAAACTTAATATCATTCAAATTTTCAGTAATCTATATTCTTATGAGCACATCTCGGCAACTCTTTAAAAGATTTTGTTCACCAAATTTTCTTCGCGTTGTGGTGCAAATGATTTTTTTGTTTTGTTAGCAATCACACTTCTTTTACTTGATTTGTGGACTTTCAATACAATATTAGCAGCCACTGCTTTAGATGAACAACTTTCTATTATATGGAACATATGTATCAAGTAGTTGAGTTATATGCTAGACTTTGTTTTAAAATTCTGTATGATTCATTGATTCAGATTATATTTTTGTGAAACATAAGATTTGCCTTGGTTGCTTAATATAATGATGCAATTATTTATCATACCAGATCATAGCTACATTGCATATGGATCTAGCTCTAGATGGTCATATGGACTGGTGGAATTGATTAAAGAAATGCAGCACAGTAAGGCAGGCTTCCGAATCTAAAAATGGGACTCTATCTGGAGCAAAGATTACTGAAGGAATTTATGGGATATAATGAGCAGATTCTTTAGGAAGCTATCTTTCATGTTTCAGAACACCTCTGAATATGCCATTACCCTTTGCCTCATTTCATTTGCCAGTTTTTTAATTTGCTTTGCAATGGGAAGTTATCTTGTATTTGTCCTTCCATTAGTTTGTATCAATAAATCAACTAAAACAAAATGGTCTTTCATTGTTTTGTCCCTCACTGTAAAAGAAGGTAGGGTGTAGTTTTAGGGAAGTTTGGGTTTATGTAGAAACAACATGATCATTGTTCACCCTCTCCCATCTGTACTATGAATTCGAGCCAACCTCTATCAGGATGTTTATCTTCTCTGTCAAATTCAAGCCAGCCTCTTTTAAGTGATCGATCTTCTTCGTCAGTGTACATGCATACCTGTGCTTTTTTCTTTTCTGCCCAGCACGTGTGCTTCTTTCATTTTCTTTTTTCTTTTGAAGTCATTTTGTTCTCTTCTTGATCATGCTTTACTTGCTTCCTGTGTATGGAGAAATGATTGTCGCCATTTTTTGTTGATTTGATTATTTTCTGTTTCTTCTCTTGTATGACATGTTGTAAAGATTGCCTATCATTTTTTGCGCCTCCTTTTCTTTTATACAAGAAGGTGTTTGGAAGTATAATAGCGATTATTTATTAAAATGTTTTTCACTCAGAAATATATTAAAATAATATTTTTTTTTATTTTAAAAAAATCACTTTTAACATCTATATATCAAAATGATTTGAAAACATCAAAAAAATTAATTTGAAGTAAAGAAAAAACATAAACTTTGTTCTTCAAAGATACTCTTAAAATGCAAAAACAAATCAACTCTTAATATAGGAATGAGCTATCTCTATGCTTCTGGTTGTTCATTTTCATCGTTGTTTCTTAAGGGATCTCGGGACGTGTTGGCATTGGTGTTTTGAGTTTTTCTTTAACCTGGTAGTGGTTGTGATTAGTGTTTTCAATTAAAATTCAATGCTTGGTTTCAATAATCTGGTTCTTCCTTTCTCATTGTTTTTTAAGTTGCGTGTTTTTTTATGGTTTTTCTATTTTTTCTCTCAACCATTATAACCTTTAAGTCGGTTTAACAATGCCACGCGTACATTAAGCTTTGTGAGAGCTTTCATTTTATCTAAGCCTATTGACAGTTCGGTGTATTTGAATTTTATGAACTACAGAAACTTGGATATTCGATTTGGTTTTGGAAGTTTAACTCACCTTTTTGTTTATTAGACTTTGGTGAGGTGCCTTTAGATGAGGGGATTGAGCATTCCTCTGTTAAGATTGAAGAAATTGTAGACTCTTTTGAGAAAATTACTGTCAACGTTTCTAGTCAAGGCACTGATGTTGAGACGTTAGATACAGCAATTGCCAAGGGTAAGTTATTGTAATGTCAAGTTTTTGACCTTTCTAATTTACAAATTTAACACTATTCCATCTATTATGCATTTCAATAAAGGATTCACATAAAGATGGAGCACGTAAGCTTACAACAACAATTGGCAGACAATTTAAGGATTCCCTTATGCTTGTAGTTTTCAAGAAAGGACTCCAGCAGTGTTGAGAGGAGTCCAAGTGACAATGTTGTGGAGTTGAAAGCTTTTGAAATGTTATCAGTTATACTTGGAGCTTCTCACAAGGTATGTGGTGTGGTGGAGAGTGTCCTCTACAATCTTCCTTTTCTTCTCCATGCTACACCGACTTCGTTTTTTGATAGCATCCATCTGCTAATTACTTACTGAATGATATTTTTGTTTTGTTGTAGTTATGAAAATCTCAAGGGTCTTATGTTGCTCTGGGTCACCACCTTCACTAGAATATGGGTGGATAGTGCTGCTAACCCAGAGGTTGGTTATGTTCCATAGATATGGCGGATTTGTTGTGTGAGTTTATGTTCAGTTGTTGAAGTGCCTCCATGTTTGCTTGATTGAAAATAAAAATAGTACCATTTTCTTGTCATGTATAGGATATACAATCTGTTAGCTTTTGTGTTTTAGTTAGATATGCCCTATAGAATCTAGGTAATGCAGATGCAAACTTTAATCCTGTAGTCCTTTTGAGTCCTTCAGGATTTGTAAAATGTTTTGGTGTATGCAGCAGGAGTGAAGGCCTTTGGACGGACCTTATATTTCGGTGATGATAAATCATCACACAACCCCAACTCCAAAACCCTAAATACATTGTCAGAACAAACTAGTATTCATGGGGAGAAGCGTGCAAAGGTTAATGAAGACATCAATCAGATGATGAGTAACTTCCTATTGCAACTGAACTAACTAGATCGACCATTTTCATAAAGATTTAAGCGTATTCTAATATTTAAGACTTGCTTATTGTAATGTGCCTAAACACCTCCAGAGACGACTTTTGTGTATCAGGAGGGATCAGTAACATTGGTTAAAGCAGAAAAAAAAACTTTTCGGCTTGTCTTCTATCTGGGTTCTTGGGGTTTCCCCTAAGTCATCTCTTACAGCCATTAAGGAACTTGTACCAGGAGACTCTGGTGGCAAAACGGCATTCTCAGATGTGAAAATCCTAGCAGGGATGACGGGTTTTGGTGCTGAAATGGTAGAAAGATAATGCAGGAGCATCTGTATTATTTGGCTGAAGTTCGGCCTAGCGTTTGGATCTTCTTTCCAACATGAGGTCACAATCAACGCCAAATCCTCTGGGAGGTTCTCAGCACTAGGTCTCACATTCTGAAACAGCAACACCATAATTCAAGATGCTGGAAATTGCAACTGAGCTTTATAATTATAAGTAAAAGACGAGATAATCATTCAAGTTATGGCATATCAAAGTTTGGATACCTCTAAATTGTTATAATCATGCAATAAAAGAAGAATAATGTCAGATGGTCCAGGTTTTGATGTCCAAATGCCTGCCTAAAAACTGGAAAAGCATATCTCACATGCTGCAGCGCTGAAGCAACTTCATATAAAAACAGCGTGCTATATTCAAATCCTCAGTAAATTGTTGTGTACATAGGGGTAAAATCCCACAATGACAAAGATAGCAGTCAGTTGAGGTAGATTTAACTGATGTCCAACACGTTCATCATCTTGCTAGTTAGAAGTTCAAATCAATGACTGCCCCTAGCACAACGATTCATTCAATTTTAAGCAGCATAATTGAACAACCTGTATCATTCAGTCCGTCAGCCACCCCACGGCCAGATATCCTATGTTTGGAATTTATGATTTATCAACTCAGCCAATTTAATGAGAAGACTTCACTTCTAAAGTCAATAGGTATCCAATCTTGCAGAAAGCAACCCTGAGGACCAAGACTCCATAGTAATTTCAATACATCATAAGAGGTTATAAAGCAATCAGCATCCAGCATCCAATCTTGCAGAAAGCAACCTTGAGGCCAGAGACTCCAATACATAATAAAAGGTTATTACCGAGAATCAACAAACAATACCACAGGATTCATTGCATGTGCCGAATGGATTAATTATAAGGGTAAGAGCCAAGATCAAAGAGACCTTCAACTGGGTGATTTATGACATTTGGGCCAAGCAAGCTCTAAGGATTCCTTCCAAGGTAGCGTCGAGCATGAAGTTAAGTTCAGAGAAGAATTAAGCCTTTATCAATGTGATTCAAGCAAGAGATAGAGCTACTTAACATGTGTCAGAGCTTGGCTACAAAGCTTTATGTTAATGTTCATAACTTTTAATCTGAATGTTAGAGTAGACTAAAAGTTTACTAAAAGGTTTTAAAGCCCTTATTTTATAGAAAGTTAAAATTTCATAGCAATCGGACATTGGGAAAACTCTCTGATAAATCCCAGAATAACTATTCGAGAATATACAGATTAGGCTTTTATTTATGCAAGACTTGATTTGTGTTTTATTTTCTCCATACTTAGTTATGTTTAATTTTCAGCCTAAAGTTAATTACGGTTTATTTTTATTTTTTTTAAGTCAAACATATAAATACCTTTTATTTTTGGTTGTGAAAAACAAATTACTGATATTGAATAAAATTGGCATGATCACCCTTGATTTTGGTTTTTTTATCGAACTTATCTGAAAGATCATCTTTGTGGCGCTCTAACCATATACTAAAACTCTTGATTCAAGTAATCAACGAGTCAAAGTTTTATAATCTGATTTTGGCCTTCTTAGGTAAATATTTCAATTATTGATTGTAAGTTCCAGTATTTTACCTTCCAGATTTGCATCAATTTAGTATCAGAGCTTGACTATAAAATCAAGTTCGCTATTTTAAATTTATGTTTTACTCTTGTTTTTTGTTATTGCTTATTCCTTGCATCAAAATCGCACCATATAGGGTTTAATTCATCTTGTGTGCATATTAAGGATAATGTACAAATTCATCTTGTTAATGAATTTGATTTTCTTGCTTTTTTTATTTGCAATCTCATTGAATTTTTTTTTTAAGAAAAAGTAAAATCACAAATCAAAAGTCCATATTGATATCGGTTTGTTGGGATAGTTCATATTGAAATTGGTTTGTTGGGGTATTCCATATTGAATTCAGGTTTGTTGAGTTATTCCTAAATTTCTTTTCATATTGTGTTTGTCTTTGTCGTTTTGAATTTGGTGGTTTGAACTATAAATCATATTTCTTTTGATTGATTTTGTTTGGTTCAATAAAGATCTGAAAAGGGGAGTTAAGAGGGATAAAAGACAAGTCCAAAAAGAACAAGTTAAGAGTGAAACAAGAGTGTAGTGACAAATCTTTGAGTGTAAACATGCAAGGGAGTGTGTGAGGTTTATTACTAACAGATTTTTTTTTAGATTTGAATGTCTTCCAATAGCAAATCATCACCCAAGAAGGAGAAGGAAAACACGTTCTTTGTGTTATAGGCATTGCAACAACAGTTTAAGCGTGTGAATGTTGTATTTGGTGATATAAGGGATCAAATGGATAAACAAGATGCTATGATTGCTAATTTGCAAGAGGGACAATCTTAAAAGGTCTCTGATGCTAGAAAGCAAGAAAGACGTGCTCTCATACCCATAGATGAGATTGGCGTTGAGAATGAAGATGAAAATGCGGATGAATTTGATCAAGCATCATTCGACAATAGGGAGAGGTTTTGGCCAAACTATGATATGTGTGATAAAAAGTTCAGAAGAGATGCTAGAGGTTGTGAAGGTATGGATCGAAACCTCGAGAGTATTAAAATGAAGATTCTCTATTTTCAAAGGAGGAATGATTCCAGAAACTTACCTAGAGTGGGAGAAGAAAGTAAAGTTGATTTTTGATTGTCGTAACTATTCTAAGGAGAAAAAGGTTAAGTTAGTTGTGATAGAGCTTATTGATCATGCAATTATATGGTGGGATCAGCTTCTGTTAAATTGGAGAAATCATGAGTGGCCTATTGAGACTTGGGATGAGATAAAAATTGTTATGAAAAGAAGATTTGTCCCTAATCATTACTATTTTTGTGAAAAGCTAAACGAAGCAGCGTTGAACTACCTAACTTATGACAATGGGCTTTATACGTTGGTTAAGACTTTGGAGACTTGGCACCCTTACTTGTAGCCGAAATAGTTCATTATCCATACAGATCACAAACAAGGTAAACTGAATATGAGATATGCCAAACGGATAGAGTTCATTGAGACCTTTTTATATGTCACTAAGTGCATGCAAGGTAAAGAAAATATAGTGATCGATGCACTATCTAGAAGGTACATTCTTATCACTACTTTAAATGCAAGATTATTGAGATTTGAGTATATTAAAGCCTTGTATGCCAATGATAATGATTTTGCACCTGCTTGTGCATGAAGATCATGCAGTTAATTTGATGGGTCATTTTGGTGTGAAAAAGACTTTAGATGTATTGCCTGAACATTTGTTTAACTTAAGATGAAACATGATGTACAAAGAATATGTGAAAAAAATATCACGTGTAGGCAAGCTAAATCTAAGGTCTTATATCATGGGTTATATACTCATTTGCCTGTACCAAAGGAACCTTGAGTAAATATTTCCATGAACTTTAAAAAGAGGTAGAAATTCAATTTTTGTAGTTGTAGATGAGTTTTCTAAAATGACACATTTCATAACATGTCATAAAACCAATGATGCAACCAATATTTTTATTTGTTCTTTAGGAAGATAATACGACTTTAAGGTGTTCCTTCCAGTATTGTTTTAGATCAGGGTATTAAGTTCTTTTGATATTTTTAAAAGGTTTTGTAGGTAAAGTTGGGAGCTTTAACTACTTGTCATCCACAAAAAGATAGCCAAATAAAAGTGGTCAATATGACTTTAACTACTTTATTATGTACTATCATTCAAAAGAATTTGAAAAGTTGGGAGTGTCAGTCATTTCCTGAGTTTGCATATAATAAAAGTGCATTCTACTAAATTATTCACCATTTAAAATTGTTCATGGTTTTAATCCACTAACTCCTTGGATTTGTTGCCTTTACCTATTGATGAAAGAATTGATATTGATAGAAATAAGGAGGCAGATATGGTGAGGAAACTTCATGAGTGTTCGGCAGCACATAGAAAAGAAGAATGAACAATAACTCTTAAACTAACAAAGATCATAGACATGTTATCTTTTCACCTAGAGATTGGGTTTAGGTGATTATAAGGAAGGAAAGATTTCTAACCCATAGACGATCTAAGTTGCAATCCAGAGGGAATTATTCATTCAAAGTCCTTGAATGAATTAAAAACAAAGCATATAAATTGGAACTTCCATACGAGTATAATAGTAGTGCTACATTTAATGTTTCTAATCTTTCTCCTTTTGATGTAGGTGATAATTCAAAGTCAAATGCTTTTGAGAAAAGAGAAATAATGAGAATCAACAAGCAATACCATAGGATCCATTGCAGATGCTGATTGGACATTGAGGGCATGAGCCAAAAAAATCAAAGGGACATTCAGTGGACTGATTCAGGACACTTGGGTCGAGAAAGCTTGGGAATTCCTTCTAAGGTCACGTCAATCATGAAATGGAGTTCAAAAAATGCCTTAATCAATGTGATTCAAGGGATCAGACTACTTAACATGTACTAAAGCTTAGCTAAACAACTATATGTTAAAGGTCATAGCTTTCAATCCAACAACTGGATTGGGCTGAAATTTTATAAAATTAAAATTTTATAAATCATCAGGTTGAGGTTTTAAAATTTGATTTTAGTTTTTTTGGGTAATTTTTTCAATTCTTGATTGTGAATTCTAAAATTTTGCCTTAAAGGTTCGCATCAATTATAAAATCTAGATCAACAGCACTTTAATAGAGGCACTGCCATCAGCCAGACATCAACATTGTCACCATCCAAGTAATTCAAGATAGAATGGAAACAGCATTGCTCACCTTAAAAGCAGCTGCATATGCTGCCTGTAGATTTGACATGCCTTCAAAAGGCAATTTATTATGAATGAGCTCCCACAACACAATTGCAAAGCTATAAGCATCCACCTTGTGATTATAGTGTTTCTTCTCACCATGCCTTAATGTGACTGTGCTGTAAAGCTGACACCAAATAGAAAGGTGAATGATCTGCATCATATAAAAAAAATTCTAGAGATTCTCAATCATCCAATATAGTACCTCTGGAGCCATCCACCGGTACGTCCCCGTTTCAGCAGTCATCATCTCTGTTAATGACTCTTCTCTGGCTAAACCAAAATCAGCAAGTTTAACTGTTTTATGGTCTGCAGTCAAGATCAAATTCTCTGTAAATAGGAAAGGAAATGATGGGGTCAGAAAAATCCTTGATGCTTGATTCCAAAAGCAAGTGATCAAACATTTTTTTTAACTTTAGAGTATCACACTGTATCAGTGCTTGACAGCCTGTTGCCAAGAAAACCTACTTGTCTTGAAGATATAATTCAATTACATATATTTATAAAATCAAGAGTTCGATACAATACTAGGCACACAAGAAAACCATATACAGCCATTTCTCTAGCTGTCTGCTACATCTATCCTCTCTAGCTAAATTATCTTTATGTCTTCTTATCTCCTATATCTCTCAATTTGATAACTAATTTTTTGCAGAGAAAAGAAAAGGGACTGTTTGTGGCAAAAACATATTTTATAATTTCATGGCAGACAGTGATGAAGCTTAACTTTTTTCTAGAAGATGATTTATGTTTTTGCTCATGTATCTAGTCATTTGTCTAAATGCAGTGACGATGGTGCATTTCCTTTTTCCTTCTTTGGACAGTTACAATATGGGAATGCTGGTAGCCGGCTTAATTGAATTGAATTCAATTACATTCCAAACACCTGAATTTAATGACAAATTATGCAAAATCGAATCTACTAATGAACAAGTGCAGATTACTTTTGTGCAAAAATCTAAAATTTTGACATGTAGAATTGAAATCTGCAAATTTAAACTTTCTAAACAAGAGAAAGGCCCTAATAGAATTGAATTCCACAAACTAGAGGCTATAAGGCCACCAATTCATTTCAGCACTGCACAAGGACATCTTTGTGAAGTATAATTTCAAGAAATCAAGTAAAAAGGTCCAGAAACAAAGAGCTGAAACAAGAAGAATCCAAGACAACACTTTCAATGCTTTGAATCTGGTTCCATCAAACATCATGTAAACCTTTCTTGAAGTTTAATTCTTGGCTGCATACTAATGTGGATCAAGCATTCATATTTGTAAAAATATCATCGGCAAAGCTTAGATGTAGTTTTTACCAGTTTCCCAAATATGTCCATCTCTATTCAGCAGATGTAAAACTTAGTACAAGCATATAACATAAGTCGAATCTAATTGCTATCTTGCAATTTGGTGATTAATTCCTTATCAAGGAACAAAATAATCGCAAAATAAAATCATCAAGTTTTGGTTCATCACACAAGAAAAACAAGTGGATGTAGCACAATCAATATAGACCTGACCAGAATAGAATCTTCTATTCTCATATAAAATTGTGATAATTCATTAACTTTCAAATGCACAAGCCAAATAATTGATCTGACACTTGGGTTAATTTAATACAACTCAAGGGATTGTTTACCAAGAGATATTGATGAGATATTGGATTGGTTACAAGGGCGAGAGGCTAAGAGGATCAAAGAGTCATTCAATGGGCTGATTCATGACATTCGGGCCATGCAAGCTTCGAGAATTCTTTCTAAGTTGGCATCAAGCATGAAGTTAAGTTCAAAGGATGATCATGTCTTGATCAACGTGATCCAAGTAAGAGATGAGGTTGATTAACATGTTCTAGAGCTTGGCTACACGGTTTTATGTTAATGATCATAACTTTCAATCTAACCGTTGAATTGGGTTAAAATTTTGTTAGAAGATTTGAAAGACCCTATTTCCTATAGGCTTAGAATTTCGTAGCAATCAAACATCAGGAAGACCTTCTGATAAGACCCAAAAGTTACTATTCGAATTGGGCTTTTATTTATTTAAGACTTGGCTTTGTATTTATTTTACCCATACTTTTTAAGTTAGTTATTTGGGTTTAACTTTCAGCCCATAGTTAATTAGTATTTATTTTGTTTAAGTCAAACATATAAATACCTTTTATTTTTGGGATGTGAAGACAGATAGGTTTTTTTGAATAAAAATTGTGTGAGCACTCTTGCTTTTGGTTCTTCATTAAACTTTTCAGAACTTATTAAAGAGATCATCTTTGTGGCGTTTTAACCATATACCTTTGGTTCTTGATTCAAAAAATCGACAAGTTGAGGTTTAATAATCTGATTTTAGCTTTCTAGGAGAAGTATTTCTGTTCTTGATTGTGGATTCTAGGGTTTTGCCTTCCGGGTTCACATCAGATATTTTGTTATCTTGAGAAAGAAACTCATTGAGATCTTTCAAGTGAAAGTAAGGTATATGACATGGACTGTGGGCAGGTTGTTGTCAAACAAACAATGGCTTAGAAAATGTCAACATGCATAATTGCAAGAAACAATTGCAGCTTAGTTGTGTTGCCAACTTAGTTTAATCACCACAAAGATATTATGGATCCAAGGCTCATACAAAATAATCATACATGAAATTATAAAGTCGAAGGAACTAACTTTGTCATATTGAGGTGGGATGAGTTTCACTAGAAAAACTGAAACAAAAAAGTTGAGTATTATATGAAAGCTTTTTTTTATATTTTAATTTTTTTTGTGTGCTGGTATTATAAAAGCATGCCAACATGCATTCTTTACAATTCAAATGGAAAGGCAAAAGAGAACAATAATTACAGTAGACAGTATTCCAACTGTTTTATGCAGCAAGTTAGTAGAAAACTTGCACTAAATGTATGCACCATACAAGCCCCGAAGCTCACAAAGACTGAAAAATGTCCATTGAACCATGTCGAATTGGTTAGCAAGTTTACATGCCTGTCATAAAATACTACTTGTTCAATATTCATATGCTCAAACATCATGAACATAAGCCAGAAATTTATCATACCAGGTTTTAGGTCACGATGAATTATCCCATGGGAGTGCAAGCATTCCATTGCACGAGCAATATCAAGAGCAAATCCAACAGCCAGACGCATGTCCAGGCACCTTGGCCGCATGTTCAGCAAGTATTTTCGCAATGTTCCGCCCAAAAGAAGCTCAGTTACTATCACCATGACAGGCTCCTTGCAAGCACCAATAAACTGGTAACACATAACAACCCTGTTATTTTGTATATGATCACTTCAACAACTGTTAACTAAGAAAATAGTACTAATTCACTACCAACCCTAAATGCTGAAATCGACTACAATGAAAAAGTATTGCTATAAAGACAACCTTCACTAGATTTTTGTGCTGAACTCTAGATAACATTGCAACCTCCCTTGCAAACCGCGCTTCTCTCTTGGCAATCTCTTCTGGGGTTTCTCCTCCATGTACAATTTTAATAGCAACAATTTGATTTTTGTACCTATTCATAAATTCCAGAATGACATTACTGAACATAGCAATCAACCACTTATCTGATGTTCTAAACTAAAAAGAAAGAACATTTTAGAAACAGCAGCACAGAAATCAGTCTGCAGTTTCTCATTGAGGATATCTGTTGAACATTCTGCTGACATAAACATGGGATTGAAATATAAACAATAGTTTATCTCAATTGATCCGCTGAGAAATGGAAAAAACTTGGTTTAGTCAAGAAAATTAGAGAAAAATCCAGTTATAAAATGAATCAGAGCTCAAGAGCTGCAATTTGGAAATAGAAAAAAAAATCAAGAAGTGTGACTTACTTTCCTTCATATACTTTAGCATGAGCACCTTCCCCAATCTTTGGCCCAACGAATAGAAGCTTTGGATCAATAAGCCACTTAGCATCCAAATCGAACTCTTCAGAATAAAACCCATTACTAGATCCCATTTCTTAACCTATACTATCTGCAAATGAAACATCATCAACTAACTAAACAAAGACCAAAACTTTATTTATTTATTTTTTTATAACACTCCTTTTTTTTAAGTAGACTAAACAGCTAAACAAGTCAAATTAAAGAAATGGGAAAGCAAGATACCAATTCTATACGAAAGAGATTAACTATAAATAAACATGCTCCATGTTGTACCCAAAAATCACAACTTTAGATCCAAAGAGATTAGCATTTGCCTTTGTTTGGGAGGCAAAGAATAAAACCCTACATGTTTCAGAGAATGTCACTACCAAAACAAGAATTTAAAAAACGAAGGGTACTCATTAAAAAAAATATCCCCAAGAAGCTCTGTGAGGAGCAGATAAAATTATATGGAGAAGTGGGAGAAAGTATGACCAAAAAAAGAAAAAGAAAAAATAATGAAGGGAGGATTGGAGTAGAGGAGGCTAAGGGAATGGCACAGATTGAGATTTAGAGTTAAAGAGATTATTAAAGCAATCTACGCGTATGGAAGTGCCTTTGTTTCTTTGATCAGTAGATAAAGCCGCGGCAGGATTTGAGTCTGTGCTTCTCCTTCTACATAAGATAAACAAAACATTATTAAAAAGAAAGGAGAAGGGAGGAGGAAATATAGGTGGGCTAGGAAAGACATGGTCCGTGTCTTTGTTTTATGGTCGTTGTAGTAATTGAACTAAAATGAGTGAGCTAAAAAAAATATCCATAATTTTCACATGGATGCGGTGTATCTTCAACGCTTACCTCCCTCTTGCCATCATTATTGATATTTGTTTTTATTAGATATTTGTTTTTTATTAGGACGTTTGGAATTATAAGTATTGATTATTATTTAAAATATTTAAAATATATATATTAAAATAATATTTAAAAAAAAATTATTTTTGATATTAGCATATTAAAATAATATGAAAATATAAAAAATATTAATTTAAAATAAAAAGAATAAAAATTTTCTAAATATTTTTAAAAACAAAAACAAACTCCAATTTTTGAAAGGAAAGGAGTGCGATAATTTGTGTCTTGTATCATTAAGTTTTGTATTTGTGCCATTCCTTCCCTTTTCTTTATCTTGAAATATAACAATTTGATTAAAGTGTAAACTCGTTAATTAGTTAATTATGATAGTAAAATAAATATAAATTAAACAATACAATCAACAAAAATAATAAAATATAATTTCTAGGTCATTACCAGTTTTTTTATTGATATCAATTTGAAATTTTTAATCTTTTCTATTCAAGGTTTTTTTAAAAAACAAAATTATTATTATTATTATTATTATCTCATATACGTAGAAAATTCTCAAATCATCTTTAAATTAATCAACAACGATGATGGGATTTAATTGACCATTATAATTGGAATATGAGTAACCATTAGGTTTAGTAATTGTAAAAGAATTTAAAATTTTAAAAAGAATAAAAAAAAAAAGGCCTGGTTACTTTATCACGATGACTTTAGATGCAAACTTTGCACCAAGCAAGAAGCCATCAAAGAATAATACTTTTTCGTTATCGAGGAGACATGACTAGGCCTGATACCAGACTGGATTTATGGATAACACCGTTGGGCTTTCTTAGATTTACACAAGACCACATTTGGGATTGATGATCCTTCAATTGCTTAAGTTTAGTCCCTTACTTTTAAAAAAAATAAATAATATTTTAATGATTGAACACTACACCATTAAACAGTTTTACCGACGGATTCATTCCGTCGGTGTAAGACAGAACATTTGTCGGTAACATTTTTACCGACGGCATCACCGACAAAATCCGTCTGTTGGAATATTGATCGTCGGTAATTCCCCTTTCCGTTGCTACTTCTGTCGAAAAAAAAAAAAAAAAACCAAACAACGACGAAAAACCTTGATTGGTAGTCCTCAACTGTTGTCTGGGTCCTGTGGCTCCCTCTGCATTAACAGGCATACCACATCATTACTCACGAGCATTTTTCCTTCTAAATTAATAATCTATACAATTCCTTGTTAATCATCTCATTCGTTATTATTCCTATTTCTCTAAATTTACGTCTCATTTTCCCATTAAATTGTTTTCCTTAAGTTCCTTAACAAAAATGCAAATCAACGTTACAATTGGTGTGATTCCTCATTCGAACATTGTTTTGTGTTTTATCCATAACTAAACATTATATAGTTCGGTTTAAGGCATGGATTTCTCCTTCGGAAAGCTAAGACATAGGGCTATAAGTCCACTGATGGGAGAAAAACCCAGTTCTGCTCCTAAAGCCCTCAAAACTACCCGTTATCGAGAAGATGACCAACTATCTAGTAGGACCTATCCTAACCCCCTCTCGGTTATTAGCCCATATCTAGAGTTTTAAAACTCCAAATTAAGCAAGGTCAACTCCCTTAGATAGATAACATCCAAGGCTATAATTTCCATGCAGAGACCTAGTCCAAATTCTCTTATTTCCATGCTCGAATTCCCTCTGGAAGACCAAGAGATGAAATTGTCCAGTTTCATCGACAAATCCGTAAACATTCACACATAACCAATTTAACTTATCTTTATTCAAACCAATTCCTTGCCATGTTATATACACTATAATGATGCTAAAAACACCTTCTAAGAATTTGTTTGTCCAATTTCATTAACTAATCAACTAACACTCTTCTTAATCCTTTTTAACACCTTCATTGTTATTTTTTCATGCATTTCTCATCATTTTAATTCATATAAGCACATATCATCAAGTCAAATATTCAAATAAAACACTCTTCTTCTTCCTTCATCAATGGCCGACCACACACACTTAGTAAGGAGCTATAAATTTTATTTCAAAATCACTTGTTATTTCAACCTTATTCTATGTCACAAACATCAATTCAATTCAATTTCTCATTTCCCCTAAAATTCATCATGAACCCTAATCTCAATTTGATGAAAAAATCAATAGAAATTTAACAATTATTGTAAGAACTTATTAAATGGATGTTCGGACACCTTACCAAAAAGTAATCTAGGCTCCAATTCCTAACCAATCAAGGATTTCCACCTCTTCTACCTTGCTTGTTGTTGCCACCACTTTCTCCTCACTCTATCCCCAAATTTCTTCTCTCAAAACACTTTAAATCTATAGGATTTTGTTGCCTAAATCATTTTGTATCACTAACTCTATCTTTTTTCCTTGTTTTTAACTAGATTTTCTCAAGAATTTTTAAACAAAATGGTGTTTTTCTCTCTCTTCCTTTTCTATTCTTTATGGTTGCCAAAACAAGCCTTATATTGGCAACAATTTGTCAAATTCCCACTATGTCATTTCAAATAGTATTTTTTATAGTTATCGGGTATTGTTCCCCCCTTCCCAGTATATTTTTAATATTGATTTTCAACAGGCCCAACAAAAATGAATGCCAAAATCAACCCCATTGTCGCTGACGATTCCTGAGTTAACAGTGATTATGTGCGCTAACGAATTCATATGTCATTTGTGGCTATAATACCCGACAAAAATCTAATTAAAAGGTCGACTCATGCTAAGTGATAGTTTAGGGGAGCAAACCGGCCTACCTTAGGAGTTCAGAGGGGGGTGAAACCGATCTTGGAATAACCAAATGGGAGACAAGAACAAACTTAAACCAGCACCCAAACACCCCAGCTCTTAAAGAGGGGGTATTAATACAAGGAGGAGAGAGAAGGTGACCCTTCCTCTTCCCAAAATCTATCTGCAGCAGATGCATGTTCAACTGCATGCTTCTCTTCTCTTTCTCTTTCCCAACGAAAATTAAACCAAGCTAGCTGTAGGTGCCTCTTTGAACTTGTGTGTGAGAGAGTTGAGAACTTTATAGAAGATTGAACAACTGCTTAGAGGGAAAGAGAAATGGGCTAGAACCAGTGGGGAGAAACCAACATAAGGAGGGGAAAAAAAGAAGAAGAAGGGGGAGAACCGGGAGAAGAAGTGTAACGACCCAGCTTTTTCAAGCCAAAATGGTGGATTTTTTTTTGTTCTCGGTACTTCTCATAATGACATTCTGTGAATTAATAATTAGGTTCCCTTCTTTATTATGACATCATACGAATATAGTTTTTGTAAATCGACATTCCCATAAGACAGATACTTAATACACATTCCCATAATATTATATTTTCATATTCATACATTTACATTACATCATATTGACATACTCATGAATTTACATTTCTATTCTAGTCTCGTTATCAACACAAATTTATACACGAGTGCCGAATGACAATCTTACATAAATAATACCTCCTTTCATACGATCCTTATGTGATTTCTCAACATAACATCCTTATAAAACGAGAATACCACATAAATATATTCATAACATCATATCTACATGTTTGCACATTCACATCCATGTTCCATTACAATTTTCATTACAAGTCCTTACAAAAGTGTCGAATGGCAAATATTCAACATAACACTTAAGACATACTATTACATAGCACCTTTCAAAATATGAGAACCCGTGGAATGGTTTTCCTATGCACCTTGATTGTATGATGTAAACACAAAAAAAAAGAAGTAAAGTCGAAATGACTCCACCATTGTTGCTGAATTCTGAACCGGCAGCGGCATAGTTTTTGACTGTCGATTTCTGAACCGGCAGCGGCATAGTTTGGCTGCCCATTTCTGAATCAGCAGTGACACAGTTTTTGCTGCCGAAATTCTGAATCGGCAGCGACAAAATTTTTGGCTGCCGATTTCTCAATCGGCATCGGCAAAGTTTTTGGGTGCCGATTTCTGAATTGCCATCGACGTAGTTTTCGCTGCCAATTTCTGAATCAACAGCGATGCATTCATGCAGTTTTCACTGCCGATTCAAAAATCAGTAGCGATGCAGTTTTCACTACCGATTTCTAACTTAGTTTTTGCTACTGATTTCTGAATTGGCAGTAACTGAGTCTAATTAAAAGTTTAGGAAACAAACCAGACTGTCTTAAGGAGCAAAGAGGGAGGGGTAATACCAATTTTGGACATACCAAAACAAGGACAAGAACACATCTAAACCAACCCCAAACACCCCACCTCATTTAATGGGGAGTATAAATGCAAGGGGGGAGAGAGAGAAGGTGACCCTTCCTTTTCCCAAAGCTGTTTGCAGCGGCTGCATGTTGCTCTTCTCTTCCTCCTTCCCAACAGAAACCTAAACCAAACCAGCAGAGAGTGCTTTGTGAACGTGCGAGGGAGAGTTGAGATCTTGAGAGAAGATTGGATAGCTGCCTAGAGGGAAGGGAAAAAGGGGCTAGAAAACATGAGAGGAAGAAGAATGAGGAGAACCAGCAGGAGAAGAGAAAGAATACTATCAAACCTTCCCCAAACTTACTTAGATTCGAAAGGTATGGGTCATGAAACTCCCTTCTTGTTGTTCTTAAGACCCAGAACCGAAAATGAAGAAGAAGACCCTAAGAAAATTGACCTAAGACCTAAGCTAGTTGTGAAGGAAACTGAAATTAAATAAAAAGGACAAGGAAACAGAAATGAAATGAGGCCAAATTCCAGAGCATCTAACAAAGAAAAATGCATAAAATGGAAAGAACAAATCATGGTAGAGGGTTGTATTGTTTGCAGCGAAATTTTGTGTTCTGCAGCGAATTTATGATTCACTGCCGAAGTTGTATTGTCTGCAGCGAAGTTGTGATTCGCTGCCCAATTATGTGTTCTGCAGCGAATTTGTGATTCACAGTCAAAAGGGTATTTATCTGCAATGAAATTGTGATTCGCTGCCGAAATTGAATTATCTGTAGCGAATTAGCATTCGATGTCGAATTATGTGTTTTGCAGCAAATTTATGATTCGCTGCCTAAGTTGTGTTGTCTGCAGGGAATTTATGATTCGCTGCCGAAGTTCAGTTGTCTGCAGCGAATTTGTGATTCGCTGTTGAACCTGAGTTCTTTGCAGCGAATTAGCATTCGCTGCCGAATTAGCATTCGCTGCCGAATTGTGTATTCTACATCAAATTTACGATTCGCTGTCAAAGTTGTGTTGTCTGTAGTGAATTTGTGATTTGCTGTCGAAATCGAGTTGTCTACAGCGAATCAGCATTCGCTGCTAAAAGTGTGTTGATGCAACCATATTATTCGATAGTTTCACCCACATTTAACTAGTGTTTTGCTTATGTTTTATATATAAAATGCCTTGATATTCTTTGTTTTATGTTTTATATATAAAATGCCTTGATATTCTTTGTTTTATGTTTTGAAGGCACTTTTGGATTAAAGATGCAAAAAGGAGTAAATTGGAGATAATTGGCAGATTTGACCTTCAGTCGATGTTTTGT
>Ga0307510_10001930_pt1 | contig 23298 bp, 23 predicted proteins | sample 12_EM_MG_FD_207224 | JGI IMG/M metagenome (GOLD analysis project Ga0307510, IMG submission 207224) | Populus trichocarpa ectomycorrhiza microbial communities from riparian zone in the Pacific Northwest, United States - 12_EM | ecosystem: Host-associated > Plants > Roots > Unclassified | place...
TGTACCTACCCTAAACTGCGCACAGACCACCCTGTATTAGTATATAAGACCTACGAATTTAGGTGAACAGTCCTTAGACTGTTCTCTTGTCAATCCCCACACTGGAGCCTTTCAAAGCTCCCTCATCACCAGCAGCAACCCGCCCGTCGTCCTCCCCGGTCTACTCAGTCCCGCCTCTCCTCGCCTTCTGCCTCTTCCTCCTCAATGTCTCCTTGCTGCTCCTTTGGATCAGTCACCTTCAACTCCGCGCCCTCGTCGAGTCTCGCTACCCATAAAGTAGTGAGTTCCCGACAGTTCGAGGCCAAGGTCCTATTGATATGACCCCAGATGATATCTCCAGCTTCTTAACCGAACATATGGGCTCGCTTGATGAAGATACCAAGCTGAGCATCATCGAATCTCTTATGCCAAAGGATTTTCCTCAAGCCCAAAACTAGCTGCCATAGTTAGGGCATTCCGTCTTGATAGTGTCTTTGTAAATCGCTCAAATTCCGTACAAATAAAAGTCACATTTTCACACTATCGAGGGAAGGCAGAAGAAATAGTCCTACTTGACACTGGGGCAACTGAAAATTTTATTGACCACACAACTGTTGTTAAACTATGCTTAGGAATGAAGAAACTCCCCTATCCTCGCCCAGCATTCAATGTTGACAGAACTCTTAATCGACATGGAACAATTACTCATGCTTGTGATCTACTGGTTATTAAAGGCAACAAAAGAGAAAGATAAAGATTCTTTGTCACTAATCTAGGTCACGATCGTCTTCTCTTTGGCTACCCATGGTTCAAAGCCTTTAAACCGGAAATCAACTGGGAAAAAGGAACACTCCTAGGCCCAAAAGTTCAAATGGAAACTCTATTATTTGGAACCCTTCAGCACGCAAAAACATGGGTCAAAAATAAAGTACCAGTTAACGAAGACCTCATCCTCAAAGCCCAATGAACTAGGTGTATTCCATGGTTGGGAGCAACCCCTTTAGAAATAAAGGGAGGCCCAGTGGAAGTCAATCGCACCCATACAGCAGTAGAAATGGCCCATAAGTACGCAACAGAACATGGGAAGGAGGAAATTACCCTCCCGGAAATATTCAAACGTCATTTGGCATTATTTTCAGATGAAGAAGCAAACAAATTCCCACCAACTCGTGGTGAAGGAGACCATAAAATCGTATTAATGGATACCACCCCCACTCACTTCAACTGCAAAGTCTATCCACTCTCAAAGGATGAACAAAAAGCAGAAGATCAATTCATCGACGAAAACTTGGCCAAAGGATATATCACACCATCGGACTCCCCTTATGGTTTTTCAACATTCATGGTCCCTAAAAAGGACTCAAAGGAAAAACGGTACATTATCGATTATCGACCCCTCAATGTGGTTACCAGAAAAGACGTCACCCTGCTCCCTAACCTCAAACAATGTATCAAAAACCTTCAAGGAATGGAATTATTCAGTAAATTCGACATCTGCTAGGGCTATAATAACATCTGAATATGCGAAGGAGACCAATGGAAAGCAGCTTTCAAGACCTGCCAAGGATTATTCGAACCAAAAGTAATGTTCTTCAGCATGAGCAATTCACCAGCAGGTTTTCAACACTTCATGAATGGTATCCTCAAAGAGTTATACAAACACTTCGAGAAGAAAGGTGCACTCGAAATATGGCAAATATTTCAAAATTACATGGACGACTGCAGAATAGGAACCCTACTTAAAGATATCGACCTCCATATCAACATTATTCATTTCTTATTCGACCTCCTTGCACGACATGGACTACATCTCAAATTATCAAAATCGGTCTTTATGCAACCACAAATGGATTTCTTGGGCATCCAAATATCAAAAGACAGAGCTACAGTCAACCCAGCTAAAGTTGCAGGACTCAGAGATTATCCACAAGAACTTAAAGACAAATGACAAGTCCACGGATTTCTAGGGGTTTCCAGGTACCATCACATGTTTTGCCCCAATTTTAGTATCATCGCCACACCACTTACAAAACTCACAGGCAAAGATATACCTTTTGAATGGGGACCCCAGCAAAAGGAGGCTCAAAACAAACTCATTGACATAATTACCCACATACTAGTACTTGTTCAACCAAATCCTGATCGACAATTCAAACTCAAAACAGACGCATCACAAATCGGAACAGGAGCCATATTATACCAGCAAGACCCACCTATTACAAAACCAGATGGTACCCAAAAACTAGGACCAAGACGACCAGTAGGATTCCACTCTCAAAAGTTTACTCAAACTGAACAAAACTATCCAATCTATGATCAGGAATTCTTGGGAGTTATGCATGGACTACGCTGCTGGTCTCACCTCCTCAAAGGGACAACCATACCTGTTCTAGTTTTTACTGATCATGCCAATCTCCATTATTATCGGGAACCCAGGAAAATAGGTCCTCGCGTTGCTGGATATTTACCTGAAAGGGAGCAATACAATATCATTCTGGAATATAAACCTGGCACCACTAATCGTGCAGATGCATTATCCAGAAGACCTGACTACAAGGGACCCAATCCAATTAATGATGATATCACTGTATGGCCAGATCACTACTTCTGCGACAATCACACCTCGATCCGAGTATTTGACATGGATAGTATTGGTGATAACTTAGACCATCAAGTCAAATTGGCTCAATACAAAGAACAACCACTACTCAAGAAATGGGCACCAACACATAACCTTTCACTACTGGATGGCACACATTGGTATCACAGGACTGCCCTAGTTGTTGTGGCAGACAACGCTCTTAGGAGGGGAGTAATTTCCCTTTTTCATGACCACGTGACTGCCGGGCATGCTGGAATTACCAAAACACTCCAATTAATCACCCCTTATTACTGGTGGCCCAACTTGAAAACCTTCGTCACTGAATACGTCAAAGGATGTGCTACATGCCAAATGACCAAAGTTAACACCTATCCTACCCATCCACCCATGTTCCCCATCACTCCTGCAGACAACACGCAACCCTTCGAAACTATCGCAATGGACTTCATTACTAAACTCCCACAATCAGGTGGTTTTGACACCATTCTCACGATCACGGACACCAACTGCTCCAAAGCATCTATCTTCATCCCCTGTCACAAGACCATCAACTCAGAAGGAGTAGCATTACTCTATCTCAATCACGTCATTCCTCACTATGGCATTCCCCGAAAGATCATATCAGACTGCAATGTCCGCTTTGTGTTGAAATTCTCAACAGAACTCTGCCGTATTCTCAACATCCATCAGAACATTAGTACGGCGTATCACCCTCAAACTGATGGAGCAAGTAAAAGAACCAATCAAACCTTGGAACAATATCTCCAAATATTTTGCGGAACTCAACAGGACAACTGGCACGCATGGTTACCACTTGCTCAATACACCAAAAACTCATGGCCATCCACAACCACTAAGAAAACAACATACGACCTACTCATCAGATACACACCCCAAGTACACCAACCAACCAGAAAAACCACCATTCCCTCCCTCGAAACACGACTCTTATCTATCGAAGAAGCCAGGAAAGCCGCCCAAGAGGCCCAACGTAAAGCACAAGAATCCTGGATAAAAGAGAAGCCACGATATGTTCCATTTACAGTAGGCTCAAAGGTCTGGCTAGAAGGAACCAATTTATGACTTCCAAGTAACACCACACCCAAGCTTTCCCCAAGGAGATACAGACCTTTTAAGGTAGTCTCCCAAATATCAAAAGTCGCTTACAAACTCGAACTCCCTTCCACCTGGAAAATCCATGACGTCTTCCATACCTCATTACTCATGCCTTACAAAGAAACTGATCAACATGGCCCCAATTTTATCGAACCACCTCCTGATATTCTAGAAGGTAAACCCAAATGGGAAGTTGAAAAGATTCTGAAGGAGAGGTCTTTTGGCCGTTGGAAGAAGAAGCAGTACCTTGTGCACTGGAAGGGTTACTCACTGGCTCATGACTCATGGACTAACTCCAAGGATCTCCATGTACTGGAGTTACTAGTGGACTTTCAAAAGCGGTCTAGGAGTATAAGAACCCTTCAATCCGACGACTCAACCCCACCCCATTCATGTCCAGTAACCTCACCATCCCTCACTATCAGAGCTATGTCTACCAACGAGAACAGTGCACCATCTACACCTGTGAACACATCGACTGGAACAGCGACATATCCCTTTTCTCAATGATCGTCACCCCAGGACATGCCACCCGCCATAGTTGGACCACTGGACAACAACATGGCGATGGATACATTGTCACCTGTGAGGACACCTCTGACAATTTCCCTGGGCGAATTACCCGCTCCACCAGTTACCTCTCCAGACCTAGCTTCTCAGTCATCAACACCACCCCTCCCAGTACCACCACCAACATTCCTAGCACCCCCTCGTGCTACAGAGCTTTCTACATCCCCCTCCCAGAGACTACTTGCCCTGGTGGATGCCACAGTGAATGCGACCACGTCCCCAATCCTATTTGACGATCGGTCCCCCAACCCTCCCCTTTCATCCATACCAACTACCCCGAACCCTTCCCCATCTCGCCCACTAATGCCAGTGGACCTCCGCCATACATGGTCCCCTCTCCCATCGTTCTTCTGCAATCGATCCCAGTCCCCCCCTTTGGAGTATCAGGAAACTCCACTAATGATCTTCAGTATAGGGACACCCACCCAAGAGGACGTAAAAGATGTCAGGAAGAACTGTTGAGCACTTCTGAGAGCTATGGAAGCACACCAAAGACTCGAAAGTGCTCTTGAGGCTTGGACGAAAGGACTTATGCCCGCTATTAACATTCTTGGCAATGACAGGCTTGACGACACCATCTTTACCACTAGCTTTCGGGACTTCTCCACCATCCAACACCTCTTTTTCATCCCTCAAATCTTAACTGAGGTAGAACCATTCCTAGACAATGACAGTGTCCAGAGCGATCCACCTGAATCCCTTGGAGCTCAGTACAACCCACTATTTCCCAGACCAGTACCCCATCTCCTATTACCATTAACCCGCCACTGAGCGAAGAACTTGAAGATCCCACATATCCTGGGGAAGGATGGGCCCTCTTCGATGCTGGCAACCCTGGACACTACCCCCTTGTCTTTTCTAACAATGAAGGGCAATCGGAAGTAGCCAAGTATATCTGCTTTCGCTCTATGGAAGAAGATACCTACTTGGTGGGAACTCAAGGAAAGGGCAAAAAGGAGTATGCCACCCCGCTACAGGCGAAAGCTTACCCATCCCCCAATTTCAACCATCAAGGAGTCAAGGACACTGACCTCAACATTTTTCATCCTGCCCATCTTTCTCGCCTCATGGTGGATATGGCATTGGTCAACCTCAAAGACCCTGGGGTTCTTGCTGATGTTCATCGGCTTCGGGGCTATCACAACATTATTTCTAACGCTAAGAGACAGCGCCTAGAAATAGAGAAGAAGGAGACTCAAGCCGAAGCCAATTTACTCACCGTAGAGCGACACTTGGCTTCTAGCGCCATACGAACTTGTCTTCAGCAACACCTCCTTGCCACATGTCCCCCTTCCCCTCCTACTTTTCTTATTCCTACCTGTGATTATCAGGTTCCACGCATTTTTGCCGCTCAAGGGCCACCCAACATAGAAGAAGGAGAGGACAACCTCGAATGCCGCGCAGTACTTGGCAAACGACGTCAGGGAGCCAAACTCACCTTCCCATATTGCCTCAAGTGCAATCAAGACACTCCGGGTCATGCAGAAGAAGAATGTCCCCTCTGGAAGACTTGTCACTGGTGTCTCAGTACTCAGCACACTCACAATGACTGCCCCTCCCCCCATAACTCTTGCGCCGCTAATCGGTGTCTCGTCTATTTTGGACACCCCAACTTTGGCAGTTACTGTTCAGCAACTCCGGCTGGACTTCTTCGTCATGAGTTGGAGGTTGCATATGTGGATGTGGAGTGGGACAATGCTGACACCTGTTACAAAGGGTCTGACACTTAGTTGCGTGGTAGCAACTCTCTAGGAAGGGCATCATGTTACGCTCCTGGGCACTTGACCCTTATTTTTCTTTTCTTTCTTGACCGCTATGTACTTATATGATCACATGACTCTGACTCACATGACTGCTTACTTGTACAACAGAGCCACTTCCTTGGGAACTTCATTGTTCCCTCCTTTTGTACGTCTCCTATTGTTCTCTTCTTATGGTAGTCTGTAACCACCATTGTTCATGACTCCATTGTTCTGTGACTGCTATTGTTCGTAACTCTATTGTTCTCCCCTTTTGTATGCTTAGTCAGGTAGCTGCCCTTTTGTATATAAGCTAGACTTATATCCTAGAGTTGGGCCTTAAGCCTGACTTAGTTTGCAATCTATTGCGTTCTCAGTCCTTGTTGCTTGAACCACTATTTCTCTTTTCCTTTTTCTTGAAGTTATCTTCAATGCCTTGAAGATACTTCCCATTCCTCTTTATCTTCACCCAGACATTGGTCTTAATGACCTCTTCACCTTTATCACATTCCAAGTCACTTAGGTTATCAAGGGAATTACGACCCTTATAACTTCATTGCCGCACAACTCTATTTTTGCGCACATCGCGCCTTAAGGTCCAATAGGCCTTAACATATAAGTAGGTCTTGAATAATGCATAACCAATTCTAACTATATACTTCAACTTATGCAGTCTTTGCTTGTCAACTTGCATAGGTGTATCATCCCCTCAGTTGTCCTAGGCTAAATTTCTTCCCCTTCTTGTTGTGTTTCAGGTCCTTGCAGGGCAGGGGTTGTGTGCTACAGTTAGAGACTGATCTTGCTATAGTTTGATGTATTGTGAATGAAGTTTTTACTCTGGGCCCTAAAGTATAAACTTTGAAACTAACTTCAATGAGTGATGAGATAAATTAGGGGTATACAGCATAAACTTTTCAGAACTAGTGCCTGTAGATAGCTTTGGATTGACTTACCCCATCTCCATAGGCAAGCCAGCCCTTTGTCATGCTGCCATATTATACTACATACCTTTGATCTCTTTCGCCCTCACAACTAAGTCTCTCCCTCCACTACACCCCAAATTCTCCAGCCAAAGACAGGTGGATCATCCAAGCCACTAGTGCATGCCACCTCAAAAAGCCCATCATTTCACAATTCACATCACATGTGTTGCATACAAGATGGGTCTCAGTCTAGACCACTTTATGAACACTTTCCCTATAGCCACACACTGTTGTATATTGTATATATGTCCCACAACTATCTGGGGCAGCCCCACCCTTTTTTTTTCATGTACTGATAGTGGCTCTCTGAGCAAGTAAGTGCCCATCACTGGCTTGATTTCATTCCATATACTGGCCAGTCCTACTTTCTTTCCCTCAGTGCTACTGGTACCTGTGCCATATATTTACCCATCATCTTACAAGTATGCACACATGTGTATAATTTTGTGTACCATCATTGTCCATACCATTTGATCTCACATTGAGTCCAATTGAAAGCTCAATGTCCTTTGACTATCCTGATTATCTGCCTTTTCCAGCAAGTAGGTGGCTTGCTTTCTTTCTGCCTTCCAACCAGCCTGAGTCTCTCCCCCTACACCTCTAGCCCCTATGACAGTGCCATGCCCACTCCATGCCATCCCATTATAGCAAGGCCTGTGGTCAAATCAATAGATGAGGAACCCAGAGATGACAGCAGTGACAAGAGTGAGCTGAGTGTGGTCAAGATTGTTAGTGATGACCCCTGGGCTGTCATATGGGTAGCTGCAATAGCATATATATTTCAACTCTCATATTCAAACCTCTCTTTTCTTATCCTTTCTGCAGTGTGATTGGGAGGCCATTTGCAAGAATTGTCACTCAAGTACAGTGGAATCACTTATCTATGAGGCTCAGTGCACAGATGTTACAAGTGCTGGTATTTCCAAATCAGCATAGCCTGCTATTTCTACTTGGCATTCATTTGACTTGGCTTCCACTGACAGCAGCCATCAGAATATCTGATTAACTACAGGGTTTGGCTGCCCTTTCCACCTGTACAGTCGCTCTCTGATGACACAGCTTAGCTGCACCTCACTCTTAGAAGCCCATTGCCCTTATATCCACCCTTGCTCATATTGTCATCACTTCTCTTACATCACCCCTCTTCATCCTCAGGCCATGCTCCTGGTTCTGACAACCCTGTGTCCACTACAGTGATAGAATCTGGCAATAGAAGTCTCATACCAGACCCTGAGTAATGTGTGACAGACAAAATACATTTCAAGAACAACTGCATATCTGCCTTGTCCCCATCACTGTTGCCTACAAATTACAAAGACAAGAAGGAGCACAAGGGGCATAAGCACATGGAGAAATTTACAAGATACAAGCAGGCATTGCAGGAGCTATGCACAGCAGAACATCAGTGTGCCTATTTTTATGATGTGTCCCATTGACAAGAACTCATTTTGGGACCTGGATCGCTCACCAACTTGTGATCCAAGAATAGAAGTTCTTCTCCCTCAACACCAATTGTTGAATGTGGCATGTGAGCATCCTTGGTCTATGATAGTGAATATTGCATCTTTTCCCTTGATTGGGGGTAACCCAGTGATTAAGTCCATAGCAATTTGTTGGAATGGTCAGGTTTCAGACTTGGTTGGGATATGGTATAGAGGGGTCTTGGTTTGGTGGGTTATAATTTTGTTCTGTTGGCATGTAGCATATCCTTTAATGTAGTTGCCAATCTATTCTTTCATCTTTGGCCAGTAGTACTGTTCTTGGGTTTTGTGGAGGGTTTCATCTCTTCTTGGGTGGCCAGCTAATGGGTGATTGTGCATAATGTGCATAATTCCTCATTTTACTACATCAAGGGGTGGCACTTGGATTCTAATTTCCTTTATAATGGTTGCAATTCTGAACTTCTCTATAGGTAGAACTGTGATTTGTTAGTTATCCCCTCTTCCTTGGTCTACCCCTGGTAGGTGTGATAGGGCATCAGGGGGTATATTTGTTTTTCCCAGGATATAGAGGATATTGAAATTTTATTCTTGTAGGTCTGTATGCCACCATGCTGTTCTATGATTAAGATTTTTAGGAGATTTCCAGTATTGAAGGTTTGTATGATCTGTCATGATAGTGAATAGTTCTTTAGTCCACCCTAGGTATGGTTGCCAGTGCAAGAGTGCTTTCATCATGGCTAGTAGCTCCCTCTTATAGATGTTGTAGTTTCATTCAGCTAGGATGAAGGTAGCTAAGTAGTAGGCAATGGGGTAGAGTACAGGTTTTTGGTGTTTTAAAAGGGCAGTTGTAGTTGGGATGTTTCCCTCCTATGAGAGCACAGCTCCCACGCTGTATGCTAAGGTGTCCATTTGAAGGTAGAATTTTTTGTTGAAGTTTGGTTGTTTCAGGACTGGGGCTGCATATATCCTTGATTTGAGGGTCTTGAAGGCTTTGGTCTGTGGTTCATCCCAGTGCCACTTTTTGGACTTCTTTGTTAAGTCCAGTAGCAGTTGTGCTATTTCTGAGAATTATGGGATGAAGTATCAATAGTACCTATACAATCCAAGGAAAGCATAGACATTGGTAGGGTTTTGTGGTACTGGGTAATTGGTGATGCCTTTAAGTTTCTTCAGATCCATGCATAATTGGCCTTTTCCTATGATAATGCCAAGGTATTTGAGCTCCTCTTGTTCAAAAGTGCATTTTTCCGGTTTAAGGTAGAGGTTGTTGGCCTTGAGTTTGTCTAATATTTTGTGGACACATTTTTGGTATCATTTAAGATGTTGTTCATGTGTTTTGTTGAGCCACTTCTTGGTGTGAATGGCAATGTCATCCATGAATACTAATGTATCTCCTTGTGCTACATCAGTTCTGAATATGGTATTTATTAACATTTGAAATGTTGCTGGGGAGTTGGTAAGTCCAAAGAACATGACTGTAGGTTCAAACAACCCTTTGGGGGTAAGAAAGGCAGCTTTCCATTTGTCTTCTTGTTTGATATGAATGTTGTTGTATCCCCAACAAATATTGAATTTGGTAAATAGTGTATGTCTAGCTAGTCAGTTGATGACAGAGGGAATACATTGTGGTTTCTCTTGGTCCATTTGTTGAGAGGTTGATAGTCCTGGACTGGTTGTAATTTCCTGTCTTTCTTCTTAACAAAGAAGAAGTTAGCTGCATAAGGACTCCACAATGGTCTGATTGTGTTTCTAGCTAAATGTTCTTGGATGAATTTGCTGGCTTCCTTGATTTCCGACTGGGTGAGAGGTAGTAGTTGTCCTGGGAGGGTAGTGGGTACCCTAGGCAAAAGTTCAATTGTGTGGTCCCAGATTGTGTGTTAAGGGAGGCAATGTTATTCATGTTCACTGAATACCTTCTTATGTTGCATATATTCCTTCAGGATTTTGGGATCTTTTTCTTCTTTGATTGATAAATTTATTGTGACTCATCCAATGAAGTATTGGTTGCAGTGGATTGTTTGTGGTATGTTTATCATTTGGGGAAGGAATCGGGCCTTTTTTGCATTTGGGGCCTGTAGGATAATAGGGAGTTGGGACAAGTCAATCCATCCTTGTTTCCAGTTGATTTTCGGTTGTACTGCTGCAAACCAGGAGTAACCTAGAATTGCTTTATGTTCCCCTAGATCTGATAGGAAGAACCATAATTGGTTTCAAGAGGTACCTATCTGTACTTCAATATTGGTGTAGTACTTTAGCATTCCTGCTTTATTTTTGGTTCTGTCAACATTAAATAGTTTGCATGGTTTTTTGAGGTTCATGATAGGGAGTTTTAGCCATTTGGCATAGCTGAGGTTCATAAAGTTTTCTGTTGCTCCAGAGTTGACTAGAGCAATAGCTTTGGCCCTTTTTTGCAATTAAATGTGTTTAAAATTGAACCATTATAGATTTCCAAGCAGATATGTACACATTGTTGTTGCTACTTTGCTTGATCAGTGCCAATCTGATCAAGCCATGGGAAAATCCTTAGCTACTTCCATTTCCTCTGTGAGTTTTGCTTTCTTATCAAGAGACATAGTATTCAATTGGTTCTTGAGTTCTTCCACTCTATCAGCAGGTTCAGTTCCTTTGTAGTTGTTGAATTCTTTATTGAAGTTGATGAGATTTGCTCTGGCACATGCTTGGTGGCATTGTGGGCAGTTTCATATAAAGTGACCCATTTGGCTACACTCAAAGCAAGCATTGTTGGTGCTTCCTCAGGGTGGTCCAGTAGTATTGTTATACAGTGCTGGTCCAAAGCTGGTTGCATTTCCTTGAATGCATCCTCTATTCCCTTGATGCCAGTTTGGTGCTCTGGCTTGGCTTAAGTCCATAGGGACAGCTACATTGTTCATCTATTGAGGTGTATTGGTGGAGTTATACTGTGTTTGAGGGAGTCCTTGTTGGTGGAATCCTGGTCTGTGTTATGGGAAGAACCCTCCTTGGTTTCCTTGGTTCCCTTAGTTGAAGAATGTTTGTGGTCCTCCAAAGTTGTTGGGATGTTGGAACATGTTAAAAACCCCTTGATTGAATCCTCCAGATCCCCTATTCAGGTTGCATGCTTGAAGTATATTGTTGATAAGTACTTTCAATCTAGTAGCTGAGATGGCTTTGTCTTTCAGTTCTGTATAGATTTGGGGAACAGGTGATGCAAAGACTTCTTTGAGAATGTCATTGGGTAGCCCTTTGGTGAAAAGCTGGAACACTTCATTGTTGCTGGTGGTATATCTAGTGATGTGGCTCAGATCTTCAAATCTGGCAATGTAATGATCTATTTCTGGGAGTTTCATGGTGCAGTGTTCTATTTTACCTTGGGCCCAATTTTCTCTTTGGGAGTCCTGGTATTGTTGTGCAAATTCAAAAAGAAATTGATCCCATATATCAGAGATGTTATCAAGGATTGGGTTGAGAGTATCAAGCCAAGTTCCCATATCATGCATCCATCCTGTGACTTGTGGTCTCTTTATAAGGGTAAGGGTAAGGGTGACTTTCTTGATGGGTGAATTATAGCCTGCTACATCTTGATTGAGTCAGAGGTACCCTTTTACTTCTTCAATGAAGTTATCTGCAAGAAGATGGTCTCCAGAAAAGACTTGTGGAAGTCCTCCCATGGATTTAATATCTGCTGCTTGTGCAATAGGTTGTTGGCTAGCTTGTTGGGCTGGGGGCCCATGAGCTCCAGGAGCTCTGGGTGGATTGCCACCTAAACCTCCAGATCCTCCTGAAGGTCCTTCTCCTCTAGGTCTGTCTGGGGGTCCTCCAGATCTTCCTTCTTCTTGGGCAGTGGAGTATTATCTAAGGCTTGCCCTGAGTTTGGAATTAATGCTTTGTGCAGTTCCAGTAGTAATTACAGCTGTCAAACTTCCTGTTCCAGTATTCCCACTTGCAGGGCCTTTTCCTTTAGAGCTTGAGCCATCTCCTCCTTGAGTGACTGGCTGAGTATCTGCAGGCTGTTGAATTGTGATAGAGATAGTAGCCATGGTTGATAATTTAGGTAAAATAGGCAAGAGTTTTGTATGCTTTGGAAGGGAGACAGTATTCCTCCTTGGGGTAAGTTCTTTAGGGATGGCCATTTGCCTGATCTGTTTGTTGATTTGGAGATGTCAAGTTTGCTCAGCTAGTTCCTTGTTGTCTAATTTGTTGTCCTGTTCAGCTGGTTGTTCTTCATTGTCTGATTCTGGGTTTTCTTTGATATCGAAGTTATTGACACTTGGTAAAGGCTGTTACAACCTTGGTAATCCCATATTTGAATTGTGCAAGATTTGATGCCAAACTCTATTGTACAGACAAACTGGTATTGTGTATTTGTTTATAACCTTGTCATCATTGTCACAGAATAGCTGAATAGGATATATTCTTGTTCCTGTAGGGCTTGGTCCCTTGTATGCAATATGGGTGTTTAGTTTGGTATCAAGTATTTGCTCTTTCATTAAGAGCTTGTCATAGCTGCTACTAGCTGTCTTGAATAAAGGAAGTTGAATCTTATGTTACTGCCACAAAGTAAGGGCAACCCTGATTCAGTGTTGGGTTGGATTTCTGTCCTAACTTGGTGGTATAACATGTGGATAGCTTGGTGCCAAGTTGTAGTCAATATATAAGGAAGTGGTTCCCATACTAAAGTACATCTTAGTGCCCACTTATGAGAGAGTTCTGAATAGAGAAGAGAAGGGAGTTGAATTGACAGGAGATTCAACTTGCCATCTTAGGGACAGCAGCAAGCCTCATTTATACTAAAGGTACAAGTATGACTAATTACTATGTAGTAAGCTAGATACAAGCTATGACTAAGTACTACTAGGATCAATAGGTGACTTACTAATAATCAGTAAGCATATTACAAAGCATCAGTCAGACAATCATCAATCACTACTACATAACTAAGGGCTGGTTCCTACAACTTACAAAGGCTGATAAGTGATATCACCTAAGGCCAGTTACAAGTGGGCTAATTGTATCTCCACAGGACAATGTGCAGCTGTGGACAAAAGTTCTAAGTCAATACACTCAATAAAGACTTGGATCCAAGTCCAGAATCTGAGAATGGTGAGTACTAGCATAAACCTACCAAATCATTTCAACACACCTGAATTGTTTGAGTAGAAACCACTTATATGGCTGACAAGACCATTGAGGTTGATGCCTTTGAGGATGCTGCTAGCAAGTGCTTGAAACCAATGTCTGAGTCAAATAATTGCATGTATGTCATAGCTCACCTCACCTCCCTCCCCTGAGACCTGTTCTGATAAACAAGAAGCTTGCCAGCAGAACATTGCCAAAAAGAAGAATCTCAATGCCATCTATGTGGAGTCCTGCACCCAACAAGAATACACAAAAGCCTCCCAGCCCAAGCCAAGATACATCTAACCCCAGTCAAAGGGCTTGGTTACCAGTGAGTAGAGCCAGAAGTGTCAATATTGTATGCAATGTTGATGTTGTTCAATCTGCAAACAGCTTCTCAAGCTAGTAGAGAGATGCCAGCAGTTATTATCAATGCTACCATGCAGAGTAGGGCTGAGGTGACAGCAATAGGTAGTGTTCATCACACTGGTACTGTTAGTCATAGGCATTAATCAACATCATCACAATTACAGATGAGGCCCAGTCCCAGGATGTGACAAAGAAACAAGCATGCAAGTCCAATGCACCACTGATCCTAGCCACTCCACATGCCCATAACAACTCCAAGTCAGATAAAGAGTCCAGTGAATATAAAAGGGATAATGAAGAGTCAGATGTCAACATGGAAGTCACAGAGCCAGAACCAGTGAAGATGTCACGGATTGCCCCGCTTACCTAATTCTCACCTTCCTATTTCGTTTCTCCTTCCATTTCCGTCTGTAACTCCAGGCCACTTTGCCCATTGCTTATCTAACATACTATGGACTGTTCTTGCATTTTCCAGAGACTTCCATTCCCTTCCATATTCTTTCCTTCCATTCTATGGCCTTCCATAGCCTTCTCCCACCTTCTGGTAGTTTCCCTCTGTATATGTATATATACTGTACCTAGTAGCATAGAACAGGCTTTCTTAAGCTTGTTCTATTTGTGCAATCAGACCATTGATTAGTCTCTTCTCACTACTGAATGCGTGTGGCTTCTCTGAATGATTCCCTCTTGCATTAGTCAGCCTTGCTGCTAATTGCCTTTGACTCCTTATGTCTCGAGATCACGTGCTAGTGTCTTGCTCGATTCCAAGTCATGTTTGACTTGTATACTCTTCACTCGACACCCTCCTTGTCATGTGACATTTCATGTGATCAATTTCCCCTTTGGGAATGACCCCTCTCCAAAATCCATCTTCATAACCTCACCCAAGATCCCCAAACCCCAAGATCCCCAACTCAATTGGACATGGTGGTCTAACCATGACATTAGAATTAGCTTCTCTTCTACAAACCAACAATGACTTCGACTCCCTCTGAATCAAAAGAGAAACAAAAGACCCCCAAGGGTCTAGGCATTGCCACAGACTGGCATGTTCATGCAATTGACCACCCCACAGAAGAATCACTTGCTGTACTCAATCTTCCATTTGAAACAATCCCTGAGGCTAAAGACACAGTCCCATCCGAATTTACAGGAAGAGTCTGCCACCTGATTGGAGGACAATCTATCATCGTTTGCATTGATGGAAAGGACATCTCTAAGAAGGTGCCATTCACTGCCTACTACGCCTGTTTCAAAGGAGCCCTCCTTGCACTTTCAAATGTTTTTGGAGTCTGGTTCGAAATCTGACTTCAAGCAGGAAACACATATGAATGTTTTTGCTTGGCACAACCTAGCCTTCAACTAAAAGATTCCCCCTTGAAGGGAATCAATTATGCTCAACTTTGACTAACAGGACTTCCCATCACTCAAGCCCCATCCAGGGCAATGTCTCCCATTCGACTTGCTCTACTTGACACTTCAGCAGTCATGCCATACAACAGAGATGTCTTCCATGAAACCAACCCAGACATAAGAGAAGTGCCAGCCAGTGACACCAGCCAGTCTTCTTCACCAGAACCTGATAAATGCCCTGAATGAAAATCCTTTGCAGGATTTGGATCTTGGAGGATGCGATCCTCTCAGACAGCTTGACAGCCATCTAGGCCTCCCCAACATCACCCCAAAGGCACTGGAGATAACCCATTTGGCTTCAAGGATCTTCTAGATGAGCCTGAAAGGATGGATGATAAAGGGCGTTGTCTAGAAGGTATTCATCCAGATAAATTCGAAGGCGATCGATCCAAGACAAGACAATTCTTGAACCAATTCAATAGGTTTATGCTTATGAATCGCAAAGCAGACATTGCCAAAGACCATATCTCCAAGTGCATCTACTTCATGTCCCTCCTTGATGGAGAGAAAGTAAATGGATAGGTTGACATGGCCTTCAATTGGCTCAAGGAGATCAAGGCCGATCCCAGTCTTATTGATCAATTCTCCAATCCTTGGAAAATACTGGAAGAAAAATTCAAAGTAGCCTTCACTGATTATGCAGAAAGAGAACGTGCCCAAGATCAACTTGGGAAATTAAGGATGACTGGAGATAACCTTGACAAGTATTTGGTAGCATTTGAAACTCTGGGCAATCATGCAGAACTCAACCCCAATGACCCCTCTAATCTGTGTACTTTCACCCAAGGACTTCCACAACCATTTGCTGATGCCTGTCTTGCCATGGAAAACCCCAACACCTACGAACAATAGAGGGTGGCAGCCTAGCAACAACAGGTAATCTACCTGAAAAAGAAAGCACTACACTCTGAGTATGGAACTTGCAATCCTGCCTGAAGCATTGGACAAAACCCTCAACAAAAACAGAACTCAGGCTGGTTCTGGTGCTGCCCCAGAGGAAACTCAAACCCGAATAATCAGAACTGGTGTGGACAAGGGAATCATGTACAGCCCCCTTGCCCACGTCTCCCTCCTTGAAATGATGATGCTATGGACACTTCCGTTGTCTGCAAAGCCACTACTGAAAAGGAAAAGGAGGAATATCGCCGCACTGGTTGATGCTTCCACTGTGGAAAACAAGGTCATCTCGCACGTGACTGTCCCAACAAACTGGTGCATGCTTGCACTGTCCAAATAGAAGATAGTCAATTGACCACCTCTAACAACAACACCTCTTTTACCCCAACTATGTCCCTTGCTGTGTGAGTGGCTCGTCTAACCAAGGAAGATCGTGGGGCATTCATGGATGAAATGCGCTCCTTGGGAGAAGATATGGATTTTCTTGGCACCTGAGTACTACAGCTCTTACTCAGGCAGTTCTGAATAGTTCTGGTTCTATGTATATAGCTTGAAATCATGCAATTCAAGTCCCCTTTCAGCTACAAACCAAAACAAAACAAGTCAATCAAAAGGCACTACTTGATTGTGGTGCTACAGAATGTTTTATTCACCCACAAGCAGTGGAACGCCTCAAACTGGTAACCAGGACACTGGTCAAACCACGAAAGGTACAAAATGTCGATGGGACTCCCAATAAATCTGGTGAAATTCTCGAAGCAGTTGACCTACTAGTCAATAATAATGGTCAAAAACCCTCCCATGCCTTCTTCGTTGCAAATATTGGTCGCAACAATTTCATCTTGGGTTACCCATTTTTCAAGGCATCAAACCCCAATGTAGATTGGAGCAGTGGTCGCATAGAAGGGTTCACTATGATCTCTTCTACAAACGCTGGCTCTTGGTGACCTCCCCTTAAAGGAACTAAATGTCAAGATTTGACCCCAGCATGGGTACGATGCATTCCCAGTTGGGAAGAAGGCGATGAAATCTGGCTTCAGACCAGGGTCACCAAAACTACTGTAGCACAACAGCTGGCTGAAGTAGCTACTGACAAGAAGAAGCGTACTTGGCAAGAAATAGTGCCAGTGTTATGATCCACCCCCATTTTTTGCCCCTTCGTCGGACCCCCTCCTTGTCACCTTATCCAAACCACCCATAACTAAACAACTATTGCCAATAAACCCATCACCCTTACCAGAGCTGCCACCGCTACCGCCCAGTGAACCATCCAAACCATCACCTGTTGACCAGCCACCAGCCACCAGTCCTGCCCCTTGTCCCCATCCCCTGGAACATCCACCATTGGGACTACCCCTCAATGGAGATGTACCAAGAGCCACCCTCAATAGAGAACCCATTGGAAGACCCAGACAATCCCATGGAGGATACGCCGCCTTTAGAATCAGAACCAACCACTCACTATGAACCTGACATCCCTGGAGGTCATACCAAGACCTTGTCCCCCAAAGAGTCCCCTATCGAACCCTGGGAAGCCTACCTCACTCAGCCCAGTAGTCCTGTGTCCCGCAAGCACTCCCTATCACCCACAAGTCCCTCTTCAGCGCCCATACAACAATGTACCAGTCGTGAAGGCAGTTACCAGTCGATCACCCCTTCAGCATTGTCGCCTATAGCTGGCACCTCACCCCAGAGCTCAGGCTACCAGTCGACCTCTTCAGAAGAGTCCGCAGACAATCCCTCATCCACACAGAGCCCCGCAGATGACACGGATAATGACATGGTCCTTAACTGGATCACCATCAACACCGACTACCTTAAAGGGTAGTTGCTTACGCTAGACGCCCATTAGACCATATTGGGCACGCAGAGATCAGATCTCCTTGGATCAACGTCAAACCTTGTGGTCGTCATTGCATCATGACGACGCTTCTCTTTTCGGAGTGCCCGCCGCCATTGTCTAGGATCGATTAGGCAATTCATCCAATTCTCCATTGTCCTCGTCTGCTTCTCCATTGTTTGACTCATACAGACCACAGCACTTGTCCGTGGATTACCATACAATACAGATAGCTCCCTCTTAACCAGAACTACCTACCTTTAGAGTAGTGGCCCGTGCGCAGACCTGCCTGTATATAAGCGCCCTGTATTTCAACAGTCAAGCCCTAAGCTTGACTTGATTATCAATATCAACATTCTTGAAAGCTCCCAAGTGCCTCCCCTTTTCCCACTTCTTACATAAGCCACTCAGAGTCGTCTCTAGCAACACTAGAGACTTCTACCTCTTCAAGTACTCACCACAGGATCACCTCTTAGTGCAAGTCGCACTATCAAGGCCCGTTGAAGCCTTAACAGCCAGAGCGGTACCACTGTCATGGCAAAGTCTTCTTGGAAGAAGCCTCTGAACACTTTCCTGATCCACACCCTTGGGATCATGCTATAGAACTGAAGGATGATGCCCCCACCTCCATTAACTGTCATGTTTACCCCCTATCTCCTAAAGAGAAAGAGGAACAACATGAATTCCTCTCCCAAAACCTATGTCTCCAACAAATCCATTGTTCTAAATCTCCATATGCTAGTGGCTTCTTCCTGATTCGAAAGAGGGATGGCAAGTTTCATCCAGTACAAGACTACAGGAACTTGAATAAGTGGACAATTCCCAATAAATATCTACTTCCCCTCATCTCTGAGCTCATCTACAACCTTGCAGAGAAACGCCTCTTCTCTAAATTCAATATTTGCTGGGGATACAACAATATTTGCATTAAAGAAGGCGATGAATACAAAGCCACCTTCAAGACCAGCAAGGGCCTTTTCAAACCTATAGTAATGTTCTTTGGTCTAACCAACTCCCCTGCCACATTCCAGATGATGATAGACGACATCTTCCAAGAAGAGGTTGCACAAGGATAGCTTTGCATTTATATGGATGACATGATCATTGCCACAGAGGACGACAAGGTCCTTCATGAGCTTCAAGTCAACCATATCTTGGATAAGCTTGAGAAGTTCGACCTTTTTCTCAAACCCGAAAAGTGCAAGTTCTATCAACGAGAAGTCAAATATTTGGGCATTCTAATCAGTAATGGCTCAGTCAAGATGGACCCTGTTAAGGTGCAAGGTATCTCAGAATGGCCCACTCCTCAGACCATCAAAGATGTACAAAGTTTCCTAGGTTTCTGCAACTTCTACAGAGCATTCATTAAGAACTTCTCCGACATCGCATATCCCCTTAACAACCTCACTTGCAAGAATGAACAATTCATCTGGTCTCCTGAGCGTGATGCTGCCTTTCTTCAGCTCAAGGAGGTCTGCAGCAATTACCCAGTCCTCCGTACCCCCAACTGGTCCAAACAATTTGTTATGGAGACTGACGCTTCCGGTTATGTGCTCAGAGTGGTGATTGTACAAGAATTTGAGGACGGCATCCATCCAATTGCCTTTCACTCATGCAGTCTTCTGCCTGCCAAAAAGAATTACGATGCTCACAACAAGGAACTTGCTGTAGTGATCTTTGGATTTAAATGTGGCCGCCCCCTGTTTCTGGGTGCCACACACACAATTCATGTTTGTACTGATCACAAAAACCTCCAGTACTTCTGTGATCCCCGAAAGATCACCGGCTGCCAGGCTTGATGGATTGAGTTCTTACAGGACTTTGACTACACTTTGGAATACATTCCTGGATCAACAAACACCGTGGCTGATTTGTTGTTATGAAGGAAGGACCTTAACAAGGGGGTGGATTCCAATAAACCTTGTGTCCTACTCCCTGATCACCTCTTTGCTCCAACAAATCCTATTGAGGTACACAAAATTTTCCTTGACGATGACCCTGACCTGTGCCACAACATCCTACAGACCCTTCATGACTCCCCAGCTACTGGACATCTGGGCATTTCAAACACTTGGGAACTTGTTTGCAAGCAATACAAAGGCCCTAGACTCTGAGAATTTGTGGAACAATACGTAAAAGGGTGTGCACGTTGCCAAGAATCCAAAACCAACATGCATTGATCAAGAGCACCCTTACAATGTTTTGATACACCTGTTGAAGAAGGGCCTTTTCAATATGTATCGATGGATCTGATTACAGACCTTCCCAAGTCACAAGGCTTTGACTCCATTCTTACAATTGTGGATCAAGGATGTTCTAAAGCAGCTAAATTCATTATATGCACCAAAACAATTGACGGGACAGGAGTAGCCCTCAAGTATCTGAAACACTTGGTACCTTGGTTTGGACTTCCCAAACGGATCATCTCAGACCGTGATCCCCGATTCACTTCTGCGTTTGCAAAAGAAATGTGCAAGGCACTGGGAATTCAACAGAACCTATCCACTGCCTTCCACCCTAGGATGGATGGACAGACGGAATGCATGAATGCATGGATCAAACAGTACTTATGACCTTGGACTTCTAGAAAGCCTTCAGCTTGGAGTCAACTCCTTCCAATAGCAGAGTTTGCGCACAACTCTTGGAAACATGACATAGCGCGCAAGTCCCCTCATGAACTTCTGATCAGAATCAAGCCACAGGTGATTCTGAAACACCTGGAAGGACCTGTGCCTGCTGCGGAAACATGTTTATGCCTCCTGGATAAGTCTAGACAATCAGCCCAGAAGCTGTTGCAAAATGTACAAAGTCGCAAGGACAACAAGAAACTGATGGAGATTAAAGAAGGTGACCAAGTCTGGCTAGAGGGTTGCAATCTCTCTATCAGCGACAATTACAAGCTTTCCCCAAAGCAATATGGACCCTTCAAAGTCTCCCAAAAAATAAGCCCTGTCGCAATGCGTCTCAACCTCCCCACATCGATGAAGATCCACAATATGTTTCACACAGATCTCCTCCTTCCATATAAGGAGACAGAGCAATATGGCATGCCCTATACATGCCCTCCACCAATCATCAAGAGTGAAGAGGAGTACAAGATCAAGAACATTCTAGACGCATGGCATTTCAGCAAGAAACATAAACTCCAATACCTCATGCACTGGAAAGGGTACCCTCATTCTGATGACCAATGGATTGATCACAAGGACCTCAATGCCCCAGATTTGTTAGCAGAATTCTATCTCTCCAACTCCGCTATGGCTGGACGACTGACAGTATAAAGACACCCTTGAAATCCCCAATCTATTCTCATCCTCACTCTTGTCTTCAAAGTGGCTTCTCCCTACTCCATTTTCTACAACTACAATGAATGCTTCCAACAGTACATTTTTAGCCTTCGCCACACTGACGAATTCACTCAACCTCTCCGCCATCTTATTCAAGTTTGTGACCAGATCAACAATATGTCTGATGCTGCCTCCACCATCTTCATTCCCTCTCGTTCCTTATTGCCTACCAACAGTCATGCTGGTAGCACCCCCTATGTGGTCACTTCTCCTCCCCCCGACAGTCCCACTGAATCTGAGGCCGCCTGGCCTTACCAACAGATGATTGAGCACATCACTCATGTCTTCAACATAACCCAAGACAAAGTCAGGGAGCAATTCCTGATCAACCACTCCCTCCTCCCCATTGATCACTCCCCTCCTCGCGCCTTCTCTCCCATCTTCATACCTCCTGCTCCTTTACCCTCATTTATTCTGGGATCGCCCATCGGACCTTATCCAGGGTCCAAGTTAGCTGAGTACAATGATCCCAATTTCCCTTCTGAACCGCCATCTGTCTTATCTGCCTCCCCCACTGATCCCTCAACACTCATAATCATAGCCAAAGGAGAACAATACAAAAACGAGGAAGAATGGGAGAATCGTGTTGAGCGAGGCCCCCAACTCCATCGCTTGTCACCACGAGTCCCCCTGGCTGACATAACCCCCATTCACCAGGTGACTCCCATTGATACAACCGACTATGAAGAGTTAGCCATGGTCCTCTATTGTCAAGTCTTGGACCAAGATAAGAAAATCACCGCCCTGGAAGTGGATAAAGAGAACCAAGTGCCCTCACCTACTGACCTGCAGCCCAGCACTCACCCCAGTCCTGGCTGGCAGGACAACTTTGACACCTCTGGAACTCAACATTTCTTTGTCATTCCACTTGGGGACGAAGATGTCATCACCCCATTTATCTGCTATGATCTCTGAAACCCATTTCCCAAACTCCTGGCTACCAACAGATGCAACTGCACCATCTACTCACACCCCCTCCATGCCACCCCTTAATCCTCTCGTGCCTCCCCCCTGTCACCATGTAACGAGTTGTTCTTCCATCCAGATTTGGAACTGACTAGGGGTATTGATTGGGCAGTTCTATGGGAGGACGACCCCACCTTGGTGGGCAAAGTCCAGCATTTCTGCTCCCACAAAAAGGCATGCAATCATTTTGCAATGCATATGGGTCAGTTACAAGAGGTGCTTGAAGTAGAGCATCAGGCCCTTTATTGTAGCTCCACCTGCCTTACTGGAGCCAATGCACTGGGACGCCTCCAGCAACTCATCGACTCCTCCCTCCACATTGCCCCTTCTTTCTCAAAGGCATAGGTCCACAAGATCCGTACATCCATCAAAAGCTGAGTTGCTAAGGCCCACGCACATATGCTGTGGGAATGTATGTGGTATGGCAAAGAGGGCCACACTAGTGTTGCCGCGACTTGGCTCAGAACCGGCCCGGCGAGCCGAAGCTGGCCGTTTTGCGACTCGGTTAACCGGACCGATCCTGGGAAAAGTCGCAGTTCCAATGACTGTTGACTTGACTTGAGTCGCGACTTGAAGTCGCCTCAGACCGCCCATCCGCTGCCCTCTCCAGCGCCTCGCCGGTTCACTTCCTTTCTGTGTCCCGACAGGATCTGTCCTCTGCCTTTCCCCTCACTCGCTCGCTTTCTTTCTGTTCTGACTACTCGCTTGTTTTCATGTCGTGACCATTTCCACCTGCTTTGGCTGGCTGCTTTCTTTCTGTCGGACCAGGCTCATCCTCGAACATTCCAGTGAGTGTGCCCCTTACTCCCTTGCTTTTTTCCGTGTCCTGACCGGTCCCATCCTCTGGCGTCTCCCTCACAACCCAAATCACTACTATCAGAGCTGCCCCCGTCCCCGTTGCCGCACCACCCGAGGTGCCCGATTCCCTCCCAGTCCCTTTC
>Ga0307510_10001931_pt1 | contig 23298 bp, 37 predicted proteins | sample 12_EM_MG_FD_207224 | JGI IMG/M metagenome (GOLD analysis project Ga0307510, IMG submission 207224) | Populus trichocarpa ectomycorrhiza microbial communities from riparian zone in the Pacific Northwest, United States - 12_EM | ecosystem: Host-associated > Plants > Roots > Unclassified | place...
GGGGCCCAGTACCGTTTGACATCCCTGCTGCGATCAGTTCGCTATTACCCCAATCGAGGGTGCAAAAGGCAGCTTCTTCTAGTTCAATGCGGACAATAGGCTCAGGGAGTCTTACTGTTGGAGGTTAGCTCGTCAATGAAGCGAGCAAGCGTTTGAAAAACGACTACCATAGATGGGACTTGCCGTCGATGAAGGTTGTGCGGATGCCAAATCCTGGGGGTACGGAACTACATATACCGATAGTGAGCCGTCTTCAAATACGCCTGCAAGTAGACCCAGTTTTCTCGGAGAGGAAGGTGATTGTCCTGACAACTTTCAGAGCAGTTCTGTGAACTCTAGGAACCAGCTGCTGGAGGGATTTGGGGGACATACGGAATCGTGCGAGGGCAACGGACACCACTTGAGCTCCAACGCTGGCCCACTGTCGATGCACATCACCATTTCGCAACGCATTTCTCCCTTGTCATCGCCGGATATCTCAGCACCTTCTGACGGGCCGAGGCTCCATAGTTGCACACAGGCATGCGAAGGGCGAGGGACTTTGATGCCGACCTCAGGAGAATGAGTACGCGAGGGCAGCGGTGCGATGGCAAGGTAGTGCTTGTAAGAGCAGTCTGGCTCGACACAAGACATCAACGAGGCTACAGCACCAAACGAACAATTTTCCTTACGCGGTCGATCGTCCGGGTGGATAGGACACCAGTCAAGGCCCCATACAGACGCACCAGCGTTGAACACATGGGCACGGCTTTCCGGCAGAAACTGAGCTACGAAAGAAGCGGATTGAATCAGTGCCTGGAAGCAAAACGTCCCGACTGGGATTAAGCAAGAGTGGTGGGGTAGCAGTTGGGCTTACATAGCCTTTGTGTATCTAGCGTCTTGAGGTCGACCCTCGTCTGCTCTCCGAACGGACCAAAGTCGCAAGATAACGGCGGTGCAGCAGCAGAAGCCGCAGGCACGTCAGGACCAGAAACAGAACCGCCGCTTCCTTGATCGGTCGGCATATATGCAATCGCATCTCTGAACAAAACACAAAAACAGGATCAATAAAACGCACAAAGCCGACACAAGGCTTGATCGGCAGGAAGCGGGGGGAGGAAGCGGGGGGGGGAATGGGGGAACACACACTCGACACGGCGAAAAACCGACCATCCCTCTAGGAGCGCAACATCAGCGTGCACCCTCGGCCTACGTGCGCGCTCGTCGCAGACGATCACCTGTCTCGCCAACGCCAACGCCTGGCCAGACTCGGATGCCGATGGCCGCGCCTGATGCAAAAACCGCTCTGCTTCCCTGAACCACCCCAGATCCTCGACGATCTGCCACACGGGGCCCGCCCCAACGCTCGCGCTCCAGGCTTTACCGATCCTACGCGTGATCGACGCAGCGGACGCATACGCATTCGTCGGCACCGTCTCGTTTGGCGCGAAGAGCCGCGGCGGGCGCTGGAGACGCTCGACGCGCACCGTCGCGGTCGACGTGGCCGCTATCAGGGCTCTTGCGGATGCGGTTGGGCCTGCGAAGAGCGGGACCGGTCGGTGCCGGTGGTGGACGTTTGGGTTTGGGAGCGCGTAGCTGTGTCGCGCCGATGCGGCGGCGGCGGCGACATGGGTAGGTGCGGTCTGTAGAGCGGGAGTGGGAGGTGCGGCGGTGGTGGATTGGCGCGTAGTAGGAGTGGGGGCGGGGCTGGGAGTAACCTGGGAGGCCTTCTGCTTGCCCTTTGCCTTGGTGCTTTTGTTTTTGGCCTTGCCTTGGCTCACGCCGCGAACGCCGCTCTTCTTCTTTGAATGCGGGGCGTCCATTTCGGAGCCAGAGTCGATCCCTGCGCCCAAGTCATTCCTTATAGACGAAGAAGGATTACCGGTGCCATCGTCACTACCACCATCTTCATCCGAGCGTGCAGCTTCTTCATGGGCGGCAGGAGGCGCAAAGTCACTGCCGTTATCATGTTCGCGTTGTTGAGATGGCCCTGGTTCCTTTTCTCCCTCGTCTTCACTGTGAAATAGATTTGTGTAACTTTGACGCGTCCTGCGAGGTCGGAGGTCGCGAGGCATGACGACGTTGCGAGTGAAGAGACTTCAGTCCGATCCGCGATTTAATCTATGAACCTAAGAAAAATGGAAATTGCAAAAAGAGACATGAGAGCACATTATATATATACGACAACGAAGGTTTGGCAACTCTATAATCAAAAAATGTCCGACCCTGGTAACAACACTGAAGTTGTCATGCCCTCCTCGTCTTCTTCCTCATCGTCGCTGTGTTGGCCAGCCAACGCGGGGTTAGGGTTACTAACGTCATATCCCCTCATGTGCGTCACACCCGCTGGTTCATGTTCGGGCTCAGGCTCGGGCTCAGGGTCTAAATCGGGCAAGAATGGATCCAGTTCACTGCTTTCCTGCCGCCTAAGTGCCTGTGCCACTGGTTGCTGTGCTTGTATAGACAGAGGTGGATGATGCTGACGTCGTCCAACTTCGAGATCGATATGAAAGTCAGCTGGGCTAAGCTCTGGCGACGATTCTGGAGAGGCAATCCCCTCTACGCGCTGAGAGATCGGTTGCGGTGCGTGCGGTGTAGGCGCTTGCGGTGGCTGCGGGCGATGCACTCGTGCCGTCTGCTGCTGTCGCTGCTGCCTCTGCGGTTGCTGCTGCTGAGAACGTGAGTTATACTCGAACTGTGCAAGTGCAATCGTAAGCTATGTGTGGGAAAAGGAAATACATTAGGAAGCGTACAAGCTCAAACACCTCCGCACGACGCCGATCTCCAGTTTCTTTGTCGATACAATAGCACAGATATAATGTATCGGCGCTTATTTCCGGGAGGTGAGTCAGGATCAAGAATCCGAAGGGAGCGGGGACAACTCACGTGTCGGAAACAAGACCGACGCAGAACAGGCCAACTAGAGCAGTGACGGCGCCAGCGAGAAGCGCAGCCGCGAGCGCTTGATCGGGAGCTCCGAGAGTATGCGCGACGAATAGATATGCTGTCAGCGCGAACGGCAGGGTCAACGTCAGCGGGGCAATCCTCAACAGGGCCAGGGGTGCTAAAACGAAGGGGTCAGTCGAGAATTCCTGGAGACACATACGCGGCACGCACGCTCCAACTTGAAATGTTTCCTAAATCGCCCCGAGCCGTTCTCCGAGCCAGCTACGAGCGCCCTCGCGCGACGTGCGCTGACCCAGAAACCTTCGCCCGTGAGCCCAACATACACAAGCGCGTACTTGCTCAAACTTCCCGCCATGTCTTCGAGATAGCCCGCCGCAAAAAGTAGCGGTGCTGTGTACATGCGCATCGTAATGGGGAGATAAACTGGCACGCGCCGCAGGAAGACGGTGAATAAAAGAAGCATGCGTGTGAGGGTGAGAAGAAGACCGGCGAGCACGATGCTGCCGAGCGAGGACTGTGACGCGCGATAGAGCGCTGCGTGGAGGCGGTGTGTATCCATCGGAGGCGGCAGAGGGATAGATGGGCTGTACGACAAGTGGCATGGGCAATGGTGAGTACAGTCATACAGCAGAGTAGAATTTGACTCACTCTGTAAAGTACCATGCAGCGATAACTGCAGCTGTCGTCACTCGTAATACACCGCGTGCAACTGCCCATGTCCACAACCACCACGAAATGGTACCAGCAATCGCCCAATTGGCCCATCCCTTCAAATGCCACTCAAAACCCGAACTGGGATGAGACGCGTAACCCACAAGGAGTAAACGAAATGTAAGCGTCAGGAAGGGAATGGATACGAGAAGCGCGGCAAGTAGGACTGCGGGTGATAGAATGAGTAAAAGGGGATGTGAGGAGAGAAGCTGGGTGGTGAGAGTGAGAACTGAGGACGTCGAATGGATCTTCTGCGGTAGTGATAAGAGATGCCGACCCGTGATAAATGCAAGTGCAAGCGGAATAAGTGCGAAGAGACGTAAGCTAGAGTAATGGTACGTTAGTGGCGTAGTCAAGTAGGAGAGCTTGTTTAACCGCACCCCCAAGTTTCACCCCAAGTAGGCACCGTATCAGCCTCCCACATGAAACTCCCTACAAATGACCAGATGGACGAGATCAAGAGTGTTGCGGGGATGAAGACGCTTGTGCCAATGAGGACGGGCTTGACGAAAACGCGTAAAAGGAGTATGTGAGCATATGATACTGCAGCGCTGGTGAACGTTAATATGACGAGAAGCGGTATTGTATGAAGAAATGTAGTATATGGGAGTGGGAAATTGTGTGGCGCATCAGAAGGCTTGCGAGTGAGGAAAAGGGAGAGGAAAGAGGAGAAGATGCATATCGAGAGGCCTGTGAGCCAAATCGAAGTCCAAATTGGTTCATGAAACTTTCGTCGCGAACGGGACGATATGTAGCGCGGATCGGGAAGTGAAAAGAGGTCGATAGGTCGCGTATGGCCGTCGCGAGGAAGGAGAGACTGAGTTAGTGATAATGAAAGAGGGGGCGGTGGTGGCGGTGGTGATGGTGGAGAGGGCGTGAATGCTGCGCGTATTTTCGGGGGAGGTGGAAGTGGAGGGCTGTCGTCGAGGTCTGAAGAAGAGGAGGACAGGGGTCCGAGCTGCGGAGGTTGATGTGCGAGCCAACCCCGACTCTGCTCTGAAAATGCATGCGAAGCCTCGAAGTGAGCGGAAGATGACGGGTAGTGAGATCCGGGATCTACTTCATCGAGGCGAAGGTAGGGGTCATCACCGTCATCAGGCATTTCCCTACGGGTGTTCGCCATGCTGGTGAGTCCAGCTGTGTCGTCGCTACTCCGGAGATGGGGGTCGCCTCCATCATCCAGATCCGAAGCAATTTCTCTGTGCAGATGCCCAGAGCCGTGTTGGGACCCATCGTCTGTAGAGAAGGAGAAGAAAAGAGGTTGTTCTGGTGATAAGGAGGTAGCCCCACCAGGGCTCCTCTGTCGGTTGAGGAACTGCGACGCATACGTCGCAAATGACGATGTCATGAAGGAAGGAAGACGATGCTGCGTATAGATAAGGGAAGAAGAGTCTTAGTTGTACATAAGACCGTGACTGACAGAGACTGGGTCAGATGTAGGGGCAGACGGGCGAACCTGGCTGGTCGAGTCGACCTGAGTTGGACCAAGGCGGCACGAGAGCAAACTCGAGGGCGATGACAAACCGTGAGAATCACTCTCCATATTTGGGTCCTGCTGTGACTCGTGCTGTCGTGTGCCTTGGTGTTGAAGCTTGAGGTGCCACCATCACACTGCGGAGACTCGGCGGGACGGTTACCATAATGACTGCAATATAACAAGTCGTATTCTTCGCTTGGCGAGGCGCTAGGATAGTGACCACTGGCAAGGTCACCTACGCAATGACTTCGAGCTTGTCTACAACCATCGCTTGGGCCCTCGATTTGGAGACGTGCAGTGATTGAGCTTGGACTAGCAAATGGCATTATTTCGTATGTTCTATCGTAGACAAATACGCTACTTTTCTAAACGCGGCGCGTGTAACCCCTTCGCGGTTGTAGGTCTGCGTCCATTTTTCTATCAAGCGTCTTTCCTGATGTACGTCGACATAACATACCATTCCGCTTTTGCGAGCTCATGTTTCTCTTCGTTCTCCTTGGAATGTACATCACTCTTTTACAATATCAATGCCGCACAGAACTATCTGTCACGGTTCGGCCTCCCTTGCTCGAGGTCGAGCCAAAAGGTGTGGCGCTCGGCGACTCTGAACGCCATCTGCCAGTGAAGTTGGTCGTTCTATCCGGGCGCTACGCGATCTACTTCCATTGCTGGTTCTCCTTGAGGTCTCATCCGTTTCAACGCAGCCATCCCCATGTTGTCTACCACGTAAGCCGAGATAGAGACGCAGTGTCTCTATCTTGATTTACGTGGTAGACAATATGGATTTCATATTTTATCATCAACGTCTCATAGATCTCATAACCTCCCTGTGGATTAAGCGGATCTGAAACATCTTGGTTTATCCCACGCTCGTGGGTGTGGGCTTCGGCCGTTGTACCATTCTTCGTGGCATTTATTGCATAGTGCGCCCTGTCCCTTCTTAACTAAGTATATCCAAGGCTCGGCTTTCAGGCGCGCAGCAGAGCCGTGGCATCACCATTTCTCACCCCTTCAATGACGCATGTTAACGTAGGCGGCCTCCTAACTGGTCAAAGACGTATACCATATACTTTTCAAGTGCAATATTCTGCTGGTCAATAATCGCGGCTATGTTCCCGTCATAACTCATACCATCCATCATGAAAAAGGTAGGAAATGGGGCGGTTAGTCGATGCATTCCTACTGCCCACGTCTATCATTGACCGACGGTTTACTTACGCTCTTACTTGTCTCTCCATCAGCCCATATTCGCTTTCCTATTTCTCGGATTGTTCCTCCAAAGTATGGGAAGCTGCTTCGTGCTCGCTCGCGCTACACACAGGAGGCGCACAATGTTATAATGCGGAAAGGTGAATATAATGGAGACGGTATGGAGCAGAGGGATTCAACCCTCGACCAACATGCAGAAAGCAGAAGACCTGGAGGAGGGCCATGAGAGTGCTCCAAGTTTCGAGTTCATGTAGTTTCAAAGCACGTAGTAGGTGGTCTATGGGCGCCGTTATATGCTGTACAGCTGCCGGGAATAAACAGCAGTCCGGGATATCTAAGAATGCAGTAAAATTGTCGGCGATACATATTGCGTGGGCAACATGTAGGTAAAGTTCCACATGCAAAATGTGACGGACTCCGAGCAAGCGGATGATTCCGGCAACTGAGATCCGGGGTTTCCCAGGTAAAGGTAGGGGTCATCACGGTCATCAGGCATTTCCTTACTGGTGTTCGGCATGCTGGCAGGTCCAGCTGTGTTACTCTATAAATGGCCCAGGGAGGTCATCGTCATTACTGAGATCTGGGGCGTTTTCTCTGCACAGGTACCAGTTCCCAGAGCCATCCTTGGTATCCATTGTCCGTAGATAAGGAAAAGGAAGGGAGGTTATTCCGGGGTTAAGGAGGCAGCCCCACCAGGTTTCCTCTGTCGATTGGGAGTTGCGGCGTATATGTCGCAAATAAGACAGGAGAACAATACATATAGAGAACGGAGAAGAGTCTTTTCAAAGTTGTGGTTCGTAAGACCGAGACTCCCAGGGACCGAGGTAGCTTTAAAGGGAGATGGACGAACCTGGCGGGTCGAGTGCGTGATTCGACAAACGGCACAGATGACTGAACGTGAGAATTGACTTCCACATTAGTATGATAAGGCTTATGGTTGAGCGGAAGAGTATGAAACTCAACAGCTCGCGTGGTGGTAGACATACCACCAAATCTAACAGCATCACATTCAAAGCCAGGAGTACTGATGGTAACTGACTGATGGCTATAACTTGACCAAGGATTGGTCAGGGAACCCAGAGCGCGGGCGTGCAAAGGGGTCTTTCAAGTTGATGCTTGATGGAGTCTCACAGAGCACGTGAGGATTGTTGTAGTAAGAGATCGCCGCGAAGCCGGCCAGACCTACTGTAGTCTCATCCACTGCGGCTGGCTGGAGGGAGCCTAGAAGCTTTCAACGTGTGAACGTATACCCCGGATACTGTTTTCTATTAATTAATTAATTATCGGGAAGGATCGTTGCGCCGGCCCACCCTTCACATGCTTCACACCTCAGCGAGTTGTCAGTGCTACTGTAGCACTCCCCCATGTTAGGCCAGACTCGGATTATCCTATCTGCTTCTCATAACTGCTTTCTCGTATGTCCCTCCCTGATATGTGGCATTATTGCCCTACAATATTACCGTCCACCTGAAGATCCGTCGTTTGTACGGATGGACCTCCTCTCCTCAACTTCCTGTAAAGTATGTACTTTTCCCTTCCGTCTCCAGATCGTCGTCGACTCTTTTGTTGCGCTGTTCCTCGGTATCATCGGCCCGGGTGCCTGTTTAAAAGGACCCCCACTGAAAGAGATGATATGGGTGAGTAAAATGAAAACACGGTGCGCGTTCACACACGTACCTTTTTGCGCCCCTTCCTCATACACCGCCTCTGCCTCCTCCCCCACCTCCATCTCCATTTATAGAACGGTCGACGATTTGGACGTGTGAATTTTGATACGCACGCGAGGAAAAGTGTGGGGTAAAGAAGCGGCACCGAGTTTATGATATCTATCATGTAGGCACACACTTCGACAATATATTTATATCCCTCTGTGCTGTGGGATAGTTTTCATACATTGCGGATGTCGGAATCGGTGATCGAGCTCGCCCAACTCGCCTTTGTGGAGCAAATGAATAGTTGAATAGTTGAAAATTTCGGGACCCAGGATAGGGCCGATAGGATGAATATTGCTCCATGGACGCCCCTCGGGTGTTTGTACCCCAATAAAAACCGCTCGTGTTTGTCGACCCTACTAGGTGACCTAGCGCCGAAAGTTCAACAGAATGTAACCCCTCTACGGTCCGGTATGTCTCGCAGCCATTCGCATCACGGTGTCAGTAATCCTCGACCTGGTATAGGTTGGGAAAGGGTGGTGTTGGACAACGGGTAGGTCAACCTGCCGGGCCAGTGGGTAACCACTAAATACCTATTGTGTACCGAAATGAGAGGAGAGGAATGCGCTTGTCATGTTGGAGTTGGCAGCCACTAGCAAATCACTAACCAGGAGTGATCCGATGAGCGGACGACGGGCCGACGAACGTTGTAAACTGCAAGTTCAGTTCTGATTACGTCATAGGTTTGAGGTACGTATCACGTGCGTTCTGTGCGCCGCGGGTGACTCTCACCCGTCGCTTAGCCTCGGGTACTTCATTTTGTTTCGATGTCGTGGTCATACGGAAGAATGGGTAAGCCATGAATCGCGTCACCGGTCAATGGACAGGGAATATCGGGGAGACCCGCAAAACTACAGCATAAGGGTCACGTTCACAGGCGTCATGCTGTATGTGCCAGTGCATCATGACATTCGACGACTGCAAGGAGGAAGGACTGTAGTGTCATCACCAGAGTCACCTTGAGACGAGTCGTCTTCTTCGGTTGGCATTCTCGGCAAGGCGCCAGAAATCCAAGATCGATCACGGTAGCCAGGACCACCCACATATCGATGGCCACCGCTTGAGCCGTGCGTGATAATGCCCACACTCTTGTTATGCCGATCCCGGCACAGAAGCCCCGGTCAGTCGACGGTAACCTGACCTCTGGAGCTGGAATAGGGGACAAAACAACAACCCTGTCGGAGTCCTTCAGCCGCTATATAAGAATGGGAGCAGTCCCGGAGCATCCAATGGTATCTAAATATACCTTCTTTCGCTCATTCAAACAATCTTGCATTTGCCTCGACTAGGCCCCGCGACCATTTCCAGTGTTTTTCTTCTTCAATTCGAAACTTATGGAGCAACAAGCAGAAGATAAGCCCATCCCTAATGTACTCAAATTTGCTGCTGGAGACCCAGGAGATCCCGTCAACTGGCCAGGACGCAAGAAGAAAGCTGTTGTCGCGAATCTATCCTTGCTCTCCTTTGTTTCGTAAGGATTCCGAGCTCCTCTCTTTATGTCAACTCACCCACCTTCCAAGTGTCCTTGGATCCTCCATTTATGTATGTCTCTGGATATTGTGTCGTTACAGAATATCGAGAATGAGAATGGGACGCAGGCTCCAGGACAGCCGTATCTCATGCAGAAATTCCGCATAAGCGTGGACTTGGCAAGTTCTGGACTCAGTTTATATCTACTCGGATTTGCCACAGGACCCTTGATTTGTGTGTATATCATCGCTATGCCTGGGTGGTCATCTAACTTGTGAAATTTCACAGGGGGTAATCGGAGTCAAGTCCAACCAGATTTCGTCTCGCTGACGAATCTCTCTAACAGGGCCACTGTCTGAAAAGTACGGTAGGAGGCTTCCATATATAATTGCTTGGCCTCTTCTCCTTGGTATGATGTCCCAGTATGTACTCTCTTCCACGTTCTGGAACTCATGGCATTGCTTGTTTCACAGTGAACACTGCACCATCCGCTTTCATGGATAACATCACTATCATTCTCACATGTATGTGCTTTGCCATCGTCATGTATAGGGCTGCGCGTGAAAATGGAACTCACTACAGTCCGATACTTCGCCGGCTGTTGTTCTGGATGTGCTCTCAATAAGTAAGTGTCGTCTAGAAATGCTTTCCCCGACGGTCCTTACTTTGATTAGTGGCCCAGGTATTATATCTGAGTATGACTTTCCCGTTATTGCCCATCCAATATCAAGACTAATTCTGTTACCTATGGTAAAGTATATATCACAACGATCGCATGGGACAATCGAAAGGTGCGCCATCTTTGTCCCGGTTAGGGATACATCTTATGACAAGCTCTGCACATTAGCGGTGGCGGTTTTGTAAGTGCTTGCATGAGTCAAAAGTACGAACAGGATGACGGTGCTAATTCCCGCTCATGCAGCGCCTTCTCCAGTTTCACGGGACCATGCTTCGGCTTTCTCATTGGCTTCTTCGTTGCGGCAGCAGGATGGAATGGGTATGTCGCACATCACATGCAGTGGCCAACACATACTCAACGTCTGTAACTCAGATTTTGGGTTTTGCGCCTCCACTTCCTCATTTGTGCCGCCTGTTGGGCTTTCGTCTTTATGATTCCCGAGTCCCACGGCCCAACCATTCTTGCAAGGCGTGCCCATGCGCTGCGCCAACAGGGACATACTGATGTTTTTGTACAAGAGGAACTCGAGTCTTCAACACTCTGGGATCTCGTCCGAATTCACTTCTTGCGCCCAGCCAGTGAGTTGTTTCATCAAGCGGTGGTATTGCTCCGGCTGATGCAGAATCAGAGATGCTCATCCACGAGCCAATATCCCAGGGAGCAGCAATTTGGATAGGACTGGCATATGGCATCATTTAGTACGTTCCAAACAAATGAACTCATCACTTTTCTGACGCTGACGGCGGCACATGTAGTTTCTTCTTTGGGGTGTATCCTACTGTATTTATCGAACAAGTAGGTCTGCGTCCTTCCCTTCGGGTGTCTTTGCTGACGTGTGCCAGCACAACATACCATTCCGCTTTTGCGGACTCATGTTTCTCTTCATTCCCCTTGGGATGTTCATCGCCCTTGTACTATATCAGCCCCTCACAAGGCTATTTTCCCGGCTTCCCTTGCCCGGGATCGTACCAAGAGGTATGGAACTTGATGAGCTTGAAAGCGATTTGAAGCTAGTCCTATCTGGATGGTATGCAAACTATTACTTTGATTCCTGGTTCTCCTTGGATCTCATTCGCTTCAGCGCTGCCATGCCTATATCTCTATTTTGGTTTGGGTTGTAGGCAATAGACTTGTAATCTGTCGTCGACGCCATGACTGAAAAACGCCCGTAGGTCAAGCGAGCCGGAAACGCATTGGGTCATCCCGGCGCTCGCAGGTGTGCTCTTCGGCAATTGCGCCACGATCATTTTTATGGCATTTGTTACATAGTACGTCCCGTCCTATGTCATTCGGGTGTTTCCACGGCTCGACATCAGGCGCGTGGCCGAGCCATGCCATTCACCATCCCCTTTTATGATGCGCTAACGTAGGCGGCCTCCTAGCTTGTCGAAGACATACACCATATACTCTTCAAGCGCATCCGCGGTCAATACTTTCTGCCGGTCAATAATCGCGGCTGTGTTCCCTGTCGTAACCCATGACATCCTTGAGGCAATAGGCACGAAGTGGGGCGGTTAGTTCACGCCTTAATTTCGTCATTGACCAACATTACTTATGCTCTCATTGTGCCTCTACTAGTGTCTATATTCGCGTTCCTGTCTCTCGGATTGTTCCCGATTCCACTGATCTTCATTCGATACGGGAAGCAACTTCGCGCTCGATCGCGCTATGCACAAGAGGCGCACGAAGTAATAATGCGGATGGGCGAATATAATTATGGGGGAAACATAGAGCCCGGGGTTCTACCCTCGATCAAAAAGCAGGTAGCAGAAGATGCGGAGCAGACGGCCGTAGAGAGTACTGCAAGTACTGCATGTACTACAAAGCTTCCGGAATAAACAGTTGTCTAACTAGGACTGCTAAGAATACCGTAATCCTGAGGCTGCGTATTACGTGTGGCTACGGGTCAAGGCACGCATTCAAAACGGAGTGAGCGGAAGATCCGAGAAACTGAGATCCGAGGTCTACTTCATCTAAGGCACAGGGCTCGGAAGGGTTATTACAATTATTACTGTCATCAGGTATTTCCCCCTACGGGTGTCCTCCACGCTGGTGAGTTCGGCTGTGTTGTCGCTGCTCCGGAGATAGATAACCACCATAATCTAGAATCCAGATCCAAGCCGTTTTCTCTGAACAGGCACCAAGAACCATGCTGGGTCCCATTGTCTGGGGAGAAGGAGAAGAAGAGGGGTTGTTCTGCTGATGATAAGGGGGAAGCCCCACCGTACTGGCACCCAGACTCTGCTGATTGGGGAACGGCGACTCGGAATACGTCGCAAATGACAACATCATCAAGGACAAAGGACAATACTGCGTAGAGATAAGAAAGAGGTGTCTTGGGGCTTCTCGGTTCATAAGAACAAGACCAAGGTAGATGTACATGCAGAGGCAGACAGACAACTTTTGGGTGGTCAGGCTGTCTTTTTTTTTTGGAATTGGATATTTATTGTCCACAGTCGGTTCGACTACAAGACATTGTACAGCGGTACAGCGCAAGTGAATGAATGGTCAAGCTAATCAAGCATGTCAAGCCTGCAGGTTAATCACGTGTCAAAAGGCCCCAAGAGACCCCAGACACTCCCCAGACTTGGAACACTTGGAACGCGGGATTTGGAAGAACGCGGGATGGGATGAAAGAGGTCGTGGGAATCACCTTCCACATTAGCAACGAGTTGACAACTCCCTGATTCATCCGCGGCCGACATAACGGAAGTTTGGAAGTTTCATGCAGGAGACTCGGCAAACTCAAGTCAAGTCGCGCATCCCAAATCCCCAAATCCCCAATGAGAGCAAGGACGCAAGCACCATATTCTGATAAGATCATCAGAACGTGGTCGCCACGTGGAGTAGCAGCTGTGCCCGAAATAGCTAGCCAAACAACCCCATGGCGTCGGCGCCGCGTCGTCGCTGTTAACACGGATACGAATACGAGCACGTGGCCATTTTACCCTTTGTTGGTCTCGAGATGCTCAGTACGTGCAGCGCTCATGGATCAGCATCATCACAAGTACTGACTGTCAGTGGACATGTGGACCCCCAAGTCGAGGGTGCTTCACCGTGACATTAGTGTGTCATTTCTGTGACTGTTGATTAACGTCGATTAACCGAGCTACAACGGGCCGCGGGTGGTGCACGGTGGTGGCCCGGCAATCACTCCCCCAATCTCAAAAGAATGCCCTTTGACTCTTCAAAGTCATTTGCGCATGCATCGATTCTTCTTCTGATAGCGGTATTGTTGTTCATATTATGTTTGCTCTGACTGCGCGCGAAGATCGTATCTCGGCCTCGTCATCACTTGGGAAAATGGATAGGCCATGAATCGCGCCACGCACCACACTCCTTATGCTGGCGGACAGTCCAGTCCAGGTCCAGGACTCCAGGGAGACCAGCTACTCCAGCATGGGCTCTTGCATAGGAGTCAGGGGGGACAATTGTAATTGTAACGCATGCATCATGATGCCATACAGCTGCTAACGAACGTGGGTGGTGGTGGAAGACCAGATCATATATTATTATGACAAGTAGTCTTCTATCTATATTGGGGGAAGTGCCAGACAACTGGGCCCGTGGTCAGAATCACCTACGCACCACCTCGGCCTCATCCGACGCTCGGGCCGTTGATAGGATGATCACAACATGATGGACCTAGCACAGTGGCAGTCCGCAATCTCGGGAATACAATCCTACCACACCCCTATGGACCTGCACCTGAAGGAGAATGGGGGCGGCCCAACGACATCTCCACGGACCATCTCCTGCCAGTTAAATAGTCGTGCAGCCATTGACTAGGCCCCGTAAGCATTTCCAGTGTTTTTCTTCGTCGACTCTAAAGCTATGAGAAAACAAGCAGAGGAAGCGTGCAGCCCTACCATACTCAAATTTAATGCAGGAGACCCAGAAGATCCCATCAACTGGTTAGGACGCAAGAAGAAAGCTGTTGTCGCGAATCTATCCTTGCTCTCCTTCATCTCGTAAGGAGTCCGAGCTTCTCCCTTGATGTCAACTCACCCGTCTTCCAAGTGTCCTTGGATCTTCCATTTATGTATGTCTCTGTCTCTGGATATTTTGTCGTTACAGAATACCGAGAATGGGACGCAGGCTCCAGGACAGCTATATCTCATGGAGAAATTCCACATAAGCGTCGACTTGGCAAGCTCAGGACTCAGTTTATATCTACTCGGATTTGCCACGGGACCCTTGGTTTGTGCGTATGTTCTTACTATACCCGGGTGGTCATTAACTTCTAGTGTATTTTTCATAGGGGGTAATTGGAGTCCAGCCCAACGTCATTTTGACCCGGACCCGCTGACAGATTCCAACAGGCCCACTTTCCGAAATGTACGGTCGAAGGCTTCCATATCTCATTGCTTGGCCTCTTCTGCTTGGTATGATTGTTCCAGTATGTCCTCTCTTCCACGTTCTGGAACTCATGGCATCGCTTGTTTCACAGTGGCAACTGCACCATCCGCTTTCGCGGATAACATCATTGTCATTCTCCTATGTATGTGCTTTGCAATCGTCATGTATAGGGCTGCGCGTGAAAATAGGACCCCCTACAGTCCGATACTTCGCTGGCTGTTGTTCCGGATGTGCCATTACCAAGTAAGTGTGGCATTGAAATGCCCTCCGTGACGGACCTGATATTTGATTAGTGGCGCAGGTATTATATCCGAGTATGGCTTTTCCGTTCAACTTATTGCCCATCCTATATTGTCTTACTCTGTTGCCTATGGTGAAGTATGTATCACAACGATCGCGCGACACAATCAAAAGGTGCGTCGTCCTCACTTTGGTTAGCCTGAGGTACCCTTCTTATGACAAGTTCTGAACGTTTAGCGGTGGTATGCTAGTGAGTGTTTGCACGTGCCAAACTTGCAGATGACATGACGATGACGGACGTCCGTTTATCCAGCACCTTCTCCGGTTTGTCGGGACCATGTTTTGGCTCTTTGATTGGATTTTTCGTGGCGCCAACGAGTTGGCATGGGTATGTCACTCGTTCCCTCATCCCCCCAGCGCAGTACAGTAGTCTGCACATACACTCACCGTGGGCAATCCAGCTTTTGGGTTTTGCGAGTTCACTTTTTCGCTTGTCTCGCCTGCTCGCCTTTCGTTTTTATGCTTCCCGAGTCCCACGGCCCAACCATTCTCGCAAGGCGCGCCCGTGAGCTGCGTCAACAGGGTCATGTTCAAGTTTTTACCCAAGAGGAACTCGAGCATTCAACGTTCTGGGATATCATCCATCTTCACTCCTTGCGCCCAGCCAGTGAGTTATTTCATGGAGCGATGGCATCCGCGGACTGACGCAATCACAGAGATGCTCATCTACGAGCCATTATGCCAGGGAGCGGTAATTTGGATCGGACTGGCGTATGGCATTATATAGTATGTTCTACACATTCACGCACATCATTTTTTAACGGCGGAATATATAGCTTCTTCTTCGAAGTGTATCCGATTGTATTCATCGAACAGGTAGGTCGTTGTGTAATTTTCCTCATCAAGCGTTTTTTGTTGACTACGTTAGCACAACATACCATTCCGCCTTTGCGGACTCATGTTCCTCTTTATTCCTCTGGGGATGTTCATCGCTCTTATACTATATCAACGCCTCATGGAACTATTCGCGCGTCTTCCCTTGCCATGGGTCGTGCCAAAGGACATGGTACTTGATGACTTTGAAAGCCATCTGAAGCTGGTTCTATCTGGGTGGTACGCGATCTACTTCCATTCCTGGTTCTCCTTAGCGTCTCATCCGTTTCAGCGCTGCCATGCCCATATCTCTAATTTGGTTTGCGTGGTAAGTCGGGCAGATTTGATAACCATCATCGATACCTCATAGGTCCTCCGTAGGTCTAGCGGACCCGAAACGCATTGGGTCGTCCCAGCGCTCGCAGGTGTGGTCTTCGGCTATTGCATTACAATAATCTTTGTGGCATTCCTTACATAGTACGTCCCTTTCCTTCTTAACTGTGTGTTTCCCCTGCTTGGTTTGCGCCACACGCCGAGCCGTGGCATTTCCACCTCTTACTCCTTTGATGATGCTGACGCAGGCGGTCGCTTAGCACGGCACATACATACACCATATACTCTTCAAGTGCGACTGCAGCTAATACGCTCGGCCGGTCAGTATTGGCGGCTATGTTCCCCATCGTAACCCATCGCATCACTGATGCAATAGGCACGAAATGGGGCGGTTAGTCAAATACCTTCCTTCAACTTGATCCCACCACTGAACAATGTGTTACTTGTCTCCTCTCCTTTTACTCGTCGCTCCGGCAGTGTCTATATTCGCGTTCCTATCCCTCGGATTGTTCCCGATCCCGCTAATCTTCATTCGGTACGGGAAGCAGCTTCGTGCTCGCTCGCGCTATGCGCAAGAGGCGCACAAGGTAATAATGCGGATGGGAGAATATAATTGTGCAGAGGACGTCGATCAGGGGAGTAAACGCTCGACCGAGAAGGGGAGAGAAGAAGACCTTGAGCAAGCGAGCCCTTAGAGTACTTGAAGTTTTCTCAAGTCATTCAGCTTTGAAATATGTCTAACGTAGATAGTCGTCTGTGGGCGCGAGTTCGACGACGTACAAGGTGCAGAAGGTGCAGAAATGTAGGATTGTCAGTAGTGCGTATTGCGTTTATCATAACAAGTCAATTTCTACATGCAAAATTTGCACGGGGCCGCGGCGCGGCCACGGCCATGGTTGCTATCATGTGTGAAAAAGGATAGACAACATCATGATAGCGATTGTTTGCCGCTCGTACGACGTTCTGAATTCATTTCCATGTGTCCAGGCGGGCCACAGGCTGCCTTGTCTTAGACGGTCAACACGTTAACGATGCGGCTTACGACAAACTCTGAGACCTCGCTGATCCCTGATATTTAATGTTCTACTCGTACCTTTAAGTAGGTAGCCATACGCGTGCACGAGAATCGCAATGAGAAGAGTCTGAAGAGAGTGCAAAACGGGTAATCTACTGTCTTTGTGTGGAAAGCGTCCGTGTCATAGGAGTCGTTATCTCGGGCTGTGAGCCCGAGATCCGGAACATCCCACCAGCCGCGGCGTGAACAACCCAGGGTTCCACGAGGAGTCGATTCCCATCTCGTCCTGTTTAGCCAGGATGGCTACCTAGGACGGTATGGGGATCGATCTCCTGGCTCCTTGGCCCGTGTCAGAACCTCGGAACGAGCCAAGGAGGGGCCGCGTGATCGCTTTGAGTAGAAATACTGGCGGTACAGGGAGACTACAGTAGGAATATGCTTCGGCGCTGATAGAAAAAGAATGTCGGATAGAAAAAGAGTGTCGAAAACCAAGAGAGGAGACTGGCGTTGTTGGCGGTGGATCACAGTAAGACGAACCTGGGTCATCGGAGATCATCATGATGTTGGTAATTTTCTACAGATCCAGGAGCGGGGATCAAAAATGTGGACGAAGTGGGGTTTGAACCCACGACCTCATGCAACGGAACTCATGTTAACCATGAGCTTGCGAAGCAAGCGCGCTACCACTGTGCCATCCGCCCTTCATATACTGACTGCTATGCAAGAGATTACGAAGGGCTCCCTGCCCCTTCCAGTGCAGTTGTGTTGGTTGGTACGGGTACGCGCGACAGAGGCCCGGGCGTCTGCGACAGGTCTCGAGGGCGGAAGAACTTGAAGCTTGACATTCACAGATTGTCCTCGATTCGAAGATATCACACATTTATCATGATTGGAATCCATGTTGAACTAATAACTACTTCTCCTAGCTTGTAATCAAGGTAAGACCTCGGCAGCTGGGACGGCTTTGGAAAGGGTGGGGTGTTTTACCGACCCGACCAAGCGTCCCGAGGTCCGAGTCTACCCCAACAATGTCCTCCAACTCCAACAACCGTATGGCATCATGATGGTGAGGGCCCACTGAGGGGCGACTTTGGGGACCTGTCTCGCTATCTTTCGCCCGTAAACACCTGCAATGTGAATGCATACGCACGTTTTGTACTGGCCATACTCATTCAATTCTACCTCTTACCGCCAGATTTCATTGTCGATCTATAAACAAACATACTGAGCCTCCCGGCACTTTCGGACGGACCAGAACCAGAAAAGGCCCTCCATATTCACCGCTCCTAACTTTTAACATAACTCTCAAATGTCGTATCGTATCGTGTCGAGTCATTGTCAAATCCTAATAGACGTTTTGTGACTGTACTGGAGATCTGTCGTGAGAATAGAGTAGTCATTTGGACCCCTTCGGTCAAAGTGAGTGCCTCTGCTGTCCGTTTCGAGGCACTTTAGAGGCGCGCACAGCCGTACACCACCTCTCCTTTCCACCATTGCCGCACACGATGACCTCTCCAAATAATCCCCGTTTTCCTCCTACTCGCTCATTGTCTGCCTCGCGCTCCATTTCCCAGTCCATCTACGCACCTACCGCCTCCTCCCGCCCTTTTCTCAACATGCTCAACCCGCTCGGCCGCGCGTACCAGGGCTACACAGCCGCTAACCAGTCTGTTCTCGAGGAAGATGAGGAGGACACCGATGGCGCGTCTCCAAGAAATGACGATATCGACCTCGAGGCACAAGCCGCCCCCACATCGAACTCCAAGGCCTCCTTCGCGACTTCCACGCCCCTGCAACGCCTCTCCCGGGGCAGCACCGATTCTGGTGTACTTCGACCCAACGTTCGCGAGGACGACCGCACACAGGAGGAGTCGGAATCCGACGGTGAGGTCCCCCAGAGCTTTCTGATCGAGTCCCCCGCTGCCCGCCGTAATCCGCTGTCACGCAAAGGTCGCTCACGCGACACGCGACCCGCCCTCAACGCCACCACGCCAAGGGATCCCCCGCGGATATCTGTACCCCCACGTCCTTCGGAAATTAATCCGGACCACCCATCCTCTCGGTCCCCGTCTGTGGCCGCGCAACCCAATCCAAAGCGCGGCCTAGATGCGTACGAGCGTGCGCTGTGGAATTGGGTGAACGTGTACAACCTCGATGCCTTTCTCCAGGAGGTGTACATGTACTACCATGGGAAGGGGATTTATTCCATTGCCCTTAAGCGGGGACTGAACCTTCTGTGGGTGCTCCCTTTGTATGTCAGAGAGGTTCGCTAATACCTAGCCCAGCACAGTCGGGTTCGTCATCGGCTTTTCGACATTCCTCCTCCGCTGCGTCGATTATTCGCGGATACACCCTGACCAAGTCACACGACTATCCGATATCGTCGTCGAGCGCTGTGTTTCCCGGTGAGCTTACTCATTCTGACTGCACAGATCACATTTCTCATGATTCTTGTTCTGCAGATTTTCGGGCTTCACGCTCCTATTTTTCCTCTTGTTCTGCGCCTTTTACGTGTGGCAGATCGCTCTTTTTGTCTTGAGCATAATGCGGCTCGTGGACATGTACCACTTCTATACCTACCTTCTTCAAATACCTGACGTACGCCTCTCACTCATATGCCACTGCTCATTTCCCAAACATTTTCCAGGAAGATATCCAGACGATTTCTTGGCCCGAAGTCGTCCGACGGATCGGAGCTATTCGCAATTCCAATCCACTCACAGAACTCTCCTCGTCGTCTTCGCACCCACGTGCCAGCGAGGGCGCTAAATTGGATGCCCACGATATCGCGAATCGAATAATGCGACAAGAAAACTTCCTGATCGCCCTTTTTAACAAAGAGCTCCTTGACTTGCGTGTCCCACTCCATCGCGGGTTGCCCGCAGAGGAGGGCAAAGGCCGGACACTTACGCGTGCCCTTGAGTGGAATCTCCAATTTTGTCTGATGGAATACTTGTTTGATAGAAGAGGACGGGTGAGGAAGGTGTTCCTGAAAAGCAAGAACCGAACGGCATTGATTGATGGGTGCGCCATTTATAAGGCTATCTTAGAACCCTGAATGATGTGGTTCTTCAGGCTCAGAAGACGCTTCATATTCATGGGTATCTTGAACGCCATTTTCGCGCCGTTCATCGTCGTATACCTGCTGATGTATTCCTTCTTCCGATATTTCGAAGTACGGATTTTTTTTCTCATGTTGTGGCCATTCTCATTGCGAAGAACAGGAGTCCTACAAGAACCCGTCTTCAATCAGCGGTCGCGCTTACACCCCCTTTGCGCAGTGGAAGTTCCGGGAATTCAACGAGCTTCCGCACCTGTTTGAACGACGCCTCAATGAATCATATCCCGTTTCGAATATGTACATGAATCAGTTTCCCAACGAAAAGCTGGCAATCGTCATGAGGTGGGATCCTGTAAAAAGTTTGGTTCGATATTCGAGTTGACGCAATAGCCAGATTCGCAGCATTCTTGGCTGGTTCTTTTGCTGCCGTCCTCCTCCTCGCCACCGTCATCGACCCCGACCTGTTCATACACCTCGAGATCACCCCTCATCGATCCGTCTTCTTCTACCTTTCAGTCTTTGGTGGTATTCTGGCGGTTGCGCGCGGGATGATCCCGGAAGAGAACAGGGTGTTCGACTCGGAAGTGCTCATGAAGGCGATCGTTCAGTACACGCATTACCTTCCAGACGAATGGCGCGAACAACTACACTCCAAGACAGTGCACACGCAATTCGGAGATCTTTTCGCTATGAAAGCACTCACCTTCGCGACGGAACTGGCGAGCGTCGTGTTGACGCCATTCATACTCTGGTTTTCCCTGCCTCCATGCGCGCCAGCAATCGTCGATTTTTTCCGCGAGTTTACCGTCCACGTAGACGGCCTGGGGTATGTTTGTAGCTTTGCCGTGTTTGACTTCCAGCGACATGGCAACGTGAAGGTTCGTCACGTCCTCCATCTTTCATTCCCGCTTGCCGACTCTCACCCCTACGTGTACATGCGCAGTTTGGTGCGCCGACGAAGGTGTCGGACGTGCGGCTGATGTCCAACGACGGAAAGATGGAAAAGTCGTTCGTGTCATTCAAAGCAGCGCACCCAGAATGGATTCCAACAGATCCAACTGGCTCGCTGTACCTCTCGCGCATCGCGGACCTCTCTGCGCGGCGCACCACAGACGACCACACGCCCCGCCCCCCGGGCATAGCTGTCGCAGGCCCAACCACAGGCCGGGAATGGGAGTACGAACGGGCGCTACACGAGTCGCAGACTGCGGCTGTGCGGCGGCGCGTCGGGGCCATCGGTGGGAGCTTCGGATTTGGGGCGACGTCGGCGATGCTCGGACAGTCGACGGGAACGATGTACCAGTCTGGGATGGCGCAGAGTGTCGCGCTGGGCGACTCGGATGGGTCCGTCGCGCTGACCACCCCGCAGCAGCAGCATCCGCTGCCGTCTTCTTCATCGGCAAAGAAGGCGCCACCGATTCCGATTCCGAGCGGGAGTGGTGAGCTCGTGGCGGACTCGGAGGGCGGTGTACGAAGCGCGCTGGGCGAGTCGTATGTCGATGGCGCGAGGAGGCATCCGCGTGTCACTGGCGTCGGACGGTCGATACAGGAGGAGGAAGAGGAGGAGGTATTAGGTGCGGACGGGGGCGTGCTTGGGTTGCTGGCGCAGATATATACTGGGACAGCTGGTGGAGGCGCGCGCGGTGTACTTTCATGAGCCCATCCAAGTCATCTATGGGGCACTTCTAATCTGTCATTTATCAATACTGGTGTAATCTACACAATGATCACCCCCATCGACTCGGAGTCCTTACAGACATTAAGCCCCCAGTCTGCCAAATCGTGAGCAGCACTGGACGATACATGTTGAAGATGCAAATTGACGGGCTGTCATTTGGGAGATGGTGGGGGACGAGCGCCTCACCTCACTTCTACGCTTGATTTCTCCCACTCTGTTCCGGACAGCACCAATTCTATGATGCACAAGGAGGTGCACACCTGTCATATTGCAAGTTTTTTCTTCCGAAATAGTAAGTGTTACCGCAGCTCTAGCCGTGAGACGTGGGCCTTCCTTGCCTTGAAGTCACGTGCCTCGGTGAAGCTGCGACCTAATATCAGTCATAGGGAATGATGCCGGGGACAGACTCGGAACGATGTCACTGTGATTGCGTGGCTGGTGCGGCAACGACCATGCATTAATCTGATGGCCGCCAAGATGTCATGCAGGGTCGAGTTGGAGGAGATATTTCATGACAAGGCAACCGGAGTCCAGGGAGCGTTTGAGGGACCTGAGCCGGACCTCCCGTGAGGGCCGTGACAGACCAAGACCATCGAAGAGCGCCCAGGGGTATTTGGCGGGGAGGAGGGATACCAGCCCAGACTCTTACTGAACAAACCTGAGTTAAGCGCTGCTGGACCGTAAAAGGGACGTCATCTATCCAACAGGAATTGTCACCACGAGCTCGGGGGCGTGCTTGCGAGACGGCCGATTTAACCGACATCGAGGCATCCAAACCGAAATTTGCCGATATTGGGGTGTGGGTGTGTTGATGCTGTTGGATGACCGGGGTTACAGCAGCCTAGATATTGGATGCGCAGTGCACGGACATGTGTTTGTTGTCTGAATAGAGGCACACGCGTAGGGTATGGCTGTGTGATCACAGCAATTAGAAGTGCGGGCGACGAACGAATCCTTCAAAGCGGAACCTTGCGACCCGAGCGACGACGCGGAGAACGCACGTTCATGATCGATGTTATCGATATTCCTGACATGACATAAATCTGTCAACAAAAATGAATTGAGAGAAACAAAGGAAAGAAGACAAAAAAAGGTCATGCTACACGATACGGACCAACTGTAACTTGGTGGCGACGGCTCTGAATATCATTCAGAATATGTATCGTGACCATGGGAGAATAGGTAAGATCAGGAGAAAAGGGAAGCGGAAGTGGCGGTGAAGAAACCACAGCCGCGACGCGTACTGTGTCCATTTACAGCTCTGTCAGTCTCGCCTAGACCACCGCACGCCAGACAACGGGGTACGATACGGGAAGTTGTGGTCCACAAGCAAGCATGGCCAACGCCAAATACAGCAGGACAAACAGTCCGACAGCGATTGAGACAACGATGGCCACGGTCTTGTCGACCGCGAAAAAAAATATCACTAGCCCGGTGAGAAACAAAAATAAAGAGAGATGGAGGAGCGTTACGGTCATCGCAACTTGGGGAAGCCGGTTACATTTGGGTGCCCACTGCTGCCTCAATGTTGCAAACAGGGCGGAGGCGATGCTGAGCACAAGGCTCATCAGCCACAGGATGTTGACACAGATAAG
>Ga0307510_10001932_pt1 | contig 23285 bp, 21 predicted proteins | sample 12_EM_MG_FD_207224 | JGI IMG/M metagenome (GOLD analysis project Ga0307510, IMG submission 207224) | Populus trichocarpa ectomycorrhiza microbial communities from riparian zone in the Pacific Northwest, United States - 12_EM | ecosystem: Host-associated > Plants > Roots > Unclassified | place...
CTCGTCGGATGAATCGAAGCGGACGTTCTTACTCTGCAGTGCCGGGCCGTGGCACATCACGCAGCGCTGCGTGACGATGGCCTGCACGTCGGCGAAGCTGGCCGGAGCAGCCACCGCGGCCGCGGGTTGTGGTTCGGGCCGCACCGCCCAGATCGTGCCAAGCAGCAACAGCGTGCCAACGATCGCGTAGTGCCACGGCACCGGCTTGCCATAGGCCAGCGCCTTGTGGCGCAGCGCGAACGAGAAGCGGATCAGCGCACCGGCCACCATGATGACCACCAGCACGACCCAGTTGTGCTTGGCGCCGTAGGTGAAGCCATAGTGGTTGCTCATCATCGCGAACAGCACCGGCAGCGTGAAGAAGGTGTTGTGCACGCTGCGCTGCTTGCCGCGCTGGCCGTGCACCGGGTCCACCGGCTGACCGGCCTTGATCGCGGCGACGACGGTGCGCTGGCCCGGGATGATCCAGAAGAACACATTGCCGCTCATCGTCGTCGCGATCATTGCGCCGACCAGCAGAAAGGCCGCGCGCCCCGCGAACAGGTGGCACGACAGCCACGACGCGGCCACGATCAGCACGAAGACGCAGCCGCCGACGATCAGGTCGCCGTTCTGGCCGCGGCCCAGCGTGCGGCAGATCAGGTCGTAGAGCACCCAGAACGCGACGAAGAAGCCGAGCGCGGTGCAGATCGCCGCCGTGGGCGACCAGTCGAACAGCGACTTGTCGATCAGGAAGGTGCTGGCGTTGAACAGGTAGAGCACCGTGAACAGCGCGAAGCCGGTCAACCAGGTGGAGTAGCTCTCCCACATCGACCAGTGCAGCTGCTCGGGCACGTAGCCGGGTGAGACCGGGTACTTCTGGTGGTGGTAGAAGCCGCCGCCGTGCACGCCCCACTGCTCGCCACCCACGCCCTTGGCGGCGTCCTTGGCGTCTTTCGGCGGCGTCAGGCTGTTGTCGAGCGAGACGAAGTAGAACGACGCGCCTATCCAGGCGATGCCGGTGATGACGTGGGCCCAGCGCAGCAGCAGGTTGAGCCAGTCCAACAGGTACGCGTCCATGCGGTGTGTGTCTCCAATCGATCGCCAGGCCCGATCCGCGTTTCAGCAAGAAGCAGGCCTGTGAACGACCTCACCACAGCGGGCTCTGTGAGGTCTGGACGTCACGACCGGCTGGCAGGCACGGGCACCGCGGCGACGCCATTAAAGTGTATACACTTTGTCGATTGCTTTTACTACGCGTTAACCCGGAACCACCTCAGCTGCCGCGGTAGGTCGAGTAAGCGTAGGGGCTGGCGAGCAGCGGCACGTGGTAGTGCTGGCCGACGGCGGCCAGGCCGAAGTCCAGCGGCACCTCGTCGAGAAACGGCGGATCGGCCAGCGCCGTGCCCAGCCCACGGAAATACGCGGCGACGCCGAACACCAGCCGATAACGGCCCGGCAAGAACGCGGCGCCTTCGAGCAATGGCGCGTCGGCGCGGCCGTCGTGGTTGAGCGTGATCTGCTTGACCAGCGCGGGCGCCGCAGCGTCCAGCCGGTAGAGCGCCACGGCCATGCCGGCGGCCGGGCAGCCGTTGGCGGTGTCGAGCACGTGCGTCGTCAGTTTTCCCATGGTGTCCTCGGCAGGGCTTTTGAAATGGGTTTGAAGCTTTCGCAAAAGTGTATACACTTTGATCGACAAAGCAAGCACCTCGATGTCACGCCCTGCCCCCAAACTCCAGGTCATCCGCACGCCACGGGCGCGTGTGGCCGAGCCTGCGGCGAGCGCGAACGCGACCCAGCGCATCGCCGACTCGATCACCACGGCCATCGTCGAGCGCCGCCTGATGCCGGGCACCAAGCTGGCCGAGCAGAAGATCGCCGACGTGTTCAAGGTCTCGCGCACGCTGGTGCGCCAGGCGCTGATGCAGCTGAGCCGCGACCACCTGATCACGCTCGAGCCGGCGCGCGGCGCGCGCGTCGCCGAGCCCAGCGTGGCCGAAGCGCGCCAGGTCTTCGACGCGCGCAACCTGCTCGAGGCCGCGATGATCAAGCGCGCCGCGACCGAGCTGACGCCGGCGCAGATCGCCGAGCTGCGCGCGCATCTGCAAGCCGAGGCCGACGCGGTCAAGCGCACCGACGTGTCGGGCCGCACGCGGCTGCTCGCCGACTTCCACGTCGTGGTCGCGCGCATGCTGGGCAACGAGGTGCTGGCCGACATGATCGGCGACCTGGTGTCGCGCAGCTCGCTGATCGCGCTGATGTACCAGAGCGCGCACTCGGCCGAGCATTCGGCAAGCGAGCACGTCGCCATCGTCGACGCACTCGAGGCACGCGACGCCAAGGCCGCCGTCAAGCTGATGGAGTCTCACCTGCACAACGTGGAACGCAACCTGCATCTCGACCCGCGCCTGCCCGACCTCGAGTCGGTGCTGCTGCCGCGCTGAACCTACCCCTGGACACCCCATCATGATGACGAAGGACTACCCGCGCGATCTCATCGGCTACGGCCGCAACCCACCGCACGCAAAGTGGCCCGGCAACGCCAAGATCGCGGTGCAGTTCGTGCTGAACTACGAAGAAGGCGGCGAGAACTGCGTGCTCCACGGCGACCCGTCGTCCGAGACCTTTCTGTCCGAGATCATCGGCGCGCAGGCTTTCGAGACGCGACACCTGTCGATGGAGTCGATGTACGAGTACGGCTCGCGCGTCGGTGCCTGGCGGCTGCTGAAAGAGTTCGAAAGGCGCGGCCTGCCGCTGACCGTGTTCGGCGTGTCGATGGCGCTGCAGCGCAACCCCGACCTGACGCAGGCCATCGTCGAACTCGGCCACGAGATCGCCTGCCACAGCTGGCGCTGGATCCACTACCAGCACATGAGCGAGACGCGCGAGCGCCGCCACATCGCACTCGGCACCCAGATCATCAAGGACATGACCGGCGGCCAGTGGCCGCTGGGCTGGTACACCGGCCGCGACAGCCCCAACACCAAGCGCCTGGTCGCCGACCACGGCGGCTACGAGTACGACAGCGACTACTACGGCGACGACCTGCCGTTCTGGATGCCGGTCGAGAAGAGCGACGGCACGACCCTGCAGCGCCTGATCGTGCCCTACACACTGGACACCAACGACATGCGTTTCGCGTCGATGCAGGGCTTCAACACCGGCGAGCACTTCTTCAACTACCTGAAGGACGCGTTCGACGTGCTGTACGCCGAAGGCGACGAGACACCCAAGATGCTGAACATCGGCATGCACTGCCGCATCCTCGGCCGGCCGGCGCGCTTCAAGGCGATCCAGCGCTTCCTCGATCACGTGCAGCAGCACGACCGCGTCTGGGTCTGCCGGCGCATCGACATCGCGCGGCACTGGGCACAGACCCATCCATTCGCGGCCTGAGTGCCAGAACACGGAGACACGACATGACTGCGCCTCTCACCCTCGCCTCACTCAATGCGAGTTCGCAAGCCGAGTTCACCGCCACCCTCGACGGCGTCTACGAGCACTCGCCGTGGATCGCCGAACAGGCCTGGCCGCAGCGCCCGTTCGCCAGCCTCGCGCACCTGAAGCACGCGCTCGTGAGCGTCGTGCGTGACGCGGGCCCCGACGCGCAGCTCGCGCTGATCCGCGCCCACCCCGAGCTCGCCGGCAAGGCGATGGTCGCGAAGACGCTGACGGCCGAGTCGACGCACGAGCAGGGCCGCGCCGGCCTGACCGAGTGCACGCCGGCCGAGTTCGCGCACATCCAGGGGCTGAACGCGGCCTACAACCAGAAGTTCGGCTTCCCGTTCATCGTCGCGGTGCGCGGGCCGCGCGGCACCGGGCTGACGCGGCACCAGATCATCGCGACCTTCGAACGCCGCCTCGCCCACCACCCCGATTTCGAGCGCGCCGAGTGCCTGCGCAACATCCACCGCATCGCGGAGATCCGCCTGAACGACAAGTTCGGCGTCGAGACCACGCAGGGCAACCAGGCCTGGGACTGTGCCGAACTGCTGTCTCGCCACACCGACCCCGGCTACGGCGAGCGCAACGAGCTCACCGTCACCTACCTGACCGAGGCGCACCGCGCCTGCGCCGCGCAGCTGAAGGCCTGGATGGTCGAGTGCGGCTTCGACGAGGTGAGCATCGACGCGGTCGGCAACGTGGTGGGCGTCTACCACGGCACCGATCCCGCGAGAAAGCGCCTGCTCACCGGCAGCCACTACGACACCGTGCGCAACGGCGGCAAGTACGACGGGCGGCTGGGCATCTTCGTGCCGATGATCTGCGTGCGCGAGCTGCAGCGCGCAGGCAAGCGGCTGCCCTATGGCTTCGAGGTCGTCGGCTTCGCCGAAGAAGAAGGCCAGCGCTACAAGGCGACCTTTCTCGGCTCGGGGGCGCTGACCGGCCACTTCAACCCGGCCTGGCTGGACCAGCTCGATGCCGACGGCGTCACGATGCGCGACGCGATGCGCGTGGCCGGCCTGCCGGCCACGCTGGCGGCGATCCACGCGCTGAAGCGCGATGCGGGCCACTACCAAGGCTTCGTCGAAGTCCACATCGAACAAGGCCCGGTGCTGAACGCGCTCGACCTGCCGCTGGGCGTCGTCACCTCGATCAACGGCGGCCTGCGCTACCTGGGCGAGGTGATCGGCATGGCCAGCCACGCCGGCACCACGCCGATGGACAGCCGGCGCGACGCGGCCACCGCCGTCGCCGAACTCGCGCTGTACCTTGAAAAGCGCGCCGCACAACGGCCCCACCTGGTCGGCACGATGGGCATCCTGAACGTGCCCGACGGCTCGACCAATGTCGTGCCGGGCCGCTGCCGGTTCACGCTCGACATCCGCGCCACCACCGACGCGGTGCGCGATGCCTGCGCGAACGACGTGCTCGCCGAACTCGCGCGCATCTGCGAACGCCGCGGCCTGAGCCACACCATCGAGGAAACCATGCGCGCCGCCGCCGCGCCCAGCGCGCCCGCCTGGCAGCAGCGCTGGGAACGCGCCGTCGCGTCGCTCGGCCTGCCGGTGTACCGCATGCCCAGCGGCGCCGGCCACGACGCGATGAAGCTGCACGAGATCCTGCCGCAGGCGATGCTGTTCGTGCGCGGGCAGAACGCCGGCATCAGCCACAACCCGCTCGAGTCGAGCACCAACGACGACATGCAGCTCGCGGTCGATGCGTTCATGCACCTGCTGAACGAACTTGCCTGAAGAAAGAGAAGAGACGATGACCGCCTACGAACAACTCGACGCCTGGGTCGACGCGCACTTCGACGAAGAGACGAAGTTCCTGCAGGCCCTGGTGCAGGTGCCAACCGACACGCCGCCCGGCAACAACGCACCGCACGCCGAGCGCACGGCCGCGCTGCTGAAGGGTTTCGGCTTCGAGGCCGAGAAGCACGCCGTGTCCGAAGCCGACGTGAAGGCCTACGGCCTGACCAGCCTGACCAACCTGATCGTGCGGCGCCCCTACGGCAGCGGCGGTCGCACCATCGCGCTGAACGCCCACGGCGACGTCGTGCCACCCGGCGACGGCTGGACGCATGGCCCCTACAGCGGCGAGATCGAGGACGGCAAGCTCTACGGCCGCGCCTCGGCCGTCAGCAAGAGCGACTTCGCGACCTACACCTTCGCGGTGCGTGCGATCGAGACGCTGAAGAACCAGCTCAAGGGCGCGATCGAACTTCACTTCACCTACGACGAGGAATTCGGCGGCGAACTCGGCCCGGGCTGGCTGCTGCGCAACAAGCTGACGAGGCCCGATCTGCTGCTGGCCGCGGGCTTCAGCTACCAGGTCGTGACCGCGCACAACGGCTGCCTGCAGATGGAGGTCACGATGCACGGCAAGATGGCGCATGCGGCCATTCCGCACACTGGCGTCGATGCGCTGCAGGGCGCGGTCGCGATCCTGAACGCGCTGTACCACCAGAACACGCTGTACCAGAAGGTCACGTCCAAGGTCGAGGGCATCACCCACCCCTACCTGAACGTCGGCCGCATCGAGGGCGGCACCAACACCAACGTCGTGCCCGGCACCGTCGTGCTCAAGCTCGATCGCCGCATGATCCCGGAAGAGAACCCGGTCGAGGTCGAGGCCACCATTCGCCGGGTGATCGCCGACGCGGCCGCGACCCGCCCCGGCATCAGGGTCGAGATCAAGCGCCTGCTGCTGGCCAACGCGATGCAGCCGCTGGCCGGCAACAAGCCACTCGTCGAGGCCTTGCAAAAGCACGGCGAGGCGGTGTTCGGCGAACCCATCCCGACATCCGGCACGCCGCTCTACACCGACGTGCGGCTGTACGGCGAACAAGGCATCCCGGCCGCGATCTACGGCGCCGGCCCGCGCACCGTGTTCGAGTCGAACGCGAAGCGGGCCGACGAGCACCTGGTACTCGAAGACCTGCGCAAGGCGACCAAGGTGGTGGCGCGCGCGCTGTTCGATCTGCTCCAATGAGACGAAGCCGCCTGCGAACCCGCGCCTTTTGCGATCGCGGACCGAGCGAAAACCCCGAGGCGGCGCACCGCATCTAGGGGATGTGGCCGCCGTGGAAAGGGAGTAACTTGACCGCGTTGGCGGGTTAGTGCGACGGTTCGCCCGCCGGAAAGCGAGTTGCGGGATATGGGTTCTGCACCATGAGCCTGGGCATCAAACGCAAGCCGATCGATCCGGCGGGTGTGATTCCCTTTGCCGAAGATTCCCTCCCCGACACCACGCCGCGGTCGCCTGCGTCGCTGGTGTCGTCGCGTTTGCAGTCCCACTATCCGCACCTGGTGCAATGCCCGCATTGCCATGCACTGAACGGCCATTCGGCGCTGGTTTGCTGGAGTTGCGAGACCGAGCTGTCGGCGATTCCGCGATCGGCGTCCAGCCCTGAGGCGGCAGCCGGGAACTCCGAAGTCGCCGACCCGCCACCCCCCGTCGACAGCCCGGCCGCGGCAGGCGCGCGCGACGCGCATGAGCCGACACCGGACCCTGCTGCCCGAGCGCTTGCGCAGCCCGATTCGCCACCCCCTGAACCAACCCCGCCGGCGAGCGCAGACGCCGAGCACTCGATGGTCGTGCACTTGCTGCCCGCGGCAGCCACGCCCTGGCGCAAGCGGGTGATGATGGGACTGGTCGCGCTCGTCTTGGTCGTGGGCGCCGATGTGTACCTCCGCTTTCGCGCGCTGTCTCTTGAGGACCTGGAGGTGGCCGTGCTGTCGGGCAGTGCACTCGGATCGAGAGGAACCGTGGCAGTCCCGGAGCATGTCGAGCCCACGAACAGTGGCCGGGCGCTAACCGGTTCGACCGGCTCCGTCACGCCCGATGCCGCGCCGCGCGCCGTGGTGAACCCCCTCCCCGTCGAACCGAAAGCCCAGGTCGCTGCGGAGCCGGAACCGCGTGCGGCCGTGCGAACGAAACGCCCGGCTCGTTTCGCGAGCCGGTCCAAAGAATCGCCAGCCGCCTCTGCAGCACGGGCGGAGAGACCTGCAGCAAAGCCGATCGACGCGATGCGCTCGGCGACCGCGGGCGGCTCGGTCCAGCCACCGCCGCCGTCGCAGTCGCAGACGCAGGCCACCTCCGACCCCGTCCGCCAGACATCCGCACCGCTCGGGCCCTGCACCGCCGCGGTCGCTGCACTGGGGCTGTGTACGCCCCCGCCTCAAGCGAAAGAATGACCATGGCCTGGAAACCGATAGGCAAGTGGGCGCTCGTCGCGGCGTCGGTGTGCAGCGCATCGGCTGGGGCGCAGACCCCTTACAAAATCGTCACGGCCTCCGAACGCGGCACCTACATCCAGATCGGACGCGACATCGCGAAGTTCGTGGCCCCGGCAGCAGGCATCGACCTCGAGGTCCTGCCGTCGGCAGGGTCGGCAGAAAACGTGCAGCGACTGCGCCACGAGCCTGGCGTGAAGTTCGCGATGGTTCAGTCCGACGTCTACCAGGCCTTTCTGGACCAGGACAGAAGCGGCAACGCCGAGGCGGGCGTCCTGATTCGCCCGCTGCGAGTGATCATGCCGCTGTACAACGAGGAGATCTATTTCATCGCCCGTGCCGACTCGGATCTCGAATTCATCCACGACATCAAGAAGGCCAAGATCAACGTCGGCCCGCTGCTCAGCGGGACCGCCATGTCGGCAACGACGCTGTTCCGGCAGATGTTCGACGAGCCCATCGCCGAGGCCAATGCGAGCTATCTTTCCAACGAAGATGCCCTCGTCAAGCTGACGGGCGACAAGAGTCTTGACGTGGTCGTGGTGGTCGCGGGGCAACCCGCCAAGTTGATTGCCGACATGACCCCGGCCGCACGGCAACTGGTCAAACTGTTGAAGTTCGACGCGAGCAAGCCCGAGAGCCAGGCGGCGCTGAAGACCTACTTCCCGGTGACCGTGCGCGCCACGAGCTACCCGAAACTGTTGAACGAAGACGTCCCCGGCCTTGCCGTCAAAGCCTACCTGGTCACCTACGACTACGCGCTGGGCAGCACCGTCGCCCAGTTGCGAAAGTTCGCGCGCTCCCTGTGCCAGAACTTTGCCGTCTTGCAGACCTCGGGACACCCGAAGTGGCGGGAGGTCGACCTGTCGCTGCCGGCGCTGGGCCGTGGCTGGCTGTACTACCCGCCGATGGCCCGCGAGATACAGACTTGCGCGGCCAGTCAACGCGTGGTCACGCCGGTCAAGGCGTGTACGCAGCAGGAGCGAATACTGGGGCTGTGCAAATAACTGCATCGGCCGGGCGCGAGGTCCTTCCGATTGCGGGCCCGACTTCAAGTCGCGGGCGGCGGCACGGGTTCCGCCCCTCAGCGAATTCCGCCCGCGTTCGCGTTCCCCGCCTCGATCGTCCGCCGGCGCAGCGGCGCCAGAACCAGCTTGGCGGCGATGCCCGAGCCGATCGACACCACGGCCGCCACCAGAAACACACGGTCCCAGTTGCCCCCCGCGGCGAGCACGGACCCCAGTGGCACGAACAGCGAGGCCGTGCCCTTGGCCGTGTACATGGTGCCGGCGTTGCTGGCGGCGTTCTTGATCCCGAAGGTGTCGGCCACCAGCGCCGGGAAGATCGAGTAGATCTCGCCCCAGAACAGGAACACGAGCGCCGCGAAGGTCATGAAGGCAGCGGGTTCGTGGCCATACAGCTTCAAGCCGACGAGCGCCAGCCCTTCGCCGACGAAGACCAGCAGCATCGTGTTCTCGCGTCCGATCTTGTCCGAGACGAAGCCGCACAGCGGCCGGGTGAAACCGTTCGCCAGGTTGTCGATGGCCAGCGTCATGGTCAGCAGCGGCATCGACAGGCCGAGGAAGTGCATCGGCAGCTTGTCGATGTGGTAGTCCTTCGCGATCGGACCGATCTCTGCCGTCGCCATCAGTCCGCCAGCGGCCACCAGCACGAACAGCAGGTAGGCGAGCCAAAAGACTGGCGTCTTCACCATCTGCGAAGGCGCGTAGTCGACCTTGGTCATGACCAGGCGGGTCTGCGCGGCCACGCCCTTGGGCGCAAAGGGCTTCACCATGAACATCGCCAGCACGAAGATGCAGACACCCTGGAGGATGCCGAAGTACAGGAAGGTGTGCTCGTAGCCCGAGCGCTGGATCATGTTGGCGATCGGGATCACGGTGACCGCCGCACCGGCACCGAAGCCGGCCGCCGTCAGGCCCGCGGCCAGACCGCGCTTGTCGGGAAACCACTTCAGTGCGTTGCCGACGCAGGTGCCATAGACGCAGCCGGCGCCGATGCCGGAGATCGCGGCGGCCGCGTAGAGCTCGGTCAGCCCGTCGGCGTAGGCGTTGATGATCCAGCCCAGCGCCGCGAGGAGGGCGCCACCGGCGATCACGGGGCGCGGGCCGAAGCGATCGACGAGCCAGCCTTCGATGGGCACCAGCCAGGTCTCCACCACGACAAAGACCGAGAAGGCGATCTGGATTGCGGCCAGGCCCCAGTGATGCTTGGCTTCCATCGGGGCGACGAAGAGGGTCCAGCCGTACTGGACGTTGGCGATCATCGCCATGCAGACAATGCCCAGCGCGAGCTGGATCCAGCGCAACGAGTTGCTCGGGCTGGTGCTGGTCAGAGGGGCGGTGGCGGCGAGGGCCGCGTGGGAAGGCGCAGCGGCCTCCCTGGGCTGCGGGATCATGCGGAGGCGAGCCTTTCCTTTGTCTCTCGGTCGAGTCTGTCGTTGTCAGGGGTGTCGAATCGCCGCACGCGCGCGCGGTCGACCCGAGACAGGTTCACTGTCCGAGCGAACGCCGGAAAAGCTCTTGACCCGAGTCAAGTTCGAAGAAAATACGGCGGCCAGCGCCTCACGCGCCTGGTTCGGCCTCACCCACCTCGCCGCCCCGACGCCTGCAGATAGGCCCCCGACGCGAACAGCTGCGCTTCCGCCTGGTCGATGCGCTTCACGACCGACTTGCCGGCCCGGCTCGCGAGCAGTTCGAGCAAGGCCTCGGTCACCGCGACCCCCGCGGCGATGGACGGGAAGAACGACGGGCTGCGTATCGAGAACAGCAGCGTCTCGTCGGCGAGCAGCGACAGCGGCGAGGCCACGCTGTCGGTCACGGCCAGCAGCTTGCAGCCGGCCGCCTTCGCCGCCTGCGCGACCTGCAGCGCCTCGCGCGAGTACGGCGCGAAGCTGATCACCACCAGCGCGTCGCCCTTGGCCAGCGCGCGCTGCTGCATCTCGAGCGAACCGCCCTGCCCGTCGATCAGGTGCACGCTGTTGCGGAAGATCCGGTAGACGTAGACGAACGAGAACGCGATCGGAAAACAGGCTCGAAAGCCCGCCGCGTGCACGGCACCGGCGTTCTCGAGCAGTGCGCACGCGCCCTGCAACGACGCGTCGATCTGGTGCTGAGTGACCTCGAGATTGCGGCGCTGCACTTCGAACATCTCGCCCGTCAGCGACCGGTCCTTCGCGCGGCCGACCAGCTGCTTGGCGCGCTGGCCGTAGGCCTCGGGGCCCAGGCCCATCTCGGCCGTCAGTGCCGCCTTCAGCTGCGGCCAGCCGGCGTAGCCGACGTGCTGGGCGAAGCGGACCAGCGTCGCCGGCGTGCTGTCGGCGCGCGTGCCGACGGTGCGCATCGAGCTCGTCACGACGTCGTTCGGGTGGTCGAGCACGTATTTCGCGACCTGCTGCAAGGCCGGGCTCAGCTCGGCGAACCGTTGACGCAGGTTGTCGGTGAGGCTCATCGGGCCGCTCTCCGGGGTTGGAACGAATGTACTGGAATGGTGACGTCTGTTCCAAATTATCCTTGACGGAACATTTGTTCCAACAAACAATCGCATCAATCATTTTGTTCCACCGCACGACGACCCGTCCATGACCCACGTCTTCCACCGCCACCTGCGCCAGACCCCACCGATCGCCGCATCCGCCAGCGGCATGACGATCCGCGATGCGGCGGGGCGCGACTACCTCGATGCATCGGGCGGCGCGGCCGTCTCGTCGCTGGGCCACGCCCACCCCGACGTGATCGCGGCGATGCATGCGCAGATCGACCGCATCGCCTACGCCCACACCAGCTTCTTCACAACCGAAGTGGCCGAAGCGCTGGCGGATGAGCTGATCCGCAGCGCGCCGGCCGGCATCAGCCACGCCTACCTGGTGAGTGGCGGATCGGAAGCGGTCGAGTCGGCGCTGAAGATGGCGCGCCAGTACTTCGTCGAGATCGGCCAGCCGCAGCGCACCCACTTCATCGCGCGGCGCCAGAGCTACCACGGCAACACGCTGGGTGCGCTGGCGGTCGGCGGCAACGAATGGCGGCGCGCGCCGTTCGCGCCGCTGCTGGTGCCGGCCACGCACGTGTCCCCGTGCTACCCGTACCGCGAGCAGCGGCCGGACGAAACGCCCGAGGCCTATGGCCTGCGGCTGGCGGCCGAGCTCGACGCGGCCATCGTCGCGCACGGCGCCGAGCGCGTCATCGCCTTCGTCGCCGAGACCGTCGGCGGCGCGACCGCCGGCGTGCTCACGCCGGTGCCGGGCTACTTCAAGGCCGTGCGCGAGGTCTGCGACCGCCACGGCGTGCTGCTGATCCTCGACGAGGTGATGTGCGGCATGGGCCGCACCGGCACGCTGTACGCGAGCGAGCAGGAAGGCATTGCGCCCGACCTCGTCACCATCGCGAAAGGCCTGGGCGGCGGCTACCAGCCGGTGGGCGCGGTGCTCGTACAACAACGCATCGTCGACGCAATGTCGCAGGGCAGCGGCTTCTTCCAGCACGGTCACACCTACCTCGGCCACCCGGTCGCCTGCGCGGCGGCGCTCGCGGTGCAGCAGGTGATCCGGCGCGACGGCCTGCTCGCCAAGGTGCGCGACAACGGCGCCGTGTTCGGCGCGATGCTGGCGGACGCGTTGGGCGATCACCCGAACGTCGGCGACATCCGCGGGCGCGGCTTCTTCTGGGGCGTCGAGCTGGTCGCCGATCGCAACAGCAAGGCGTCGTTCGACCCCGCCTTGAAGCTACACGCGAGGATCAAGCAGGAGGCGTTGGCGCAGGGGCTGCTGTGCTACCCGATGGGCGGCACCGTCGACGGCCGGCAAGGTGACCACGTGCTGCTCGCCCCGCCGTTCATCGCTTCGCGCGCTCATCTCGAAGACATCGCCGTGCGCCTCGCGTCGGCGATCACCACGGTCGCCCGTTCCGTCACTTCCACCCGTTGAGGTCACCATGCCCCTGCCACGCCTGTCGATTCCCGGCGCCGCCCTCGTGGCCGCCATCACGCTGTTCTGCGCCGCTGCCGCGAACGCTCAAGACACCAGCACGCTCGCCAAGGTCAAGGCCAGCGGCGCGATCACCTTCGGCTACCGCGAGGCCTCGTTCGGGTTCTCCTACCTCGACGGCGGCGCGAAGCCGGTGGGCTACAGCATCGACATCTGCAACCGCATCGTCGAGGCGATCAAGACCGAGCTGAAGCTGCCGGCCATCGAGATCAAGTACCAGGCGGTGACCTCGGCCAACCGCATCCCGCTGGTGCAGAACGGCACCGTCGACATCGAGTGCGGCTCGACCACCAACCTGGTCGAGCGCCAGAAACTGGTCGCGTTCTCGCCGGACATCTTTCGCTACAACGTGCGCACGCTGGTGAAGACCGATTCGGGCATCAAGAGCATCGCAGACCTGCAGGGCAAGACCGTCGTGACGACCGCGGGCACGACCTCGTTCCGCCTGCTGCGCGAGGCCGACAAGGGCCGCAGCCTCGAGGTCACCCAGCTCGCCGGCAAGGACCACACCGATTCGTTCCTGCTCGTCGAGAGCGGGCGCGCGCAGGCCTTCGTGCTCGACGACATCCTGCTCGCCGGGCAGATCGCGAACGCGCGCAACCCGAAGGACTTCGCCATCGTCGGCGAGAGCCTGCGCACCGAGAACCAGTCGCTGATGCTCCGCAAGGACGATCCGGAGTTCAAGGCGGTGGTCGACCGCGTCGTCGGCGGCATGATGAAATCCGGCGAGATGGAGAAGCTCTACAACCGCTGGTTCATGTCGCCGATCCCGCCCAAGAACATCAACATCAACTACCCGCTGAACGCCGAGACGAGGGACGCGTTCGCGAACCCGTCGTCCAAGGGCATCTGACCCGGCCCATGCCAAGCGCATGACACGCATCGCCCTGATCCACGCGCTCGCGCACTCGGTCGCACCGATCAACGAGGCCTTCGCGCGCGACTGGCCCGAGGCGATGCGCATGAACCTGCTCGACGACAGCCTCTCGGCCGACCTGGCGCGCAACGGCCGCGGGCTCGACGCGGCAATGCACGAGCGCTTTCAGCGGCTGGCGCAGTACGCGGTGGACAGCGGCGCCGATGCCATCCTGTTCACCTGCTCGGCGTTCGGCCCGTGCATCGAAGCGGTCGCGCGGCGGCACCCGACGCTGCCGGTGCTGAAGCCGAACGAAGCGATGCTCGCCGAGGCGGCGGCCGGCACCGGCAGACTGGGCCTGATCGCGACCTTCGAGCCCACGCTGGCGTCGATGCCGGCCGAGTTTGCGGACACCGTCGAGCTGGACCTCGCGCTGGCCACCGGCGCGCTGGCCGCGCTGAACCAGGGCGATGTGCTGCGGCACGACGAACTCATCGCCGCGCAGGCCGCGCGGCTGCGCGCACGCGGCTGCACCCGCATCGCGCTCGCGCAGTTCAGCATGGCCCGCGCGCGCGGTGCCTGCGAAGCCGCGTGCGGGCTGGCGGTGCTGACCACGGTCGACAGCGCCGTCCGCGCGCTGCGCACACGCCTGGGCTGACCCCCCGACCGCGCCCGGCCCGCGATGGCCGATACTTTGCCCATGATGGGCCTTGCCGACCGCGCCGTATGCGCCTGCTGCTGATCGAAGACGACCCGATGATCGGGCGTGCGGTGCAGAGCGGCCTGTCGCGCGCGGGCTTCACGATCGACTGGGTCACCGACGGACACAGCGGCGCCGCGGCGCTCGCGAACGCGGTCTACGACGCGGTCGTGCTCGACCTCGGCCTGCCGCGCATCGACGGACTGTCGCTGCTGCGGCAGCTGCGGGCGCGCCGCGACACCGTACCGGTCCTGATCGTCAGCGCGCGCGATGCCGTGCCCGACCGCATCGACGGGCTCAACGCGGGCGCCGACGACTACCTGCTCAAGCCCTTCGACCTCGACGAACTCGTCGCACGCGTGCGGGCTCTGCTGCGGCGTCACGCCGGCGCCGCCTCGAGCATCATGAGCGCCGGGCGGTTGAGCCTCGACCCGGTGCAACGCATCGCCACCCTGGCGGGCGAGGCGCTCGCGCTGACGGCGAAGGAGTTCGCGCTGCTCGAAGCGCTGATGCACCGACCGGGCGCCGTGCTGTCACGCGAACGGCTTGAGGAATCGATCTACGGCTGGGGCGAAGAGGTCGGCAGCAACGCCCTCGAAGTGCACCTGCACAACCTGCGCCGCAAGCTCGGCAGCGAGTTCATCAAGAACGTCCGCGGTGTCGGCTACCGCGTCGTCGGATGAAGCCACCGTCGATCGCCCGGCAGCTGATGGTCTGGGTGATCGGCGCCTTGTGCGTCGGTGCGCCGGTGCTCGTGCTTGCCGCCTACCTGATGTCGCTCGGCGAGATCGACGAGGTCCTCGACGACAGCCTGCAGCAGACCGCGTTGCTGCTGGCCGACCGTGACCTGGCCGGTGCCTTTCCGACGCAGCCGACGACCAAGCCCGTCCCGTACGGCGACACCGAATCGATGCTGGTGGCGATCGCCCGGCGTCCCGACGGCACGCTGTTGTTCACGTCTCAGCCCGAGGTCGACCTGCGCTTCGAGGCCCGGCCCGGCGCCTCGGTCCAGTCGGCGAAGGGCACGGACTGGCACGTCTTCACGGTCGTTCAGAACGACCGCGTCGTTCAGGTCGCACAACCCGTGGCCGCGCGCCACGAGGTCGCGGCCGAGTCCGCCTCGCAGCTGCTGTTGCCGCTGGCCGTGCTGATCGCGCTGATCGGGGGCCTGCTGGTGGTCGCGCTGCGGCGCGGCATGAAGCCGCTGGGCGCCGTGAACGCGGCCCTCGCCGAGCGCGGCGAAACCTCGCTGGCGCCACTGGGCGTGCACGGCGTTCCCGTCGAGGTGCTGCCGCTGGTGCACACGCTGAACGACCTGCTGCACCGGCTCGGCGCGGCGTTCGCGGCCCAGCGCGAGTTCGTCGCCGACGCCGCGCACGAACTGCGGTCGCCGGTGACGGCGCTGCAACTGCAAGTGCAGCTGCTGGAGCGCTCGAACGACCCGGCCGAGCGCCACGCGGCGATCGCCGAGCTGGCCGCCGGCATCGCGCGCGCGCGGCATCTGATCGAACAGCTGTTGCAGCTGTCGAGGGCCGCGGCCGAGCGCGACGAGCACAGCCCGCTGCCGCACGAGCGCGTGCCGCTCGGCGACCTGGCGCGCTCGGTGGTGGTTCGCTGGAGCGCCCAGGCCGAGCAGCGCCGCATCGACCTGGGCGCCGACATCCGCGGCGAGGTCATCGTCGACGGCAGCCCGTTCCAGCTCGAGATCCTGCTGAACAACCTGGTCGACAACGCGCTGCGCTACACGCCCGTGGGCGGCGTGGTCGATGTCGTGGTCGACACGACCAACGGCGCGCCCACGCTGCGCGTGATCGACAACGGCCCGGGCGTGCCGCAGGCCGAGCGCGGGCGCGTATTCGACCGCTTCTACCGCAGCCCGCAGGCCGAGGTGCTGTCGGAGATCGGCAGCGGCCTGGGCCTGGCGATCGTGAAGGCCATCGCCGACCGACACGGCGCCGCGGTCTCGTTGCACGCCGGACGCCACGGGACCGGCCTCGAAGCCCGCGTCGCCTTCGCGCCGCCGCGTTGAATCAGAACGCCGGCCCGGCGTCGCAATGCAGCGCGGCCCGCACGTCCGGCGCCGCGGTGTCGACACGCCACAGCGCGGTCGCGCCCGACTGGGCGACCGGCGTCAGCCCCGCCAGCCAGGCGGGCGCGGCGCTCGACACGGAAGATGGCCCGAGCAGCCAGCTCGTGCGCGCGCGACAGAGGGCCGGTGCGAGCTCGGTCGGCAGCAGCAGGCGGCGTGCCGAAGGGCTCGGTGCGAGCTGCGCGGCGTCGCTGAGCTCGCGCCGCCAGCTGTCCTTCGCGACCTCTGCCGGCAGCCACGGGTCGACCACCGCCACCGGCTCGTCCAGCCGGGCATAGAAGCTCACGTCATAGTAGTAGTTGGCAAGAAAGAAGACCGCTTCACCGGGGCGCTTCAGCACGCGCAGCTGCTCGGCGAGCGCCGCCCGAGACTTGGGCTGCAGGAAGTGCGCGGCCACCGTGAGCGAGACGCAGGCCGCCGCGGCGAACAGCACGGTCGCCGCGAACCGCTTGTCGGCACTCCAGATCGCGCCGCGCATCGAGCCGAGCGTGCGGGCAGCCGCCCCGACACCGGCCCGCCGCGCCGCATCGGCAATCAGGAAAGCCAGCGGTACGAGCGCGGGCAGGATGTAGCCGACGGGCTTGGAACTCGGCACGGAGAAGAACACGACGATCACGCCGACCCAGACCCCCATCAGCGTTCGCAGGTCTGCGGGCATGCGATCGGACGCGTCCCGGTCGCGCCGACGCAGGCCGGCCGCCAGCCAGGGCGACCACGGCAGCGTCAGCAGCAACAGCGCGATCGGATAGAACCACCAGGGCTGGGGATTGTTGAAGCCCCCCGAGGCGTAGCGGTCGACATGCTGCACGATGAAGAAGTAGTGCCCGAAGCCCGGGAAGCGATGCTGCACGGCGATGAACCACGGGGCGGCGATGACGGCGAAGAGCAGGCACCCGGGCGCCCAGACCAGCAGGGCCAGCACACGGCCCAGGCGACGCGTCGCGAGGCCCCACGCGGCCAGGACGAGCAGCGGCAGCACCGCGTCGATCAAGCCCTTGGCCAGCACGCCGAGCGCCGCGGCCGCGAAGGCCGCCGCGAGCGTGGTGCGGTGCGCCAGACCCTGGCTGCGCGCCAGCAGGGCGTGCGCGAAGAACAGGATCGCCGCCGTGATGCATGCGGCCACGAGGATGTCCATGTTGGCGTACTGCGCTGCGCCATAGAACAGCGGCGCGGTCGCCAGCACGGCGACCGTCAGCCAGGCCTGCGGCGCCGAGCCCCAGCGCCGCGTGAACACGAACAGGCCCGCCAGCATGCCCGTCGATGCCAGCCAGGCCGCGGCGCGTGCGGCGACGACGCCGGGCCCGAACACCGCCATCGAGCCCGCCGTGATCCAGTAGAACAGCGGCGGCTTGTGGAAGAAGGGCAGCCCGTCCAGCGTCGGCACCAGCCAGTCGCCGCTGCGCAGCATCTCCCAGGCGACGCCCACGTAGCGGCCCTCGTCGGGGATGGCGAGCGGCCGCAGCCACGCCGTGCAGCCGAACCACAGCGCGGCGAGCGCGAGACACAGCGCCCATTCGGGCCAGGGTCGCACGATCGGAACGCTGCGCACGGCAGTCTGCAACGGGCCGCCGGCCGGGGTCGAGGTGCTGAGGGACGTCATCGTGCAGCCGCTGGGGCCTGAGCCAAAGGCCGAGTCTTGCGAGCCGCGACTTAGCGCTGCCTTAAGACGCCCGTAAAGAAAGGTGGACGCGCCGGCCGGTGCGGCGGCACGCCGCGGGTTCACCTGTCTGGCCGGGCACGCCCACCGCGCACAGAATTTGCATACTGGAACGGACCCACCGTTTCTGCCTCTGGAGCCCGCCTGATGAATGTGTTGACCGACGCCCGCCACGCACTGATCGCCGCCCTGACCGTGCCGCTGCTGGCCCTGCCCGCCCATGCGCAGGACACGCCGATCAAGTTCCAGCTCGACTGGCGCTTCGAGGGCCCGGCCGCGATGTTCCTGGTGCCGGTCGCCAAGGGCTACTTCAAGGCCGAGAAGCTGAACGTCACGGTCGACGCCGGCAATGGCTCGGGCGGCGCGGTCACGCGCGTGGCCACCGGGGCCTACGACATGGGCTTCGCCGACCTGGCCGCGCTGATGGAGTTCCACGCCAACAACCCGACCGCCGCGAACAAGCCGGTCGCGGTGATGATGGTCTACAACAACACGCCCGCTGCGGTGCTGGCGCTGAAGAAGTCCGGCATCAAGACACCCGCCGACCTGAATGGCAAGAAACTGGGCGCGCCGGTGTTCGACGCCGGCCGCAAGGCCTGGCCGATCTTCGCAAAGGCCAACAACGTCACCAACGTGACCTGGACCGCGATGGACCCGCCGCTGCGCGAGACCATGCTCGTGCGCGGCGACATCGACGCGATCACCGGCTTCTCGTTCACCTCGCTGCTCAACATCGAGGCGCGCGGCGTGAAGGCGGACGACGTGGTCATCCTGCCCTACCCGTCCTACGGCGTGAAGCTCTACGGCAACGCGGTCATCGTCGGCGAAGACTTCCTGAAGAAGAACCCGGCGGCGGTGAAGGCCTTTCTGCGCGCGTTCACCAAGGGCATGCGCGACGTGATCGCCGACCCCAAGGCCGGCATCGCGACCGTGAAGGCGCGCGACGGCATCATCGACACAGCCCTCGAAGAGCGCCGCCTGAAGCTCGCGCTCGATGCGACCGTGCTGACCCCGGACGCGCGCGCCGAGGGCTTCGGCGAGGTCTCGGGCCCGCGCCTGAGCCTGATGGCCAGCCAGGTGTCGGACGCGTTCGGCACCAAGGAACGCGTCAAGCCCGACGCGGTGTGGAACGGCAGCTACCTGCCGACCGCGGCCGAGCGCAACATCTTCCCGGCCGCGAAGAAATGAGTCGCGGCTAGTGGAAGGTGGCCGAGAGCTGGAACATCAAGGCCGAGTTGCCCAGAATGTTCACCTGCCCCGACAGCGTCGGCGTGAACCGCCAGCCCAGGCTGGGCACCAGGCCCGGCGAGTAGCCCTTGTAGTTCAGCGGCACCTTGTGGTTGTACGGCGGCTTGTAGCCGTAGAGCAGGCCGCCCGTGACCTGGCCGAACAAGGGTTCGACACCGCCCACCCGATCGAAGCGCTGCCCCACGTAAAGATACGCGCTGGGTTGGCCGAATGAATTCTGGAACGCCGCGCCGCCGAACAGAAAGCCGTCGGCCCGATCGCGCTGCAGGCCGAGCAGGTAGACGTGATGGTGCTCGGGGTCGCGCGAATAGTGGTAGGTGTACTGCGACGCGAGCAGGCTCCAGCTGCTGCCGCTGCCCCACCCGCTTTTCCAGTCGTTGCCGAACCACCGATTCATGCGCCTTACGATGTCGCCGTCGGCGGGCGCATCGGGGTCGGGGATAGCCGCTTGCGCGCGGACACCAAGAACACAACAGCCGAGGGCGATCGCCGTGAGTGTGGGAGGAATCAATTTCATGCGCGTCATGGGCGCCATTGTCGAGAGGTTGTTGAGGTGTTCGGCCCGGGACGCCCGAGCCGTCGTGCGCGCTGCGCTGATCTGCGGCGCACTGGCCACGCTGGCCGGGTGTGCCTGGATCGACACCAAGCAGCGCGAACTCGTCTATCGTCCCACGCCGGGCCGGCCTGCCGATTTCATCGGATTGCGCGCCGGTGACGAAACGTACACGCTGGACGTGCCAGGCATCGACACCGCGCGCCCCGACCACCTGCAGCTCTGGTGGCTGCCCAACCCCGACCCGCAGGCACCAACGCTGCTGTACCTGCACGGCACGTTTCGCAACCTGTTCCAGAACCATCGCAAGATCGAGGCGCTGCGCGATGCGGGCTTCGGCGTCGTCGCGGTCGAGTACCGCGGCTGGGGCGAGAGCAGCGTGCTGCTGCCGTCCGAGGCCAGCATCAACGCCGACGCCGCCGTCGCCTGGGGCGAGCTGGTCAGGCACCAGCCCGACCCCGACAAGCGCGTGATCTTCGGCCACTCGCTGGGCGGCGGCGTGGCCATCGAGCTGGCCAGCCACAAGCATGTGCATGTGGACTACGGCGCACTGATCCTCGAGTCGACCTTCACGCGGTTGCCCGACGTGGCCAAGGCCAACGGCGTGTTCGGCACCATCGCGTCGTGGTTCGCGACACAAGAATTCGACTCGATCGACAAGATCGCCAAGATCGATGCGCCCATCCTGATGATGCACGGCACGGCCGACCAAACCGTGCCCTTCGTGCTGGGCAAGACCTTGTACGGCTCCGCGCCCGCAGGCACGCGCTGGGTCGAGTTCCCCGGCGGCTCGCACAGCGGGCTCGACCGCGAAGCCCCCGATCTCTATCGACAATCCGTGCGCCAGCTGATCGCGCAACTGCCCTCATGACCCACGCCCCACCGCCCACGCGCCCCTTCGTCGATTTCGACCAGGTCTGGCTCGCCTACAACGACGAGTTGCACGCCAAGGGCCAGTTCGCCGTCGAAGACATCTCGCTGAAGGTGACCGAGGGCGAGTTCATCGCCATCGTCGGCCCGTCGGGCTGCGGCAAGTCGACCTTCATGAAGCTCGCGACCGGGCTGCGCATGCCGAGCAAGGGAACGATCCACATCGACGGCGCACCGGTGACCGGCCCGTTGAAGATCAGCGGCATGTCGTTCCAGGCGCCGTCGCTGCTGCCGTGGCGCAGCACGGTCGACAACGTGCTGCTGCCGCTCGAGATCGTCGAACCGCACCGTTCGCAGTTCAAGGCCCGGCGCGGGGAGTACCGCGAGCGCGCCGTGCAGCTGCTGCGCACCGTCGGCCTGGCCGGCTATGAAGACAAGCTGCCGCACCAGCTCTCGGGCGGCATGCTACAGCGCGCGTCGATCTGCCGCGCGCTGATCCACGAGCCCAAGATGCTGCTGCTCGACGAGCCCTTCGGCGCGCTCGACGCGTTCACGCGCGAAGAGCTCTGGTGCACGCTGCGCGACCTGTGGGCGGCGCGCCGGTTCAATGTCATCCTCGTCACGCACGACCTGCGCGAGAGCGTGTTCCTGGCCGACACGGTCTATGTGATGAGCAAGAGCCCGGGCCGCTTCGTCGTCAAACGCCACATCGACCTGCCGCGGCCGCGCGACCTCGAGCTGACCTACACCGGTGCGTTCAGCGACATCGTGCACGAGCTGCGCGGCCACATCGGCGCGCTGCGAAAAGCCGGCGCGGAGGTGGCGCAATGAAGGCCCGCACCCTGGAGCGCTGGGCCCCCGTCGCCACCGCCGCGGCGCTGCTGGTGCTGTGGCAACTCGTGTGCAGCGTGTTCGCGATCGCCGACTACATCTTCCCGAGCCCGCTGACGATTGCGCAGGCGATGCGCGAGTACGCCGCGCCGATCGGTGAGGCGGCGTGGAAGACCTTCTGGGTCACGCTGCTGGGCTTCGCGATCGCGATCGTCGTCGGCGTGCTGCTGGGCTTTCTGGTGGGCTCGTCGCGCATGGCGTATGCGGCCATCTACCCGCTGCTGGTCGGCTTCAACGCCGTGCCCAAGGCGGCGCTCGTGCCCATCCTGATCGTGTGGTTCGGCATCGGCATCGGGCCCGGTATCCTCACGGCCTTCCTGATCTCGTTCTTCCCGATCACCGTCAACATCGCGACCGGCCTGGCCACGCTCGAGCCCGAACTCGAAGACGTGCTGCGCGTGCTCGGCGCCAAGCGCTGGGACGTGCTGATGAAGGTCGGCCTGCCGCGGTCCATGCCCTACTTCTACGGCTCGTTGAAGATCGCCATCACGCTCGCCTTCGTCGGCACCGTGCTGGCCGAGATGACGGCCGGCGACTCGGGCATCGGCTACCTGATGCAGACGGCCGGTTCGCAGCAACGCATGCCGCTCGCGTTCGCCGGCCTGGTCGTGATCGGCGTGATGGCGATGGCGATGTACGAGCTGTTCTCGCTGGTCGAGAAGCGCACGACCGGCTGGGCGCACCGGGGCACGCAAGGTGAATAGCGCCGCCCCCACGGCCGAGCAGATCGCGCGTCACCTGCGCGCGGCGAACGCGATCGCACAACGTGCATTGGCAGACGGCCACCACCCGTTCGGCGCGGTGCTGGTCGGCCCGGACCACGAGACCGTGCTGCTCGAACAAGGCAATGTCGACGCGGTCAACCACGCCGAGGCCGTGCTCGCCCGCAACGCCGCCGCGCGCTGGTCGCCCGACGAGCTCTGGCGCTGCACGCTCTACACCACGGTCGAACCCTGCTGCATGTGCGCCGGCACGCAATACTGGGCGAACATTGGCCGCGTCGTCTTTGGCATGGAAGAAAAGCACCTGCTCGCCCTCACCGGCAACCATGCCGAGAACCCGACGATGAACCTGCCGTGCCGCGAGGTCTTCGCGCATGGCCAGAAGCCCGTCGACGTGATCGGCCCGGTGCCCGCGGTCGAGGCCGAGATCGCCGCGCTGCATGTCGCGTTCTGGCGGCGGGGCGCGCGCTAGTGGCCTGGCAGGGTTCACTCTCGCTCGCGTACCGGCGCGATCACCTCCACGGCGCGGCACGCACGGTCGTGCACGACCGCCACGACGGCCCGCTGCGCGTGCTCGCCAGCCTCTACCCCGAAGCGCCGACCGTGTGCCACAACGTGCTGGTGCACCCGCCGGGCGGCCTGGTCGGGGGCGACGTGCTCGACATCGGTGTGACGCTGGAACCCGACGCCCATGCGCTGATCACCACCCCCGGCGCGACACGCTTCTACCGCAGCCTGGGCGCGCCGGCAACGCAGCGCCTGCACGCGACGCTGGCCCAAGGGTCGCGGCTCGAATGGCTGCCGCTGGAGACGCTGGCCTACAGCGGCTGCAACGCCGAGAACCTGATGCGTTTCGAGCTCGCGCCCGGCGCCGAGATGATGGGCTGGGACGTGCTCGCGCTGGGCCTGCCGGCGTCCGACCAGGCCTTTGTGCGCGGCCGCTACCTGCAGCGCATCGAGCTGCCTGGCCGCTGGCTGGAGCGCGGCGTCGTCGATGCCGCCGACACGCGATTGCTCGACTCGCCGCTGGGCTGGGCCG
>Ga0307510_10001933_pt1 | contig 23281 bp, 18 predicted proteins | sample 12_EM_MG_FD_207224 | JGI IMG/M metagenome (GOLD analysis project Ga0307510, IMG submission 207224) | Populus trichocarpa ectomycorrhiza microbial communities from riparian zone in the Pacific Northwest, United States - 12_EM | ecosystem: Host-associated > Plants > Roots > Unclassified | place...
CACGCTGCAGCGGGCGCAGATGCCGCGGTCGAGGTGCTCGAAGATGGTCGCGATCGCGATGCGCTTGGTCGCGAAGATGTGGTCGCGGCCGAGCTCCTGCGTGTAGCCGACGCGGTCCCAGAGTTCGAGCACCGGCGGGCGCGGGCGATGGAAGTACAGGTCGCCGCCGTCGGCGCGGCGCTGGCGCAGCTCGTCGCGCCACAGCTCGGCCGCCGGCAGGTCGATGAAGTTCATGCTCTTGGCCATCACCAGCAGGTGCCGGGCCGCGCCGGGCGCGGCGCGCCACTCGCGCAGGTGATCGGCCACATGCGGCACGGCACCGAAGTAGACCTCGCCTTCCATGCGGATCATCTTCAGCTGCGGGCACTCGGGCAGCGGCGCCGGCACGTCGGCGCGCACGACGAACGGGCGCTCGAAGGCGCCAGGAACACCCGCCGGCACATCGAAGCCCATCACCCGCACGTAGGGCCGCGAGGTGCGGTGCAGATAGGTGACCAGCGACAGGATGGTGCCGAGCAGGATCGCCATCTCCAGCCGGATGCTCACCGTGGCGACCGCGGTCACCGCGGCGATCGTGAAGTCAGCGCGGCTGTGGCGCAGCAGCGTGCGCCAGCCGGGGACGTCGAACAGCGACCACGCCACCACCACCAGCAAGGCCGCGATTGCCGGCAGCGGGATCAGCGCCAGCAGCGGCGACGTGAACGCCAGCAGCACGAGCAGCCAGCCCGATGCGAACACCGCCGCCAGCGGCGTGCGCGCGCCGGCCTCGAAGTTGGGCAGCGAGCGGTTCAGCGAGCCGCACGACACGTACGACGAGAAAAAACCGCCGACGATGTTCGAGAGCCCCTGCCCACGGAACTCGCGGTTCGCGTCAATGGCCTGGCCCGAGCGTGCCGCCACCGCCTTGGCGATCGAGATCGACTGGCCCAGCGCGACGATGGTCAGCGCGAAGGCGATCGCCAGCAGCTCGGGCAGGTTGTGCAGCGCCACGCCGGGCCAGTGAAAGCGCGGCCAGATCGCCGGAATGCTGCCGACCACCGCCACCGCGCCCCAGGTCGGCCACGGCGTCACGCTGTTGAGCAGCGCCGCGAGCGCGGTGCCGGCCACGAGCGCGATCAGCAGCACCGGCCAGCGCGGCACGATGCGGCGCAGCACCAGCACGGCCGCCAGCGTGGCCAGGCCGACACCGAGTGCGGCGACGTTCACGTCCCGCAGCCGCTCGGCCAGGTAGACCAACAGCGCGCCGGTGCCGTGCTGGGCCGGCGGCGCCAGGCCGAACAAGTCGGTCAGCGCATGCACGGCGATCAGGGCCGCGGCACCGCTGGTGAAGCCACGCAATGCCGACGGCGAGATGAAGTTCGCGATCGACCCGAGTCGCAGCGCGCCGATCAGCCACTGCATCAGGCCGACCAGCACCGTGACCCCGAGCGCGAGCTGGATGTAGGCCGGCGAGCCGACCGCGGCGAGCGGCGCAAGCGTGGCGAACAGCGCAAGCGAGTTCGCGTTCGTCGGCCCCGAGACCACGTGCCAGCTCGAACCGAACAGCGCCGCGATCACGCAGGGCACGATCGCGGTGTAGAGACCGTACTCAGGGGGCAGCCCGGCCAGCGACGCGAACGCGAAGCCCTGCGGCAACACCAGCAAGGCGCCGAGGATGCCGGCGATCGCGTCGGCGCGCAGGGTCTGCGCATCCACGCGTCGCACCCAGGGGCCGAAGGCGCGTGTCAGGAACTCGGGCGTCATGGACCGCCATTGTGCGGCCTGCTGCGCGACGAGAAGTGTCGACTCAGTCCATCAGTTCGAAGGTCGCCGAGCCGTCGGCGTTGTCCTGCACGAAGCGGATGTTGGGGTGACGCGCGACATAGCGCTTCGCACCGCTGCCGGTCGTGAAGCGCATCGCCACGCCGGGCACCGCGCGGATCTTCCAGTTGCCATCGGCGCTCGGGTTGAACGCGCCGCCGCTTGAGGCCGCGGCCTGCGCGAGGTAGTCGACCAGCACCTGCCGGTTCTCGTCCGGCGAGTCGAGCACGACGACGTTGGCGGTGGCGCTCAGGCCCGGAAAATTGCCGCCGCCGAACGCCCGGTAGTTGTTGGTCGCGACGATGAAGCGCGCGTCCGGGGCCACCGGCACGCCTTGGTAGCGCAGGTTCTGCACGCGGTGCGCGTCGGGCGCGGCCAGGCCGCCGTTGCCGGTGTAGCGCGCCGGCTGGGTCAGGTCGAGTTCGTAGCTCACGCCGTCGATGGTGTCGAAGTTGTACGAGCGGAAGGTTTCGTCCAGCAGCGGCTGCTGCGCCGGGCCGTGCGGGTCGATGCGGCGGAACTGCCCGGCCGACATCTCGAGCCACTCGCGCACCTGCGCGCCGGTCAGCAGCACGGCCTTCAAGGTGTTGGGGTACATGTAGAGGTCGGCGACGTTCTTCATCGCCAGCGGGCCGGCCGGAATGTCGGTGTAGTAGTCCCAGCCCTGGCGCCCGCCGGTCTTGAACGGCGCGGCGGCCGACAGCACCGGCAGTTTCTCGTAGGCCGTGCCCTGCATCGCGCGCTTCACGTAGGCGGTTTGCGCATTCGCGACGACCTGCACCGACGGATCGTCGGCGACCTGCGCGAAGTAGCTGTAGATGGGCGCGCTGCTGACCGCCACGCGGCCGCGGATGTATTCGAGCGTGCGCGCGTGCTCGGCGGCGATGGCCTGCTCGACCATCGGGTCGGCCACGGCCAGCGAGCGCTTGGCCGCGCGGTCGTAGATGGGGCGGATCGCGCTCTGGCTCGTCGTCACGGTCCACGCGCCGCCGGCATCGTCGAGCACCAGGTCGATCACGCCGAGGTGGTCGCCCCAGCGACCCGGCATCACGGCCGGCACGCCGTTGATGGTGCCGCGCGTGATGTCGACACCGGGGCGCTTCGCGAAGTCCGGGCCGGGGAACTCGGCATGCGAATGCCCGAACAGCACCGCGTCGATGCCCGGCACCTGGGTCAGCTGGCCGACCTCGTTCTCGGCCAGCTCGCCGGCCCACTCGCGTTCGAAGCCGGAGTGCGGGATCGCGATCACGAGCTGCGCGCCCTTCGCGCGCATCTCGGGCACGTAGCGCCGCGCGGTCGCGGCGATGTCGCGCACGACGACGCGGCCTTCGAGGTTGGTCTTGTCCCACTGCATGATCTGCGGCGGCACGAAGCCGATCACGCCGACCTTGAGCGCGTGCTTCTGCCCGGCCGCATCGACGAACTGGCGGTCGAGCAGCACGTAGGGCGTGAACGCGTGATGCGCCAACGGGCCGGCCTTGTCCTGGTCGTCGAGATAGACGTTGGCGTTGACGTACGGAAAGGCCGCGCCCTGCAGCGCGCGCCGCAGGAACGGCAGGCCGTAGTTGAAGTCGTGGTTGCCGAGGTTGGCGGCATCAAAGCCGAGCCGGTTCATCACCTTGTAGGCCGGGTGCACCTGGCCGTCCTGCAGCGGCTGCACCTTGGCGACGACGTCGCCGAGCGGGTTGCCCTGCAGCAGGTCGCCGTTGTCGAACAGCAGGCTGTTGGTCACCTCGGCGCGCGCCGCCTTGATCAGCGTAACGGTGCGCGCCAGGCCGTACTGGTCGGTGGTCGTGTCCTGGTAGTAGTCGTAGCTGAGCAGGTTCATGTGGAGATCGGTGGTCTCCAGGATGCGCAGCTTCAGTTCGGCGGCGCCGACGGCGCTGCAGCCGGCGGCGAGCAGCAGCGCGAGGGCGCTGCGGCGGGGATTCATGGATGTCATGGCGAGATGGGTCGTTTGGATGGCGTCACGCGAATCGGCGTATTCAAGCACGGCAAGTCCCGGGCCAGCCCGCGCAGCGAGGGCGACGCTTCGGGCCGATCGCCTTGCGCGGGCCGCGACGCGCCGCTACCCTCGAAGCCCTCTTCACGCCCCTGAGAACCCACCATGAAGATTCGCGAGATCGCCACCGGCCTGCAGTTTCCCGAAGGCCCGGTCGCGATGGACGACGGCTCGGTGCTGCTGGTCGAGATCGCGCGCGGCACGCTGAGCCGCGTCACGATGGACGGCCGCATCAGCGTTGTCGCCAACCTCGGCGGCGGCCCGAACGGCGCGGCCATCGGACCCGACGGCGCGGTCTACGTCTGCAACAACGGCGGCTTTCGCTGGGGCACAGAGATCGACGGCACGCACCGGCCGATCGGCCAGGCCGACAACTACTCGGGCGGCCGCATCGAGCGCGTCGACCTCGCGACCGGCCGCTTCGAGCGCTTGTACGACACCGTCGAGTCCTTGAGCTTGCGCGGGCCGAACGACATCGTGTTCGACGCGCACGGCGGCTTCTACTTCACCGACCTCGGCAAGGTGCGCGAGACCGAGATGGACATGGGCGGCGTGTACTACGGCCAGGCCGATGGCAGCGCGGTGGGCGTGATCGCACGGCCGGCACTGACGCCCAACGGCGTCGGCCTCTCGCCCGACGGCCACACGCTGTACTACGCCGAGACCGCGGGCGCACGCGTCTGGGCCTACGACATCGCGAGCCCGGGCCAGGTGCGCAAGGAGCCGTGGCCGTCGCCGAACGGCGGCCGCCTGGTGACGGCTTCGCCCGGCGGCCACTGGCAGCGCTTCGACTCGCTGGCCATCGACGCGTTGGGCAACATCTGCGTGGCAACCTTGATGCACGGCGGCATCAGCGTGATCTCGCCCGACGGCCGCACGACCAGCCACGTGCCGCTGCCGGACCGCTTCACGACCAACATTTGCTTCGGCGGCAAGGACCGACGCACCGCCTTCGTCACGCTGTCGGGCAGCGGCCGGCTCGTGGCAGTCGACGATTGGCCGGTGCCCGGATTGAAGCTGAACTGCGACGCCTGAGTCGGCTCAGGGAGCCGGCGGGCGCACCGCTTGGCGCGCGATCATCTTCCACGTGCCGCCCTGCTTCTGCCAGATGCCCAACACCTTCAGGCTCACCGTGCCCGGCTTGCCCGAGTCGTTGGTCTGCGCGGCGAGCGCATGGCGCACGATGGCGGTGTCGCCGACGACCTTGATGGTCTGCTCGGTGATGGTGATGGTGACGAAGTCGGAGCGGCCGGCGAGCAGGTCGTCGATGTAGCTCTGCTGGGTGTCGACCTTGCCGCCCGAGTGGCCGTAGCTGAGGCCGGCGTCGGTCAGCGCCATCAGCGCCTCGCGCGTCGGGTCGATCATCGCGACACGCAGCTTCTCGGCCGCCGCGGCGACGGCATCGACGTCGGACGCACCACCGCCTGCGGGCAGGGTGGAACACCCGGCGACGAGGGCGAAGAGAAGGGTGGCGATGAGGCGATTCAGCATGAGAGTTCCGTGGCAAGAGACATGGGAAACGGATGCTAGTTGTACGACAACATGACCGCATTGCCAGAAACCCGAAGTCATCTGAAACCAAAATCACCCATGGAACTGCGTGGAGCGCACCGTCTCTACCCGTCAACGTTGTCCGACGACTTGGGGAATCATGCCGAGAAGCGCATCACCCCGTCGTCCACCGCACCGAAGCGCAGGGCCACCAGGTCGCTCAGGTAGTTCTGGTTCAGCTTCCACGGCTTCTTGTCGCCCTGCTTCGGCAACCGATCGAGCGCGCGCTGGAAGTAGCCTGACGAGAAGTCGACCCAGGGCTGGACCGTCATCGACGCGTCGTCCGCACGCGGCACGCACTGGCGTGCGCCGGTGCGCTGCATGTGCTCGAGCACACGGCAGACGAACACCGCGGCAAGGTCGGCCTTCAGCGTCCACGACGCGTTCGTGTAGCCGAACACCGACGCGAGGTTGGGCACGCCGCCGAACATCACGCCCTTGTAGTTGACGAGCTTGGCGGGCTCGATGCGGCGACCATCCACCGTCAGCTCCATGCCGCTCAACACGCTCAGCTTCAAACCGGTCGCGCTGACGACCAGGTCGGCCGGCAACTCGGTCCCGCTGGCGAGCAGGATGCCGGTCTCGGTGAACGACTCGATGCGATCGGTGACGACGCTGGCGCGCCGGTCGCGGATGGCGTTGAAAAAATCGCCATCGGGCACCAGGCACAGGCGCTGCTCCCACGGGTTGTAGCGCGGCGTGAAGTGGGTCGCGACGTCGTAGCCGGGCGCGAGCTGCTTCGCGACGAGGTGGATCAACCCGCGCTTGACGCGCTGCGGCCGGTGGCGGCACAGGCGAAAGACGACCATGCCGAGCAGCAGGTTCTTCCAGCGCGTGATCGCGTGCGCGATGCGCTGCGGCGCCCAGCGCAGCAGCCAGCGCGCGAGTCCATCGACCGAGGGCCGCGAGATCATGTAGGTCGGTGAGCGCTGCAGCATCGTCACGTGCGCGGCCTGCTTCGCGAGTTCGGGCACCAGTGTGACCGCGGTCGCGCCGCTGCCGATCACGACGACGCGCTTGTCTCGGTAGTCCACATCGTCGCGCCACTGCTGCGGGTGCACGATGCGGCCTTTGAAGCGCTCGCGACCGGGGAAGTCCGGCAAGTGGCCTTGGTCGTAGTCGTAGTAGCCGCCGCACATCAGCAAAAAGCGCGTGCGCAGCGACAGCGTCTCGCCGCCGTCGCGCTCGACCTCGACCGTCCAGTGCGCGTTGCTCGACGACCAGGCGGCGCGGCGCACGCGGTGGCCGTAGCGGATCAGGCCGTCGACGCCCTGCTCGCGCGCCGTCTCGCGCAGGTAGGCGAGGATGGACGGGCCGTCGGCGATGGCCTTCTCGCCGGCCCAGGGCTTGAACGAATAGCCCAGCGTGTACATGTCCGAATCGGAGCGGATGCCGGGGTAGCGGAACAGATCCCAGGTGCCGCCGAGCGACTGCCGCCCTTCGAGGATCGCGACGCGCTGTGTCGGGCAGCGCCGCTTCAGGTGGCAGGCCGCACCGATGCCGGACAGGCCGGCGCCCACGATCAGGACATCGACGATTTCATCCGTCATGATGGACCCTTTCCGCGTGTGGTCAGGGGGCGCAGTCTCGCACGCCGATTGCGCAACAATGCCCCCCAGTTCTAACCCCAGGAGCACCGCATGCACACGACACTCGCCACCGCCGACGACAAGACCCCGAAGACCGCCGACAAAGGCGACCGCATCGAAGAACAGCTGTCGTTCAAGTCGCGCTTCGTGCTGATCTTCGGCGAGATCGACGACAAGATGGCGCAGTCCACCTGCCGCCGGTTGCTCGCCCTGTCCGAAGACTCCGAAGCGCCGATCACGATGCTGATCTCGTCGCCCGGCGGCCACGTCGAATCGGGCGACGCGATCCACGACATGATCAACTTCGTGCGCGCGCCGGTCACGACCGTCGGTACCGGCTGGGTCGCCAGCGCCGGTGCACACATCTTTCTCGCGCCGCCCAAGGACCGCCGCGTCTGCCTGCCGAACACGCGCTTCATGATCCACCAACCGGCCGGTGGCGCGGGTGGCCAGGCGACCGACATCGCGATCCAGGCCAAGGAGATCATCAAGACGCGGGAGCGCATCGGCCGCGTGATCGCGAAGCAGACCGGCAAGACGTACGAGGCCGTGCTCGCCGACATGGAGCGCGATTTCTGGATGAGCGCGCAGGAGGCCGTGGCCTACGGCATCGTCTCGCGCGTGATCGAGAAGCAGAAAGACCTGGCCTGATCGGTCAGGACACGAGCCGGTAGTCCAGGGCGAGGCTTGCACGCATGACCCGTCTCGTGGCCTTTCTGCGCGCCGTCAACGTCGGCGGCCGCACCGTCAAGATGGACGCGCTGCGTGCCGCGTTCGAAGCGCTCGCGTTCACCCGCGTCGAGACCTTCATCGCCAGCGGCAATGTCGTGTTCGACAGCAAGGCGCGCGACCTCGCGGCCCTGGAGCGCAAGATCGAGGCGCAGCTGCTCAGCCACTTCGGCTTCGAGATCGACACCTTCGTGCGCCCGCTGGCTGAGATTGCAGCCCTGGCCGCGCACCCCGCGTTTGACGCCGACACGGTGCACACCCGCACCCAGGTCGTCGGCTTTCTGCGCACCCCACCGTCACCCGAGGCCATGCAGGCCCTCGCGGCCCTGTCGACCGACGCCGACCGCTTGCATCTTCAGGGCCGCGAACTCTTCTGGCACTCGTCGAACTCGCAGGCCGACTCCAATTTCTCGAACGCCGCGTTCGAGCGTGCGCTGAAGATGCGCAGCACGTTCCGCGGCATCGCCAGCCTGCGCAAGCTGGTGGCCAAGCACGGCGACTGAAAACCACCCGCCAGCCAACAATCGCACGCTCCGGGTTTTCCGGGGCCGTGAACCTGGCGGGTGTCGCTTCGACCATCGATGCGGCGTATGACATCATGCAACGTGTTGTTGCAACTCGGGCGCTGCAGAGCAGAGCGTGGGCGTGCGCGACACAGGTCGACCAAGGGGGCCCATGAGCAGTCGCATGTCGGAGAACCTCGCACCTGAGCGTGTGCCGCCTGACCAAGGCGCCGCCGCGTCGCCCGGCGCCGCGCTGAGCGAGAGCGAACAGCGCTTTCGCCAGATCGCCGAGACCATCGCCCACGTGTTCTGGGTGCTGGAGCTGCAACCGGTGCGCTTCGTGAGCTACGTGAGCCCGGCCTTCGAGCGGATCTGGGGACGGCGCGCCGAGGAGTTCGACGTCGATGCCGAGCTGTGGGCCCACAGCCTGCACCCGGACGATCGCGCGGCAACGGTCGACGCCTTCGAGTTGTGGATGCAGGCCCCCGAAGGGCGAGCCCACGCGGTCGAGTACCGCATCGTGCGGCCCGACGGTGAGCTGCGCTGGATATCCGACCGCTGCCAGGTCGTCCTCGACGGCGATGGCACCGTCTACCGCGTCACCGGTGTGGCCGAGGACATCACCGAGCGCAAGCAGGCCGAGGGGCAGGCGCAGACGGTGCAGGAGCGCTTCCGCGTGCTGGCCGAAACCCTGCCGCAGCTGGTCTGGGTTCGCGACCCGAGCGGCGCCGCCAGCTACCTGAGCCCGCAGTGGGCCGCCTACGCGGGCGTGCCGGGCAGCGAATTGCTGGGCCAGGGCTGGCGTGCGCACGTCCACCCCGAAGACCTCGACCGGGTCAGCGCGCGGTGGCACGCTGCGGTCGAGCGCGACGACGCCTTCGACTGCGAGTACCGCGTCCGGCGCTTCGACGGCGCGTACCGGTGGTTCCAGAGCCGCGGTGCGCCGCAACGCGACGCGGCGGGCCAGGTGGTGCGCTGGTTCGGCACCTGCACCGACATCAACGAGGCCCGCGCAGCGACCGCAGCGCTGCAGGAAGAGCGCGACCGGATGGCGCGCATCGCCAAGGTCTCGCCGGCCATCCTGCACGCGTACCGCATCGGCCCGGACGGGCGCCGCAGCTTCCCGTTCGGCGCCGAGCGGGTCGCCGAGCTGTACGGCGTGCCCGCCGACGGACTCGACCGCGATGCCAGGAGCGCCCTCGAGCGCCTGCACCCCGACGACCGCTGGCTGCTGGAGAAGGTCGACTTCTCGCGTCGCACGCTGACGCCGATGCGCGCCGAGTACCGCCTGCGCCATCCGACGCGTGGCGACGTGTGGGTGGCCGTGAATGCGCAGCCCGTCGCCGAGCCCGACGGCGCCACCGTGTGGCAAGGCACGCTCACCGACATCACCGCCCGCAAGCAATCGCAGCTGGCGCTGGCGCAGAGCGAGGCGCAGTTCGAGGCCGTGTTCGCGAATCTGGCCGAGGGCATCCTGGTGTTCACGCCCGACGGCACCATGACCCATTCGAACCCGGCCGCGGCCGAGATGCACGGCCTGGTCGTGCCCGAGCCCCCGGCGAACCTGCAGGGGTTCATCGCGAGGTTCGAGTTGCGCGATGCGCGCGGCGCGTTGATCCCGGTGCGCGAGTGGCCGCTGTCGCGCATCCTGCGCGGCGAGGTCCTGTCCGACGTCGAAGCCCATGTGCGCAACCTCGACCGCGGCTGGAACAAGGTCTTCAGTTATGCCGGCTCGCTGGTGCGCGATGCCCAGGGCCAGACCCGCTTCGGCATCGTGCGGGTGCGTGACGTCACGGCCGCCAAGCAGGCCGAGGCCGAGATCCACACGCTGAACACGCAGCTCGAACAACGCGTGAAGGACCGCACCGCCGAACTCGAGGTGGCGGTCAAGGAACTCGAGGCCTTCACCTACTCGGTCTCGCACGACCTGCGCGCCCCGCTGCGCGCGCTCGACGGCTTCTCGCAGGCGGTGCTGCAGGACTTCAGCGCCCAGGTGCCCGAGACCGGCCAGCGCTACCTGAGGATCATCCGCGAGAGCGCGCAGAAGATGGGGCAGCTGATCGATGACCTGCTCGCGTTCTCGCGCGTCGGCCGCCAGCAGCCCAAGATGCGCGCGGTCGACAACACGCTGCTGGTGCGCAACGCACTGCAGCAGCTCGCGCCGATGTGCGAAGGGCGCAAGGTCGAGTTGCGCGTCGGCGAGCTGCCGCACGCCGAAGGCGACCCGGCGATGCTGCACCAGGTCTGGGTCAACCTGCTGTCGAACGCGCTGAAGTACAGCCGCAAGACCGAGGCAGCGGTGATCGAGGTCGGCGCGCTGCACGAGGCCGGCGGGCCGGTCTACTTCGTGCGCGACAACGGCGTCGGCTTCGACATGCGTTACGCCCACAAGCTCTTCGGCGTGTTCGAGCGCCTGCACCGCGCCGACGAGTTCGAGGGCACCGGCGTCGGCCTGGCCATCGTGCAGCGCATCGTGCAGCGCCACGGCGGCAGCGTGCGCGCCGAGGCCGCGCCGGGACGCGGCGCCACCTTCTTCTTTCAACTCGGTCAGTCTCAGGGAACGGCGTCATGAACGGCAGTACACAGGTCGAGATCCTCATCGTCGAGGACAACCCGCACGATCTGGAGATGACCATGCGCGGGCTGCAGAAGGCCCGCCTCGTCAACAGCATCCACGTCGCCCGCGACGGCGAGGAGGCGCTGGACTTCATCTTCTGCACCGGCCCGCACGCCCGCCGCCGCATGGAGGACCAGCCACGGGTGATCCTGCTCGACATCAAGCTGCCCAAGGTCGACGGGCTGGAGGTATTGGCGCGGCTCAAGGCCGACCCGCGCACGGCGACGATCCCGGTCGTGATGCTGACCTCGTCGCAAGAACAGAGCGACCTGGTCTCGAGCTACCAGCAGGGCGTCAACAGCTACATCGTCAAGCCGGTGAACTTCGAAAACTTCGTGCAGGCAGTGGCCGATCTGGGCATGTACTGGATGCTGCTGAACCAGCCGCCCGCGACCAGCATCTGATGGCGGGCGCACCGAGGCTGCGCCTGGTCGTCGGGCTGGGTGTGATCGCCTTTCACGTGGCGCTCTACCTGCTGCTGCGCAGCTCGGTCGGTGCGCCCCTGCGCCAGGCCGGCCGGCCGACGCAGCTGCCCGCGACCTTGCGCCTGTTGCCGTGGCGGCCCGCACCCGCGCCACCGACGACCGAAACACGGGCGACATTGCCGGAGCGTCCGCACCGCGCGGCCGGCGCGATCAGTGTCACCCTGCCGTCGACGCCTGCGATGCCGGCGACCAGCCCCACGCCCACCCAGGCCGATGCCGCACCGCTGCCCGCACTGCCGGCCTCGCAGCCGCTGCGCCCGCTCGACCTGAGCCTGCCGCGCGGCTTCGTCACCCGGCTCGACGCGCGCCACCCGGCGATCGACGATCCGCGCGCCAACAGCGCGCACCTGACGCCCGAGCAGCGCATGGCCCGCACCTTCGACACGCAGGTCACCGAAGAGCCGATGGAAGACGGCCGCCGACGCATCCGCCGCGGCGACGACTGCATCATCGTGGCGCCGTCGCGTGTCGCGCAGCTGATGCCATTCAACGACGCGGCCACGCGGTCACCGTCGTTGGTGTCGGCCTGCCCCTGAGGCGGAACGCAAGGCTCAGCGTGCCGCCGCCGCGCGGGCTTCTTCCTGCAGCCGCAGCACGCGCCGCTGCACCTTGCCCGTCGTCGTCATCGGCAGCGCGTCTATGAACTCGATTTCCTTCGGGTACTCGTAGGGCGCGAGCTGGCCACGCACGTGCTGCTGCAGCGCCTTGACCAGCGCCGCATCGCCGACGAACCCCGGCGCGAGCACCACATAAGCCTTGACGACCGCGCCGCGCTCGGCGTCGGGCTTGGGCACGACGGCGGCGTTCGCGACGGCCGCGTGCTTGACCAGGCAGTTCTCGATCTCGCTCGGCCCAATGCGGTAGCCGGCGGCCTTGAACACGTCGTCGCTGCGGCCGTGGTACCAGAGGTAGCCGTCGGCATCCATCGCCGCCATGTCGCCGGTGCGGCACCAGCTGTTCGCCGGATCACCGGTGAACTTGGCGCGCGTCGCGTCGTCGTTGTGCCAGTAGCCGAGGAAGAACACCGGGTCGGGCTCGCCGTGCACGTCGAGCCGGTGCAGCGCCACGTCGCCGGCCGTGCCACGCGGGCATTCGCGGCCGTGGTCGTCGATCACCGCGACGCGGTGCCCCGGGTAGGGCCGGCCCATGCTGCCGGGCCGCGCCGGCCAGCGCCGGTGCGAGTTGCCGACGATGTAGTTCATCTCGGTCTGGCCGAACATCTCGTTGACGGGCACGCCGAGCGCGTCGCGACACCACGTGAACACCGCGTCGCCGACCGCCTCGCCGGCGCTCATGATCGCGCGCAATTGCAGCGTGTACTGCGCGCGCGGCGCGGGCACCGCCTTCATCATCGCCTTCAGCGCGGTCGGGAACAGAAAGGTGTGGGTGACGCGGTGGCGCTGCATCAGCGCGAACGCGGTCTCGGCCGAGAAGCGGCCCTGGTAGGCGATGATCTCGCGGCCGAAGTAGAGCGTCGGCAACAGCGCATCCATCAGCCCGCCAGTCCAGGCCCAGTCCGCGGGGCTCCAGAACACGGCGTCATCCTGCGGAAACCAGTTCTGGCTCGCGACGAAGCCGCTCAGGTTGCCGATCAACGCGCGCTGCGGGATCAGCGCGCCCTTGGGCGGACCGGTGGTGCCGCTGGTGTAGATCAGCACGGCCGCGTCGTCGGCGTTCGTGCCGGCCGGCTCGAACGTCGGGCGCTCGGCGGCGAGTGCCTCGTCCCAGTCCAGATCGCCCTGCCCTTGCGCGGCACCGACCGCGAGCAGCGTCGCGAGACCCGGGCACAGCGGCCGCGCCGCGCGCACGTTCGCGATCGCGCTCTCGTCGACGATGGCGACGCGGGCACCGCTGTCGTTCAGTCGGTACTCGAGCGCGTCGGGGCCGAACAGCATCGACAGCGGCATCGCGACCGCGCCGAGTTGGTGGATCGCGACGTGCGCGACCGCGGTCTCGAAGCGCTGCGGCATCACGATCGCGATGCGGTCGCCGCGCTGCACGCCCAGGCGCGTCAGTGCATGCGCGAGGCGGTTCGCCGCGCGCTGCAGCTGGGCATAGGTGTGCGTGGTCACCGACCCGTCTTCGCGTTCGCAGCGGATCGCCACCGCGTTTGGCGTGTCGCGGGCCCAGCGCGCGCAGCAGGCCTCGGCGATGTTGAAGTGCGCGGGCACGTGCCAGCGGAAGTTCGCGTGCAGTGCGGCGTGGTCGTCGGTCGCGGTCATGCGCGGTCTCCGGTGGGGTTCAAGCGGCGGAGCGCCTGCGGATGCGGGTGATCTCGCCGCGCACGCGGCGCGGCACGACATGCGTCGCGAGCGCGCCGGCGGCGAGCAGCGCAGGGAAGAACACGAACGAGTTCATCAACGCGTCGAGCACGGTCAACCCCGCCAGCGCCGCGAGCAACAGCGGCAGCGCGGGCAGCTGCCAGGCGCTGCCCGGCGGTGCGCGCCACGCGGCCGCAAACGCCGGCGCGAGCAGCGCGCCCAAGGCGGCCCCGAGACCGATCGCGCCGAACTGGCCCAGCACGAGCAGGCTCAGGCCCCAGGGCCGGATCTCCTTGGCGCGCCACCAGTCCCAGACGCCGGTGCCGACCACCGGGTGGGCCATCGCATCGGGCAGCAGCTTCTGGTCCTGGCCGATGCGCCAGGTGAACGAGCCGCGGCCGACGGACCGGAACGCATCGATCACGTGCCGGCCGAGCGCCGTCTCCTTGCCGATGCGCGCGATCGGCACGACGCCCGATACGTAGACGAGCCCGCTCAACACCAGCGAGCCGACCACCACCGCCAGCATCAGACGCGGGCGCAGCCACCGGCACGCGAACAGGAACGCCGCGCCGCCCACCAGCAGCAACAGCCCGCCCACCGATTGCGCGGCCAGCGCGATCAGCACGTCGACGACCGCGACCACGCGCCAGCGCTGCGCGTCGTACCCGGCCGGCGTGACGACGGCGAGCCACACGGCGGCGAGCGCGCACAGCGAGATCCACAGCCCGAACTGATTGCCGTTCTCGAAGAAGCCCAGCGGCCGGTAGCCGATGTAGCGCAGCAGGCCGTCGGCGCGGAACGGGTGCGGCTCGTAGACCAGGCCATAGAGCTGCAGACCGAACACGCCTTCGAGCAGGCTCAGCGGCAGGCAGGCCGCCCCGGCCAGCGCCAGGCCCTTGACGAACAGCAAGCGCCCATCGTCGGACGCGAAGCACACGCGACCCAGCAGCCACGGCAGGCCCCAGCTGCCGACGAGGTAGAGGCTGGCGAGCGCGCCGTTTGGCCGCGCGTCGGCGACCAGCGCCGACTGCAGCAGCGGCCACGCGCACCAGAGCAGCACCGGCGCATCCATCCAGACCGGCCGCAGGCGCTGCAAGGCCGCACGGTCGAACACCAGCAGGCCCAGCACGGCGGCCAGCGGCGCGACCCAGGCCTTGGTCAGCAGCATGTCCGAGGGCACGGCCAGGCCGGTGATCCAATACGGGAACTCGGCGTCCGCCGAGCCGGGCGGAAAATGCCCGACCGGCAGCACCAGCCAACCGGCCAGGAAGACGATCAGCGCCGCCTCTGCCGGTGGCCGCCACCGGAAGACGCCCAGCGCGGCGAGCACGAACACGAGGTAGACGATGTCGGTGCCCATTGCGCGTCAGTCCCCAGCCAGGTTGAACATCATCATCCCGCCATCATGACCGAGCTTCACACCAACCCGACCCAGTTGACGGGTCTGTTCGCGTTCGGACTGGCGGTGCTCGCCTGCGTGTTCGCCCTGCGGCGCGGTGCGGGCACGCGGCCGTGGCGGCGCGTGACGGCATGGCAGGCCGTGTGCCTGGTCGAAGTGCTGGTCGGCTTTCGCCACCAGGCCCACGACGTGGTCGACGCTCTGCTGCAGGCCAACGGCTGGTATGCGGACCGCGGACCGCTGCAGGTGGCCCTGCTGGTCGTCGTGCTGGTGCTGGCGGCGCTCACCTTCGTCGCGTTGCGGCGGCTGCGGGGCGCCGACGCCGAGTTGCGGGTCGCCGCCATCGCCACCGCGGCGGCGCTGTGGCTGTTCGTCGCCGAGGCGGTGTCGCTGCACGCCATCGACGCGGTGATGTACATCCACGTCGGCCCGGTGCTGCTGATCGGCTGGTGCTGGGCGGCCTGCGCCGCCGTCGTCGTGGGGGCCGCGATGCGGGCCGCCACGCTTAAGCGCGGAAACGTTCCAGCGCCTCGCCGGTGACGCGGCAGATGCGCCACTCGGGCATCACCGTCGCGCCCATGCGCTCGTAGAAGCGGATCGCGTGCTCGTTCCAGTCGAGCACGCTCCACTCGAAACGCCCGTAGTCGCGTTCGACCGCGATGCGGCCCAGCCGTGTCAGCAGCGCCGCGCCGATGCCGCTGCCGCGGTGCGCCGGCTTCACGTACAGGTCTTCGAGGTAGAGCCCCGGCTGCGCCAGAAAGGTCGAGAAGTTGGTGAAGAACAGCGCGAAGGCCACGACCTCACCAGGCGTCTTGCCATCGCCGGTCTCGGCGACCAGCGCCTCGGCCACCGGCCGCTCGCCGAAGAGCTGCGGGCGCAGTTTCTCGGGCGTGACCTGCAGCAAATGGGTGAGGTTCTCGAACTCGGCCAGTTCGCGGATCAGCTGGACGATCGCGCCGACATCGCGCAATTCGGCGCCGCGCAACGTGAAGGGGGTGGGTGAGCTCATGACGTGGATTCTCGCATCGGGCGCCTGTCGCACCGCTGACAGCGCGCGCCGCCCGGCCCGCGTACAGTGCCGGCGATGACCACCACCCCCTATCAAGTCCAACGCGCCAGCCGCAGCTGCTTCGTCACGCTGCGCGGGCTGCGCCACCACGTGCTCGAATGGGGCGACGCGTCCCTGGCCACGCCCGAGCGCCCGACCGTCGTGATGCAGCACGGCTGGATGGACGTGGCCGCGTCGTTCCAGTTCGTCGTCGACGCGCTGCCGACCGACCGCCACGTGCTCGCGTTCGACTGGCGCGGCTTCGGCCTCAGCGATGCCACGCCCGCCGACACCTACTGGCTGCCCGACTACGTCGGCGACCTCGACGCCGCGCTCGACACGCTGCTGTTCGCACCCGGCAGCGCGCAGGGCGCGATCGACCTGGTCGGCCACAGCATGGGCGGCAACGTCGTGATGCTCTACGCCGGGCTGCGGCCCGAGCGCATCCGCCGCCTCGTCAACCTCGAGGGCTTCGGCATGCCGACGACGACGCCGTCGCAGTCGCCCAAGCGCTATCTGCAATGGCTGGACGAGCTCAAGCAACCCGCCGAGCTGCGCGACTACGCCAACCTCGACGAAGTCGCGAACCGGCTGCGCAAGACCAACCCGCTGCTGCCCGAGGCCCGCGCCGCGTGGCTGGCCCAGCACTGGTCGCGCCAGAAGACGACTGCCGACGGCAGCGCCGGGCGTTACGAGATCCTGGGCGATGCCGTCCACAAGCGCGGCACGCCGATGCTGTACCAGCGCGACGAGGTGCTGGCGTGCTGGAAGCTGATCACCGCCCCGGTGATGTGGGTCGAGGGTGACCAGACCGACGTGTCGCGCTGGTGGGGCACGCGCTACACCAAGGCCGAATTCCACGAACGCCTGGATGTCGTGACGAGCCCGGTCGAGCGCCACGTGCTCGCGCCCGCCGGCCACATGCTGCACCACGACCAGCCCGAGGCGCTGGCGCAGTTGCTCGAGCGCTTCCTGGCCCCGGCAACATAGCTTTACCGAGGGTCGCCGCGCTTGTCACCGGGCGGTCATGGCGGATTTCTAGAGTGCCGGAGGTGTCACCGGGGCGCGTCAGCGACGCGCGCCGCACACCCACCGAACACCCACATCCGCTCAGCCACCGCCACGGGGATTCCATGCCAATGCTCAACCGCGCCACGACCATGAACACCACGTTGACGGTGCTCACCGCCTCGATACTCGCCGCCTGCGGCGGCAGCGACAACTCGTCGACGGGCGTCACCGTCAGCGGCGTCGTCAGCGCGGCCGCCTTCACCCCGGGCAGCGCCACCGAGCCGACGCTGGCCGCCGGCTACTACCAGGGCGCACAGGTGTGCGTCGACACCAACAACAACGGCAAGTGCGACAGCGGCGAGGCGCCTGTGACCACCGACGCGAAAGGCGCGTTCACGATCAGCCTGTCGGCCAAGGCCGCGCTGATCGCCGACATCGGCACCGGCGCGACCAACACCGCCGATGGCACGCACCCGGCCTCGCGCGACGTGTTCCGCGTGTCGCTCGACCAGGTCAACGAGCAAGCCAGCGGCGTCGTGATCAGCCCGCTCTCGTCCGAGATCGTGCGCCTGACCGAGGCCAACACCAGCAGCTACGCGACCGAGAAGCAGAACCTCGCGACGCGTCTGGGGGTCTCGCTCGCGTCCGTCACCGCCGACCCGACAGCCACCACGCTCGCGGCGGCCGACAAGACCGCGATGCTGCGCGAGGCCAACGTGCTGACGAACCGCCTCACCTACGCGATCACCAAGCTCGACCGCGGCGACCTCTACCCCGACGCGCTCGCCGTGCCCGGCGGCGACCCGCGCCTGACCGGCCTGGCCGGCGTGACCGCCGCCACCGCGACGGTGGCCGACACCCGCACGCCCATCACCTTCGCGCAGGCCGAGCAGGCCGCGTTCAACATCGAGGGCATCCCGCGCTACGACCACATCTTCATCGTGATGCTGGAGAACAAGGCGACTTCGTCGATCCTGAACTCGCCGTTCGCACCCAAGATCAACGCCTACCTGAAGGCCGGCAACCAGCTCGCCAGCTACTACGCGACCGGCAACCCGAGCGAGCCGAACTACACCGCGCTCGGCGGCGCCGACGACTTCGGCATCACCGACGACAGTCAGTGGAACTGCGACGCCACCGGCGCGAACGCGGTGCAGGACCTGCCCGTGCCCGACAAGACCCAGCCCGGTCTGGCAAGTTCGCCGTTCGCGGCCACCTGCACGCAGACCGCGGCCGTCAACCACAACATCGTCGGCAAGCCCAACCTGTTCAACGCGCTGAGTGCCGTGGGCCTGACCTGGCGCACCTACAACGAGTCGCTGAACCCGGGGCAGGACTTCCGCACCGACAGCGTCGCCGACGCCGCCGTCATCGCCGCAGACCACGTCTACGCGCCGGGCACGGTGGGCGGCAACACCACGACCATCGGCACGACCGGGCTCTCGCTGCCGCTGCCGGCTGGCCTGTACAAGACCAAACACCACCCCGGCATGGCCTACCAGAACGTGCGCAGCGCGCCCGAGTGGAAGTACAGCAACCGCACCATGGGCGGCGGGCAGTGGGACGCGGCGTTCGCGAACGCCACCGCCTACACGCCGCCGGCCGGCTACGACATCGACCAGCTCGGCACCGACCTGGCGAGCGGCAACGTCGGCAACCTGAACTTCCTCGTGCCCGACCAGTGCGACGACATGCACGGCATCAGCGTCAAGGGCACCGTGGCCGGCAGCGCCACCCAGGTGACCGCGAGCGACTGCAGCAGCGTGGCCAACAACGTGCCGACCGCCACCGGCGGTGCGATCATCACGCGCGGCGACAACTATGTCGACTACGTCGTCAAGAAGATCCAGGCCTCGGCGCTCTGGACCAACCCGCAGAAGCGCGTCGCGATCGTGCTGATGTTCGACGAAGGCAACGCCACCAGCGGCTTCAACTCCTGCTGCGGCTGGAACGTGGCCAACAGCACTGTCGCCGAGCCGCTGAAGCAGAACAGCGACGGCAGCTTCTCGCCGGACGCCAGTGTCGTCAACTACACCAAGGGCAACCGCGGTCATGGCGAAAGCATCTTCGGCATCCTGAGCAACCAGGCGAACGCGCCCAAGGGTGTTTCGGACAGCGACGCGTACAGCCACTTCGCGTTCGTGCGCACGCTGCAGGACATGTTCGGCACGGCCGACCCGGCCGTCGACGCGTCGTACATGAACCGCTCGAAGTACACCGAGAAGTTCATCGCCGCCAACATCCTGAACCTGCCCGAGTACGCCGGCAGCGCCGACACGCATTTCGACTCGGTGCGGCCGATCAACCACGCCTTCGTCGCGCCCGCCAGCTACACGCAGAAGCAGTCGGCCGACGTGAGCACGACGGCGCAGGTCGGGCCGGACGCCTCGCAGACGAACGTCTGGGCCACGACGAAGTAAGGGACGACGCGCCGCGCGCTCGGTGCGCGTGGCGGCCCCGCATGACGATGACGATGTTGACCGATCGCGCGATCCCCCTCGCCGTCGCCGCCGCGCTGAGCCTGCTCGCCGGCTGCGGTGGCGACAACGCGTCGACACCGGCGGCGGCCACCGCCAGCGCGAGCGCGGCGTCCGCCAGCACGCTCAGCCTGGCCGCGCAGGTGGGCCAGAAGATGTTCGTCGACGCGACGCTGTCGGGCTCGGGCAAGCTGTCTTGTGCGGGCTGCCACGACCCCCAATCGGCCTACGGCCCGCCGAACGCGCTGGCGGTGCAGCTCGGCGGTGTCGCGCTGACCACGGCCGGCCTGCGCAGCCCGCCGTCGCTGCGCTACAAGGACGCGACCCCGCCCTACGCCGACCTGCTCGACAACCCCGACGGCATCAGCGCGCCCGGCCCGGGCGGCGGTTTCACCTGGGACGGCCGGGCTGCCACGCTCGCCGACCAGGCGAAGCTGCCGCTGCTCGATGCGCGCGAGATGGCCAACGCAAGTGGCGACGACGTGGTCCGCAAGCTCCAGGCCTCGGCCTACGCCGACCTGTTCCGCCAGGCGTTCGGCGCGGCCGCATTCGACGACCCGACCGCAGCGTTCGGCAACGCGGTCGCCGCGCTGCAGGCCTACCAGCTCGAGGACAAGTCGTTCCACCCGTACAACAGCAAGTTCGACCTGTATGCCGGCAACAAGATCGGCGGAACGCTGACCGCGGCCGAAACGCGCGGCCTGAAAGTGTTCTCGAATCCGCAGACCGGCAACTGCGCGTCGTGCCACTACCAGGGCGCGGGCCTGAACGGCAGCTCGGCCTTGTTCACCGATTTCTCGTACGAGGCCATCGGCGTGCCGCGCAACGCGGCGATCTCCGCCAACGCCGACCCGGCCTTTCGCGACATGGGCATTTGCGGCCCCGAGCGCGCCGACCACCTGCCCGCGGGTGCCGGTGCGGCCGACGCCTTCTGCGGCATGTTCAAGGCGCCGACGCTGCGCAACGTGGCGACGCGTCGCGCGTTCTTCCACAACGGCGTGATGCACACACTGGAGCAGACCATCCGCTTCTACAACACGCGCGACACCCGGCCCGAGCTCTGGTACCCGACCGTCGGCGGCACGCCCAAGACCCGCAACGACGCCGACTTCCCGACCTACGGCCTGATCACCACCCAATACGTCGGCGGCACGGTGCAGAAGTTCGACGACCTGCCGAGCGCCTACCGCGCGAACATCGACACCCAGTTGCCGATGGACGGCCGCGCCGCCGGCAGCGCGCCGCCGATGTCGGAGCAGGACATCGCCGACCTCGTCTGCTTTCTCAACACCCTGACCGACGCCGACCAGACGCCTGCCACACCACCGGCGGCTGGCGCTTGCGTCGACTGACCCCTGGAACGACCATGACGACCCCAACGACAACGCGTCGCCCAGCCCTGCTGTGCCTGACCGCCCTGACCCTGCTGAGCGCCTGCAACTCGCCCGCCGACGCGAACCGCGACAACTTCACGAAGGCGGTGACGGCCTACCTCGCCACGCAGGGCGACCTGTGCCTGGCCAAGACCGACTGGCCCATCGACGTGAGCCAGCGCGAGGTCGACACCGGTGCCCGCAACGCGCTGCAGATGCCGGTGCTAGAACGACTCGGGCTGGTGCGCTCCGCCTCGGCGACCGCGCAGGTCAAGGACGAGGACACGAGCACGACCGTCGCAGTGCGGCGCTACACGCTGACCGACGCCGGCCGCGCCTACTACCGCCCGCACGGCCGGGCCGGCCGCAGCGACTTCTGCGCCGCGCACCTGAGCCTGGACCAAGTCGTCGCCTGGGACACGCCGCGCACTGGCGCGAGCGATCGCCTGGCCCTGGTGACCTACACCTACCGCGTCGACCCCGCACCGTGGACGCGCGACCCCGAGGTGGCCAAGGTCTTCCCGATGGTGGCCCGCATCGTGCACGGCGCCGGCCGCGAGCAGCTGACGCAGGGCTTCACGCTGACCGCGAACGGCTGGGTCGCGCAGGGCTTGTGACGCCGGCCGCCGCACCGGCGATGCGCGCCGCGCGGTTCGCGCCGCAGCTGGGCGCGTGGATCGTCGAGAACCTCGATCGCGGTGCGAGCCCGGCCGCGCTGGTGCAGGCCCTGCAGGCGCAGCAGATGGCCGCAGACGCGGCGATCGCGATCATGCAGGCCTTCGTCGCCGCACGCGCCGCGGGCCGGCCGGTGCCGCTCGACAGCCTCGAATGGGACACGGCCGCGCCGGCCGACTTTCTCTGCGACACGCCGCGCCTCGCCGCGGGCGGCACGATCCAGGCGGTCGACCGTTGCGTTCAGGTTCTTGCACGCGCGCAACGGCCGGCGCTGGCGCTGCTCGGCGGCGTGCTCGATGCCGACGAATGCGCCGAGCTGATCGCGCTGGCCCGCGACCGGCTCGTGCCGTCGACGCTGGTCGACGTGGACAGCGGCCACGACGTCGTCAGCGCGCAGCGTCGCAGCGTCGGCATGTTCTTCCGGCCGGCCGAGAACGCGCTGATCGCGCGGCTCGACCGGCGCCTGGCCGCGCTGATGAACCTGCCGCCCGAAAACGGCGAAGGCCTGCAGGTGCTGTACTACCCGAACGGCGGCGGCAGCGCGCCGCACTTCGACTTCCTGCTGGCGGCCAACCCGGCCAACCGGGCCTCGCTGGCACGCAGCGGCCAGCGCGTCGCCACGCTCGTGACCTACCTGAACACGGTCGAGGGCGGCGGCGAGACCGTCTTTCCGCAGGTCGGCTGGGCCGTCTCGCCGCAGCCGGGCCACGCGGTGCAGTTCGAATACTGCAACCGCCTGGGCCAGCTCGACGCCGCCTCGCTGCACGCCAGCGCACCGGTGACCCGCGGCGAGAAGTGGGTCGCCACCAAGTGGATGCGCGAGCGCCGCTTCGTGCCCGCCGGCTGAATCACCCTGGTGGGTTGAGTGCAGCGGGGCAAGCGCCTCGCACGTGCGAAAATCATTGCTTTCAAGAATTGCAGCCAGCTGCTGAAAGCACCGCATGGACGTCGAACACATCAATGCCATTGGCAACGCCCTGGCCGACCTGACGAAGCGCACGGTCGACCTCCGGGGGTATCTTTGACTACGATCGCAAAGCTCTAAGACTCAACGAAGTCAACGCCGCGCTCGAGAACCCCAAGGTCTGGGACGAGCCCAAGCGCGCGCAGGAACTGGGGCGCGAGAAGCGCACGCTCGAAACCGTGGTCGAAACGATTGATCACTTGGCAAGCAACCTCTCCGACAACACCGAGCTCTACGACATGAGCAAGGCCGATGGCGACGAGGCCGGCCTCGTTGCGATCGAAGGCGAAGCGAAGAAGCTCGAAGACATCGTGGCCCAGCTCGAGTTCCGCCGGATGTTCAACAACCCGGCCGACCCGAGCAACTGCTTCATCGACATCCAGGCCGGCGCCGGCGGCACCGAGGCCTGCGACTGGGCCTCGATGCTGTTGCGCCAGTACCTGAAGTACTGCGAGCGCAAGGGCTTCAAGACCGAGGTGATGGAAGAGACCGCGGGCGACGTGGCCGGCATTCGCTCGGCCACGATCAAAGTGGAAGGCGACTACGCGTTCGGCCTGCTGCGCACCGAAACCGGCGTGCACCGCCTGGTGCGCAAGAGCCCGTTCGACTCGGCCGGCGGCCGCCACACCTCGTTCGCGAGCCTGTTCGTCTACCCCGAGGTCGACGACTCGATCGAGATCGACATCAACCCGGCCGACGTGCGCACCGACACCTTCCGCGCCAGCGGCGCCGGCGGCCAGCACATCAACAAGACCGACTCGGCGGTGCGGCTCACGCACATCCCGACCGGCATC
>Ga0307510_10001934_pt1 | contig 23277 bp, 23 predicted proteins | sample 12_EM_MG_FD_207224 | JGI IMG/M metagenome (GOLD analysis project Ga0307510, IMG submission 207224) | Populus trichocarpa ectomycorrhiza microbial communities from riparian zone in the Pacific Northwest, United States - 12_EM | ecosystem: Host-associated > Plants > Roots > Unclassified | place...
ACGCGCCTTCAGCGCGTTTGCAAGGAGTCGCCCTAGGATCGGCCGCGGTTTACCGCTACGATAGCGACAACACGTTCTTGTTCGGATTTGTGCCCATGTCCCGTGCGTTCCTTCAGTCCACCGCCATCGTCGCCGCGCTGGCGCTCGTGCCGCTCGGCACCGGTGCGATGGCCGCGGTCGACACCAGCAGCTACCGCGCCTTCGCGCCCTTCTTCGACGTCTTTGCCCGCGTAAAGGCGAGTTATGTCGACAAGGTCGATGACGACACTCTGGTCAAGGGCGCGATCCAGGGCATGCTCGCCTCGCTCGACCCCCACAGCGCGTACGAGACCGGGCTCGATTACGACAATCTGCGCATCCAGACCTCGGGCGAATATGGCGGGCTCGGCCTGTCGGTCACGATGGAGGACGGTGCGGTCAAGGTCATCGCGCCGCAGGAAGGCACGCCGGGTCAGCGCGCCGGGATCAAGTCGGGCGATTACATCACCCATATCAACGGCAAGCTGATCTATGGCGAGACGCTTGACGAGGCGATCACCGAGATGCGCGGGCCGCCGGGCACCAAGATCGCGTTGACGCTGGTCCGCGCCGGCCATCCGCTGCCGATCCAGGTCGCGCTGGTGCGCGAGAAGATCGTCCAGCGTCCGGTGAAGTGGGAGGTCAAGAACGGCGTCGGCATCCTCAACATCAACACCTTCTCGGACAAGACCAGCCAGGGCGTGATTGACGGCATTGCCGGCATCCGCCGCCAGCTCGGCCATGATCCGCTCGGCTATGTCGTCGATCTGCGCGACAATGGCGGCGGTTTGCGCGACGAGGCGGTGGCGGTGGCCGACATCTTCATCACCTCGGGCGAGCTGCTGTCCGAGCGTGGCCGCGACCCGCGCGACATCGAACGTTTCTATGCCGAATCGATGGTGCGCGGCGATCTCGCCCACGGCCTGCCGGTCGTCGTGCTGACCAATTCGGGCACCGCTTCGGCCAGCGAAATCGTTGCCGGCGCGTTGCAGGATCACCATCGCGGGCTGGTCATGGGCGAGCGTTCGTTCGGCAAGGGTTCGGTGCAGACCGTGCTCGATCTCGGCAACAACAACGCGCTGCGCCTGACGACGTCGCGTTACTATACCCCGTCGGGCCGTTCGGTGCAGGAAGGCGGTATCCAGCCCGACATCGCCGTGCCGAATATCTCGGACCCCGATTACAAGATGCGCCCGGTGTTCCGCGAGGACGATCTGCGCCGCCATCTGATCAACGAGGTCAAGGCCGACAATGCCGTGCTCGAAGAGGACGGCACGACCGATCCGCGCTTCTCGGCCACGCCCGCGCAGCTGAAGGCCAGGGGCATCGAGGACTTCCAGCTGTGGTATGCCTTGCAGACGATCGGCCGGCTCGGTGCCGCGCCCGTGGTGGCGGCGAAATAGGATCATGTTGATGAACGATCGTTTCGCCACCGCGCGGCTGCTCGCGCTGGCCATTCCGGTTGCGCTGCTCGGCGGCGCGCTCGGTTTCCAGTATATCGGCCATCTTTATCCGTGCGAGATGTGCTGGTGGCAACGTTACCCGCATATCGCGGCGATCCCGCTGGCCCTGCTCGCCTTTGTCGTGCCGGATGCGCGGGCGAAGCGCGCCCTGGTGCTGCTCGCCGCGCTCGCGGTGGCGGTGTCGGGGCTGATCGGCATCTATCATGCCGGGGTCGAATATCATTGGTGGGAGGGACATACCGAGTGCACCTCGACCGCGGTGGGCCATGGCGGCAGCATCGACGACATGCTCAAACGCATTCTCGACGCGCCGATCGTGCGCTGCGATGTGGCGCAATGGACCTTGTTCCACATCTCGCTCGCCGGCTTCAACGCGATCTTCTCGCTGCTCGGCGCCGGCGTGGTGCTGAACCTGCTGCGCAAGGCGAAGCGGGGATGAGCGGCTGGAAGCCCGGCGATCGTCGCCCGGCGACCGACGCGATGATCCGCGTCGACCAGGCTGGCGAATATGGCGCGACGCGCATCTATGCCGGCCAGCTTGCCGTGTTGGGCGATCGTTCGCCGGCGTCGCGTGCGGTCAACCGCATGGCGCAGCAGGAAGAACGCCACCGCGCTTTTTTCGACGCGATGATCGCGCGGCGCGGCGTGCGCCCGACCGCGCTGCAGCCGCTGTGGAACGTCGCCGGCTTCGCGCTCGGCGCTGTGACCGCGGCGATCGGCCCGGAAGCCGCGATGGCCTGCACCGCGGCGGTGGAAACCGAGATCGACAAGCATTATTCAGACCAGCTTCAGGCGCTTGGGTGTAGTGATCCGGAACTATCGGCGGCGGTCGCCGATTTTCAGGCCGAGGAAGTCGAGCATCGCGAGACGGCAATGGCGGCGGGGGCGGAAAATGCGCCGGGATATCCAATATTGAGCGGGCTGATCCGGCTAGGCTGCAAGGTGGCGATCGCAACCGCCAAGCGAATCTGATCCGGGAGAGGTGAGGATGATGAAGACGATTTGGGGTTTGTTGCCCGCCCTCACGCTGCTGTTCGCGGCGCCCGTTGCCGCGCAGGAGACCCCGGCAGCGCCGCCGCCGGCACCGTTGCCCGTGTTGTCGGTCGCGCCGGTGAAGCCGGTGACCATGCCGTCGGGCGTGTCCGGCCCGGCCAATCCCGATGCACGCCAGGCCCGTACGGCCAGCAACGGCCCCGGTGAGGTGTCGCACAATGCGCCGGTCAACGGCGTCTTGACGCTCTACGGCAACCAGCGCTGCCCGACCGACCGCGAGGGCGGCGAGGTGGTGGTGTGCGTTCGCCAGGGCGCCGCCGAGCAATATCGCATCCCCAAGGGGCTGCGCGATTTCCAGGTGACGCCGGAAAACGAATCCTGGGCGTCGAAGGTCGTCGCGCATGACGACGTCGCCAATGCCGGCATCGGCAGCTGCACCACAGTCGGCCCGGGCGGCTCGACCGGCTGCTTCCTGCAACAGGCCCGCCAGCAGCGCGCCGAAAAGAAGGACAACAAGGCGGCCGACCAGCGCGTGCAGGACAGCCTGCCTTAAGCGAGCGCGCGCCGGAGGGCAGAAGAAGATTTTGTTCGCGCGGAGACGCGGAGGCGCGGAGGGGTTGCGCCTGCGGCAATCGCGGCGTCAGCCAACCATGCACATCGCCCACCGCACCCGGCTTGTGATGGCGCCTGGCGGCGGCCCGGCGCGCACCATCTCCGCGTCTCCGCGTCTCCGCGCGAACAAACCTCTTCTTTTCTCGCCTAACCCTTGCTCGGCTCCTTGCCGCTCTTCTCGTCGGGCTTGACCGTCGAGCGCACCACCATGAAGCGGTTGAGCAGGTCGAACCAGAAGGGCGCGCCGAAGGTCACGCCGATCCCGGTGATCAGCCAGCCGCCGACGATCGCCAGCCACCATTCCGCTTTCTGCCAGAACCCCATCGCCTGCCACACCGCCGCCGGCGTCTGGTTCGTCGTGTCGCCGGCGAGCAGGCTGAACTGCGGTTCGGGCTTGCCATTCTCCCAGCCGATCGGCCAGCCGATCTCGGTCATCTGCGCGTTGATCGCCTTGATCGCGTCCATCCGTGCGGCGATGTCGGCTGAAGGGTCGGCGGCCGGCGTTGGCGTCGCAGCGGGCGCAGGGACGGGCGTCGCAGTTGGCGCGGGTGAGGGTGTCGCCGCCGCGGCCTTCGCGGTCGGGCTGGGCGTCGGGGCAGGCGCCGGCGTCGCCGCGGCCTTCGGTGCCAGCGCGCATTTCGACGGGTCCTTCTCGCACGCCGCCAGGGTCGAGCCGGCCTGCGCCACCACCGCGTCGCGCAGCTGGTCGTCGGTCGACAGGCGCTGCATCACCGTCACCGCGTCGATGTTCATCACCGCGGCGACGGCGAAGCCGATCAGCAGCAGCCACACCTGCGTCCGCCCTTTATAGGCGCCCGCCACGCGCTCCATCGCGCTGTCATACCATTTCTCCATTGCCGCCTGCGCCGCGTGGAGATCGCCATCCGCGGTATCGAGTGCGCTCTGCACCGCCTGTTTGAGCTTGTCGTTCGGCCCGCTCGCCACCCAGTTGCGCAGGTCGCCGATCGCCAGCGTGGCGTTGGGCGTCATGGTGTTGGCCGCCTGGCCGTCGGCGCGCGCGAGCTGGAACACGGCCTGGGCGAAATTGGCGGCGGGGATATAGGAGGGCAATTTGTTGCGGCCGACGAACGGGATCCAGCTGCGCAGCCAGCCGACCACCGCATCGTCATAATCGCCCTTGTACAGCGCCGAGATCAGCGGATGTTCGTAAAAGGCCTCGAGCCGCGACGGGCTGCCCGCCTGATCGAGCATCTCGCCGATCGCCGCGGCGAGCGACGAGGCGCGCGTCTTGACCGCCAGCTCGCCGATCTCGCGGATCGCGGAACAGATCACGCTGACGAACAGGAACATCAGCGCCATGCCGATGCCGACATCGAGAGTCTTCAAGCTGATCATGCGTCCGCCCCCAGTCCGACTCACCGTCGATATCACGCACCGCGCGCGACGCGCACAGGAACAAGGTCCGGAATTGATGTGATCTTCGCCGTGGTTGCGCCACGCTGACGCCGCGCTAAGGAAGCGACAGGGCAGACGGGGTCGATACATGGCGACGGTGGCGGAAAAAGTGCAACGACCCAGGCCGCTCGCGGCCGATGGCTATGAGAAGTTGCTCGCCGTCGCGGCGATCCTGCTGTTGCTCACCGTGCTTGTCGCCCTGCTGCGCGGCCATGCCCAATGGGGCCTGGTGCCGGGGCTGGTCTGGGCGCATCTCGCCACCATCCTGCCCGCGCTGGCGCTCACCCCGGTGATGCTGCTGCGACCGCGCGGCGACGGCCTGCACCGGCTGCTCGGCAAGGTCTGGGTCGCGGCGATGTTCCTTACCGCGGCGCTCTCGTTCGAGGTGCGCCTCAGCCACCCCGGCCATTTCAGCTTCATCCACATCATCTCGGCCTATGTCGTCATCGCCGCGCCGCTGATCTGGTGGACCGCGCATACCCACCGCGTGAACGCCCATCGCCGCCAGGTGCGTGGCATGGTCACCGGTGCGCTGCTGATCGCCGGTTTCTTCACCTTCCCGTTCGGGCGGATGCTCGGCAGCTGGCTGTTCGGATAATATGACGCGTGGGTCACATGGCGTTGCGGCGGGGCTGTTCGTCCTGGTGTGGCTGTCCTGCGTGTGGTTCGGATCGTGGCCGTTCAACCCCAACAACGCGACCCGGCTGTTCGGGGCGCTGGCGCTGATCGAGCAGCATGACGCGCGGATCGACCGCTTCGAATCGCTCACCATCGACAAGGCGCAGTTCGGCGATCACCATTATATGGACAAGGCGCCGGGCACGACGCTGATGGCGGCGCCGCTGGTCTGGGCGGCCAACCATGTCACCAACACCAGCTCGCGCGACCAGGTGATCGATATCACCAGCCCGAAGCTCGACCGGTTCCTGTCGCTGCGGCTGTTGCTCGCGGTGGCGTTCGGCACCGCACTGCTCACCGCCTTTGCCGCGGTGCTGCTGTTCGATCTCGGCACCGGCATCACCGGTAGCGTCACGGCGGGCCTCGTCGCTGCGCTCGGTTACGCGCTCGGCTCGGTGATATGGGGCTGGTCGACCACGCTGTTCGGCCATGCCCCCGTCGCCGCCCTGCTGACCATAGCGACCTGGGCGGTGTGGCGCGGCACCAGCGGGCCGAAGGAACTCGGCCGATGGCGCTATCCGGTCATGGCCGGCGCGGCGCTCGGCTGGGCGCTGGTGGTCGAGTTCACCGCGATCTTCGGCGGCGTCGCGATCGGGCTGTGGGCGCTGTGGCGCACCCGCCATCTCGACGCGCCGACGCGCTGGCGCATCTACGGCGTCACCGCCGGCGTCGCGCTGCTCATGCTGGTGCCGCTCGGCGCCTATAACCAGTTCGCCTTCGGCACGCCGTTCAAGCTCGGTTATGAGGGCGTGGTCGGTTTCAACGGCATGCAGCAGGGGCTGTTCGGCCTGACCTATCCCAAGCCGCTGGTGCTGGTGAAATTGCTCTTCTCGCCGCGACGGGGGCTGATCTGGGTCGCGCCGATCCTGTTGCTCGGCGCGGTCGGGCTGTACCGCATGACCCGCAATGTCACGACGCGTGATCTCGGCATCCTCGCCGCCGCGATCGCCACCATCGTGCTGCTGGTCAATGCCTCCTATGTCTATTGGGACGGCGGCGCCTCGACCGGTCCGCGCCATTCGGTGGTGGCGATCCCGTTCCTCGCCATCGGCCTCGCGCCCTTCTGGGCGAGCCTGCGCCGCCGTTGGGCACGCATCGCGACGGCCGCGCTGCTTGGCCTGTCGATCATGGTCAACCTCGTCATCGCCACGACCGACATCTTCGACTCGGACACGATGAGTTTCCCGCTATGGGAGCACAATGCGCTGATGTTCGTGAGCGGCCATCTCACCACCTTCCCCAGCCAATGGTTCGGCTGGGCGCCGTGGCGCGGCTTTGCGCTGTATCTCGTGTTGGTCGGGCCGCTGCTGACGATGATGATCTTGTCGGCACGCCGCGCGGATCGTATCATGGCGCCGGTCGCGTGACTGGCGGAACGTGGAGCACCACGGGGAAGCGCTGACCTGGCAAGCATCGTGCTGAAAAGTGGGAACCGGTTTTCAGCTTTTCACGATGCGACCACAAAGTTGCCGACCGCCTGGGCATTTTCCACGAAAACCGGAGGTGCCGCATGTCCGAGCTTTCCCCGATCCGTATTTCCTTCCTGCTGTTCCCCAATGTCACCCAGCTCGACCTGACCGGTCCCGCACAGGTGCTGTCGCGGCTCGGCAATGCGACGATCGATCTCGTCGCGGCGACGCGCGAGCCCGTGTCGACCGATGCCGGTTTCGCCCTGCTCCCGACCGCGACCTTTGCCGATGCGGTCCAGCCCGACATCCTCTGCGTTCCCGGCGGTTTCGGCACGCAGGATGCGATGGAGGATGCGCCGACCATGGCCTGGGTCCGCCAGGCGGCGGCGGGCGCGACCTGGGTGACGAGCGTGTGCACCGGCTCGCTGCTGCTCGGCGCGGCGGGGCTGCTCAAGGGTTATCGCGCGACCAGCCACTGGGCTTCGCACCACCACCTCGCCGCGTTCGGCGCGATCCCGGTGTATGAGCGCGTGGTGTTCGACCGCAACCGCGTGACCGGCGGCGGCGTCACCGCCGGCATCGATTTCGGCCTGGCGCTGACCGCTGCGATCCGCGGTGAGGAGCATGCCCGCCTCGTCCAGCTCAGCCTCGAATATGATCCGGCCCCACCGTTCGACAGCGGCTCGCCCGCACGCGCCGATGCGGCGACGCGGGAACGTTATGCGGCAATGGCCGCGAAGAGTGCGCCGGGCCGCGATGCGCGCACGCAAGCCGCGGCGGCGCGGCTGGCGTCGGAAGCATGACTCTCAGCCGCTCGCCCTGAGGTCGTCGAAGGGGCCGCTCTTTTTATCGCTGACCTTCCACGGTCGACGGCAACACCACGCGGAAACAGCCGCCACCGGCAGCGCGCTCGACACACGACACCTCGCCGCCATGGCGCCGCGCGATCTGGCGCACCAGACTCAAGCCGAGGCCGTGGCCGCCGTCTGCCTCGCCGACGCGGCGCGCGCGATAGAAGGGCGCGAAGATCGCCTCGCGCTCGGCCTCCGGCACGCCGGGGCCGTTGTCGCATACCTCCAACCGGATCGTCCCCGCCGCCGCGTGCGTCAGCGCCACCTCGATCATCGGTGTCGCACCGCCATGGCGCTGCGCATTCTCGAGCAGGTTGCGCATCATGCGCCGCAGCAGCGCCGGGTCACCGCGGGTGTCGACGGCCTCGGCGGCGAGATTCGCGCCGACGCGGGCGCACTCTTCGGCCACCAGCGCGGTCAGATCGAGTGTCACAGCTGGCCGGTCGGCGTCGGTCACCGCCTCCAGCCGGCTGGCCAACAGCACCTCGCCGATCAGCAGGTCGAGTTCGGCGATGTTGCGCGCCAGCTCAGCCCGGATCTCAGCCGGCGCCGCGTCCTGCAGCAGTCCAACGGCCATGCCGATCCGCGCCAGTGGCGAACGCAATTCGTGTGAGGCGTTGGCCAGCAGCGCCTTCTGCGCGCTCACCAGCGCCTCGACGCGCGCCGCCGAGGCGTTGAAGCTCGTCGCCAGTTGCGCCACCTCGTCGCGGCCTTCGACCGCAACGCGGGTTGACAGGTCGCCCGAGCCCCAGGCTTCGACCGCTGCCTGAAGCCGTTCGAGCCGGCCGGTCAGCCGGCGCACCACCGGATAGGCCGCCGCCGCCACGACCAGCGATATCACCATCAGCAGCAGCAGCATGTGCAGATGGGCGTGGATGCTGGCGTGCAGGCTGCCCGGCACCGGATCGAAGCGCATGCGCGCCATGCCGAACAACACTGCCGCCGCGATCAGGCTCGCCAGCAGCGCGAGGTAGATGCGCACATAGAGGCGCCGCCCGACGCGGGACCACCAGGAGCCGGCCGGTGTCGCGCGGCGCTCAGCCATCCTGCACCCGCGCGAAAACATAGCCCGAACCACGCACCGTGATGATGCGTTTGGGATGCTTGGGGTCATCCTCGAGCACCGCGCGCAACCGCGCGATGTGCACGTCGATCGAGCGGTCGAACGGCTCGTGGGCCTCGCCCTTCAACGCGTCGATCAGCTGGTCGCGCGACAGCACGCGCCCGGCGCGCTCGGCTAGCGCCGCGAGCAGGTCGAATTGATAGGCGGTGAGCGTGCAGGCGCGCCCATCGAGCAGCACCGCGCGCGCGTCGCGATCGATCTCGAGCCGTCCGAAACGCAGCGGCGCCGAACCTTGCGTATCTGCCAGCCGGGGCCGCCGCAGTACCGCGCGCAGCCGGGCGAGCAATTCGCGCGGTTCGAACGGCTTGGGAAGATAATCGTCCGCGCCCATTTCGAGCCCGATCACCCGGTCGAACGGATCGCCCTTCGCCGTCAGCATGATCATCGGCACCGAATTGGCCGGCGCCGGCAAGGCGCGGATCCGGCGGCAGATATCGAGCCCATCGCCATCGGGCAGCATCAGGTCGAGCAGCACGGCCGCGTAGTCGTTACCCATATCGGCGTGCATGGCGGCAACACCCGCTTCACCGGCGGCGGCATGGACCACGGCATAGCCGTTCTGGCCGAGATAGGTTTCCACCATCGCCGCCAGCCGCTGGTCGTCCTCGATCATCAGGATGCGCTGCATCATGCCGGGTTCTCGGGAGGGAGTGGAAAGGGGCCCGGCAAGACCATACAGGCTTCGCGGGGCAAGCGAAGCTTCAACAAGGCGGATGGTCTTCCCAAACGTTGCGACAATCCTAGCCCCTCCCCTTCAGGGGAGGGGTTGGGGTGGGGCAGTCCCGCAAGCACAGGTCTCGGTGAGACATCCCCACCCCCAAACCAGCGGCAGGTCGGTCAAGCCCCCGGCTTGACCTGAACCGTGCGGGGCACGGTTCACCTGCCGCTCCTGAAGGGGAGGGGCTGAGGAACAGAGATCGTGGCAGCCGCTACCTGCCACTATTTCATGTGCATCTGCATCTTCTCGCCGAACCGCACCCGCTGTTCGGGCGTCATCACTTCGGCGGCATCGGCCAGCGCCGTGACGACACGCTTCGAGACCACATCCATCTGATGCATCTGCTCGACCCGCAGCGCCTCGAGCGCGGTCCGGTCGACCACCGGCTGCAGCAGGATGTCGTGGATGCGCTTGTGCGCCTGTCCGAACTGCGCATGCGCGGCACCGAAATCGGCATGGACCGACTTGGCGATGGCCATCAGCCGGGTCTTCTGCTCTGGCGTGGCGTCCGGCACCATTGCGGCGATCATCTTGTCGAGATGTGCCGCCATCGCTGCCGGATCCGACGGCATGTCGCCATGACCCGGCATGCCATGCATCACATGTATCATCGGGCCGTGCTCGGCCACCGCGACACCGGTCAATCCCGCGACGCCGGCGGTAACCACCAGCGCGCCCGCCAGCATCCAGCCGCGTCCCCAATTCCTGTTCATCGTCAAAACCTTTCAGTGGGAGATGCCCGAGAGGACCCCCTCGGCATGCCCCGCTCTACGGCCGCGCCTTTGCTGGGCGATGTGTGGCACGTAAAGTTATGCAAAGTTGGGGCGCTTCGACGGGCCGAACCGCGATCGCCATCAGGCCCGAGACCCCGTCCTCGGGCTCACTCGCTCACCAGGTCCTGCCGCGAAAACAGCGCTATCGTGGCACCAAGGCTGGCGGCCGCCCAGCCAAGCAACGTCGCCAGGCCGAACAGGCCCGCGCGGCTCGCGTCCGCCGCACCGGCACCCTCCGCCAGCCAATGGCGCAGCGCGTCGCCGGCAAAGGTCGGCAGCGGAATGACGGCACCGCCCGACCCGGCAAGGTAACTCTCCAGCATGGTCGCGGCGAGCGACAGCAGGAACGGCGCGATGATCGCGCCCGTCGCCGAGCGCGTCGCGACGGCGACCAGCGCGACCAATCCGGCCAGCACCGTCAGTTCGAGCAGCGAGATCAGGAAGGACAATATCACCATGCCCGCCGCGGCCGCGTTCAGATCGGTGATCGCCGGCGAAGATCCGCGAAGGACGGGCAGGGCGACCGTCACCAGCGCATCGCCCAGCGCCACCAGCGCCAGGCTGAGCGCGGCGAACAGCGCAAAGGTCGCGAATTTGGAGACGATCAGCGTCCAGCGGCTCGCCCGCGGCACGATGTGCCGCCAGCCCGAATGGCGATATTCGACCGCGAAGATCGCTGCCGCCCCGATCGCGTAGAACAGCTGCGCGATCGGATTGCCGCCGACATTGAATGCCCGCGCCGCCGAATGGAGCGGCTGGATCGTGCTCGCGGCATGGGCGCCCGCCAGCGGCGGCGGCCCGCCACCGACCAGCGCCAGCGTGACGAGCGAAGTGAACAGGGGAATGAACAGGAAACCCCAGAACAGCGCGCCACGCTGCCGGGTCAGCTTGATGATCTCGGCGCGGATGCTCAGGCGCATCATGGCACCTCTCGCGTCTCGGCGAAGAAGATTTCCTCGAGATCGGCCCGCAACCAGCGCGCTTCATGGATCGCCACGCCATCGGCGACCAGCGCGGCGATCAGCCCGGGCGCCTCGCTCCGATCGATCTGTGCGACCACGCCGTCTCCTTCCGGGGTACCGCGCGCGCCGAGCCGCGCCAGCACCGGCGCGGTCGGCCGTGCGTCGAGCCACAGCCGGTCGCTGTGGAGCAATTCGCTGACCTTGCCGTGCGCGGCGAGTCGGCCGCGCCGCAGGATCGCGACACGGTCGCAGACGCGCTCGACCTCGTCGAGCAGGTGGCTCGACAACAGCACCGTAATGCCGTCGCGCTCGGCCAGGTCGCGCAGCAGGCCGCGCATCTCCAGCATTCCTTCGGGATCGAGCCCGTTGGTCGGCTCGTCGAGAATGACGATTTCGGGGTTGCCGAGCAGCGCCGCCGCGATGCCGAGCCGCTGCTTCATGCCCAGCGAGAAACCGCCGATCCGCCGCTCGGCCGCCGCCGCCAGTCCGACGCGCTGCAACAGCGGCAAGGGGTTGCTCGCCACGTGCGCGGTGCGCGCCAGCACCGTCAGCAGCTCCGTTGCGGTAAGGAAGGGATAGAAAATCGGCGCGTCGATCAGCGCGCCCAGCCGCCGCCGCGCCGCTGGCCCGGCCGCTTCACCGAGCAGCCGCACGCTCCCATGATCCTGATGGACGAGGCCGGTGATGATGCGCAGCAGCGTGCTCTTGCCGGCGCCATTGGGGCCGAGCAGCCCGAAGACGCCGCCGCGTGGAATCTCCAGGCTCAGCGCGTCGAGCGCCTGCACCTCGCCGCCGCGTCCGCGGAAGCGCTTCGAGATGCCGTCGAGCTCGATTGCGCTCATCCGCGCATCCCCGCGACAACCTCCGCTTCCCGCCAGGTGCCCGGCGCGATTCCGTCGAGCGACCAGTCACCGATCTGCCACCGCACCAGCCTCAGCGTCCCATGGCCGATCGCCGCCGTCATCCGGCGCACCTGGCGGTTGCGCCCCTCGCGGATCGTCAGTCTGAGCCAGCAATCGGGCACGGTCTTGCGGAAGCGCACCGGCGGATCGCGCGGCCACAGCTCGGGCGTGTCTATGCGCTCGACCTCGGCCGGCAGGGTCGGCCCGTCCTTCAGCCGCACGCCGCGCCGCAGCTGATCGAGGCTCGCCGCATCGGGCTCGCCTTCGACCTGCACGAGATAGGTCTTGGGCATCTTGAACTTGGGGTCGGCGATCCGCGCCTGCAGCCGGCCGTCATCGGTCAGCAGCAACAGGCCCTCGCTATCGAGGTCGAGCCGTCCGGCGGGATAGACGCCCGGCAGATCGATGAACCCGGCCAGCGTCGGCCGCACCGGTCCCGTCCGTTCATTGCTGAACTGGCACAGCACGCCATAGGGTTTGTTGAACAGGATCAGCGGCACGCGAGCATCTTTGCCCGTCGCGGAACGCATGGCAAATGCCACAACCCTTTCCTCCCCATCGCAGATGGGGAGGGGGACCGCGCGTAGCGCGGTGGAGGGGAAAGCCACAGGCGGCGCGTTTGTGGCATTCCCCCTCCACCACTTCGTGGTCCCCCTCCCCGTGCAAGCACGGGGAGGAAAAGATCAAAGCCCCGTCACCCGCTCCACATAGGCACAGAACATATCCCCCATGGCCGCCGCCACGGCATCCACCTCCGCCGCCGGGCGCCCATCCTCCGACACCCGCTTGCCCACGGCCTTCAGCGACATCGCGATCACATCGGCGACCAGGGTCCGCTGCGCTTCATCCACCCCCGGCATCAATTCGCGGGTGAAGGACGCCAGCACCTGCGTGCCCGCGATACGCGGCGACTGCGCCTCGGGTGCGTCGCGATAGAGCGGCGCGGCGTCGTCCAGCGCAATGCGCACCGCCGCCTCGGCGCATTCCGAGCGGATGTACGCCGTCACCATCTCGCGCAGCCGTTGCTGCGGCGGCCGGCTTTCATCGCCGAGAATCGCCGTGATCATCGCCCCCGTCTCGCGCCATTCGTCGCTTTGCAGGCGGAACAGGATCGACTCCTTGTTCGGGAAATACTGGTACAGCGAGCCGACGCTGACCCCGGCGCGCTCCGCCACGCGCACGGTGGTGAAACGTCGCGCGCCCTCGTCGCGCAAAACCTGAATCGCCGCCTCGAGAATCGCCGCCACGAGCTGTGCGCTGCGTTCCTGTCGCGGGTGTTTTCGCGCGGAAATCCGAGGGGTTGCTGGTTCGGTCATGGTGCTGGCCCGGGATGCGAATAGGAAACGCGAAGGATTATTCGTATTTCTGGCGGCGGCGCAAGCCCGCGCCGATCAAGCCTGTGAGAACCCCATGACCACGCTGCTTTCGCCACCCGTCGCGCCGCTGATCGACAATCTGTTCGCCGCCGCCGACGCATCGTCCGCCGCGTTGGCGCCCGCGCTTGCCGCGCTCTCGCCCGAGGAGCGTGCCGCCCATATGACCAGCACCACCGGTTATCGCGATTTCTATACCGCGCTGAAGGACGCCCCACTCGCCGTCTCGCGCGAGACCGGGACGTTGCTCTACATGCTCGCCCGCGCGATCGGCGCCCGCAACATCGTCGAATTCGGCACCTCGTTCGGCGTCTCGACGCTGTTTCTCGCATCGGCGCTGCGCGACAATGGCGGCGGCCGGTTGATCGGCAGCGAGTTCGAACCCGGCAAGGTGGCGCGCGCCCGCGCCTCGCTCGCGGCAGCCGGCCTCGCCGATCTGGTCGAGATTCGCGAGGGCGACGCGCTCCAGACCTTCGCGCATGACCTGCCGGATAGCATCGACCTGCTGTTGCTCGACGGTGCCAAGGGCCTCTATCCGGCCGTGCTCGATCTGGTCGAACCGCGCCTGCGACCCGGTGCGTTGATCATCGCCGACAATGCCGACTGGAGCCCCAATTACCTCGCTCGCGTGCGTTCGCCCGCGGCCGGTTACCTTTCATTGCCGTTCGGTGCGGAGGTCGAGCTCTCGCTGCGCCTGGGCTGATCATTGGGTGGGCGCATGCCGGGGCGATTCAACTTTCGTCCCGGCGCGTGCATCTGGGTCGGTCGTCCGACGCGCCATCGCGCCGTTTTGCCGAGGCTCTTTGTTATGCGTTCTGTTCCCTCTGTTCCGCCCCGAATTTCGCTCTGTTCCGCGCGGCGAATTCTTCTGTTTTTGAGGAACAGAGGACGGCGCATAAATATCTCGAAACGAACGCAATATTCCCCGACCGACCCCGATTCGGCGCCGGAAAAAGTTTTCCGCTGCTGTTATTTCAGGAAAAACAGAGAAGCGCGGAGGCGATCAGTGCTTCCGGCCGCGCAGCCGGTGCCACACGAACAGGCCCACCGCGGCGAGCACGACCACCACGACCACCACGTCGACGGAATGAAACGCCGCCTTGATGCGCGGATCGCTGTTCCACTTGTCGCCCAGCTTCATGCCGATCCAGGCGAGACCGAAGCACCACGGCCACGAGCCGAGCGTGGTGTAGAGGTGGAACTTCACCCGGTTCATCCGCGCCACGCCCGCCGGGAAGGCGATGAAGGTGCGCACCACCGGCAGCAACCGGCCGATCAGCGCTGCGATGCTGCCGAAGCGCACGAAGAAGCGATCGGCCTGTTCGAGATGATGCGCGTCGATCAGCAGATAATGGCCGTAGCGTTCGACCAGCGGGCGCCCGCCGCGCTTGCCCGCCTCATAGGCGATGAACGCACCGATATTCTCGCCGATCGCCGCCGCCGTCGCCGCACCGACCAGGGTGAACTTGCCCAGCGAGACCATATAGCCGGCGAACGGCATGATCACCTCGCTCGGCAGCGGGATGCAGGCGCTTTCGATCGCCATCAGCAAGACGATGCCAGGATAGCCCAAAGCGGAAATCACCGTGATGGCGAAACTGGCGAGCGCGGCGAGGATTTTCTCGATCATGTGCCGCCTTTGCCCCGAAGCGGCCGTTTCTCGCCAGCGAAATATGCGGACCGCCTTACGCGTACCGGGCTCAACCAAATTTCCTTCCCCGGCGGAGGCCGGGGCCCAGTTGGAGAGGTCGCTGTAACTGCCGCTAGGTTCGACAATGAAAACCTCCCAACTGGACCCCGGCCTTCGCCGGGGAAGGTGTTAGTTCACGTGGGAAACTGCCAGACTATGTTAGAGTCCACGCAATGACGCAAACCGACGACAAGCGCCTCGCCGCCGAGGCCGCGCTGGCCGAGATTGCCGACGGCATGGCGGTCGGCCTCGGTACCGGCTCGACCGCAGCCTTCGCCATCGCCGCGATCGGCCGGCGCCGTTCGAGCGACTGGCCGAACGCCACCTTCTACGCCACATCGCGCCGCACCTTGTTGATGGCGCGCGATGCCGGCGTGACGATCGCGCGCTTCGATCGCATCGCCATGCTCGACCTGGCGATCGACGGCGTGGACGAGGTCGATTCCGAACTGCGTGCGATCAAGGGCGCGGGCGGGGCGATGCTGCGCGAGAAGATCGTTGGCGAAGCGGCGCGGCGTATGGTGGTCATTGCCGACGGCAGCAAGCGCGTCGCTGCGCTGGGCAAGGCGCCGGTACCGGTGGAAACCTTGCCCTTCGCCCGTGCGTTCGTCGCCGAGGCAGTGGCCAGGCTTGGCGCCGAACCGGTGCTGCGCGTGGCCGGCAACGGCCGCGCATACCGCACCGAACAGGGTAATCTCGTGCTCGACTGCCATTTCCGCACCATTGCCGATCCGCCGGCGCTTTCCGCCGCGCTGTCGGCGATTCCCGGTGCGCTCGGCCACGGGTTGTTCGTCGATCAGGTGAATACAGCATATATTGCGTGTGAAGGTGTCGTTACGCGGCTGGCACGCGACGAGATGAGGTCCTAAAGGGCCCGAGTCCCTGAAACCCGATCGGACGTGCGCGCGTTCGGTCGATCACGAGCGAAGGCGATCCATGTCCGATACTGCAACCAAGCTTCCCGACGACGTCCATGAGGACGGTTCGCTCGCGCGGCTCACGATCGACACGATCCGCACGCTGTCGATGGACGCGGTGCAGGCCGCCAATTCCGGCCACCCCGGCACGCCGATGGCGCTTGCCCCGGTCGGCTATGCCTTGTGGTCGCAGTTCCTGCGTACCGATCCCGCCAAGCCCGACTGGCCCAACCGCGACCGCTTCGTGCTCTCGGTCGGCCATGCCTCGATGCTGCTCTACAGCCTGCTGCACCTCGCCGGCATCCGCGAGATCGACCGTGACGGCAAGCCGACCGGCAATGAGGCGGTGAGCCTCCACGATATCGAGCAGTTCCGCCAGCTCGGCTCCAAGACCCCGGGCCATCCGGAATATCGCCACACCACCGGCGTGGAGACCACCACCGGCCCGCTCGGTGCCGGCTGCAGCAACTCGGTCGGCATGGCGATGGCCGAGCGCTGGCTCGCGGCGCGCTACAATCGCGACGGCTTCGACCTGTTCGACCATGACGTCTATGCCCTCGCCGGCGACGGCGACATGATGGAGGGCGTCTCGGCCGAGGCCGCCAGCATGGCCGGCCACCTCAAACTGTCCAATCTGTGCTGGATCTACGACAGCAACCATATCTCGATCGAGGGCGATACAGCGCTGGCGTTCGACGAGGATGTCGGCAAGCGCTTCCAGGCCTATGGCTGGAACGTCATCCATGTCGACGACGCCAACGACATCGCTGCGCTGTCCGATGCCTTCGCCACCTTCCGCGCCACGACCGACAAGCCGACCTTCATCGTCGTGCACTCGATCATCGGCTGGGGTTCTCCCCGCGCCGGCAGCGAAAAGGCGCATGGCGAACCGCTCGGCGTCGACAACGTCAAGGCGACCAAGCGCGCTTATGGCTGGCCCGAGGATGAGAATTTCCGCGTCCCCGATGGCGTGGTCGACCATTTCCACGACGAGATCGCCGGTCGCGGCAAGCCGCTGCGCGAGGCGTGGGAAGCGAAGTACGCCGAGTATCGTACCGCCTATCCCGATCTCGCCGCGCAGATCGACGCGATGCTGACGGGCAAGCTGCCCGATGGCTGGGACGCCGACATTCCGGTGTTCGATGCCGACCCCAAGGGCCTCGCCTCGCGCGATGCCGGCGGCAAGGTGCTCAATGCCATTGCGGCGAAGGTGCCGTGGCTGGTCGGTGGCTCGGCCGATCTGTCGCCCTCGACCAAGACCGACATCAAGGGCGCATCGTCGTTCGAGCCGGGCAATTATGGCGGCTCCAACTTCCACTTCGGCGTACGCGAGCATGGCATGGGCGGCGTGGTGAACGGCATGACGCTGTCGCATCTGCGTGGCTATGGTTCGACCTTCCTGGTGTTCGCCGATTATATGCGCGCGCCGATCCGCCTCTCGGCGATCATGGAACTGCCGGCGACCTGGGTGTTCACGCACGACTCGATCGGCGTCGGCGAGGACGGCCCGACCCACCAGCCGATCGAGCATCTCGTTACGCTGCGCGCCATTCCCGGCCTCGACACGATCCGCCCATGCGACGCCAATGAGGTCGCTGCCGCCTGGAAGGCGATCGTCACCGAGAACGACCATCCGACTGCGCTGATCCTGTCGCGCCAGGCGCTGCCGACGCTCGACCGTAGCAAGTACGCATCGGCCGATGGCGTGGCCAAGGGCGGTTATGTGCTGGCCGACAGCGAGAACCCGCAAGTGATCCTGATCGCCACGGGCAGCGAAGTCTCGCTCGCCGTCGCGGCCTATGAGCAGCTGAAGGGCGAGGGCGTGGCCGCCCGCGTCGTCTCGCTGCCGAGCTGGTATCGCTACGAGCTGCAATCCGACGCCTATAAGGAATCGGTGCTGCCGAAAGCGGTCTCGGCGCGTTTGGCGATCGAGATGGGCGGGGAGATCGGCTGGGATCGTTATGTCGGGCTTGCCGGCAAGACGATCACCATGTCGACCTTCGGTGCCTCGGCGCCGCTCGCCAAGCTGCAGGACAAGTTCGGCTTCACCGTCGACAATGTGGTGAAACAGGCGAAGTCGTTGTTGGAGACGAAGTGATGGGCCGTTTGAACGATCTCGCCGCTGCGGGCCAGGCAGTGTGGCTCGACTTTGTCGACCGCAAGTTCCTTGCCGAGGGTGGCCTTCAGAAGCTGGTCGACGAGGACGGCCTGACCGGCGTCACCTCCAACCCGTCGATCTTCGAAAAGGCGATGGGGCATGGCGACGCCTATGACGCCGCGCTGGCCGAGTTCGACAAGGCGCATCCCGACGCCTCGACCATGGCGCGCTACGAGCATCTCGCCATTCAGGACATCCAGAACGCCGCCGATACGCTGCGCCCGGTCTATGACCGGCTTGGCGGCAAGGACGGTTATGTCAGCCTCGAAGTCTCGCCCTATCTCGCCAACGACACCGACGAGACCATCGCCGAGGCTGCCCGGCTATGGGCGGCGGTCGACCGGCCGGACCTGATGATCAAGATCCCCGGCACGCCCGCCGGCGTGCCCGCGATCGCGGCAACGATCGACGCCGGGATCAACGTCAACGTCACCCTGCTGTTCTCGATCGAGGCGTACAAGGCGGTCGCGCTGGCCTTCGTCGCCGGGCTCGAAAAGCGTGCCGAACGCGGTGAGCCGATCGACAAGATCGCCAGCGTGGCGAGCTTCTTCGTCAGCCGCATCGACAGCAAGATCGACGACAAGATCGACGCCGGCACCGGCGGCGAGGCGGCCAAGGCGATCAAGGGCAAGGTCGCCATCGCCAACGCCAAGCTGGCTTATGCCTGGTATGAGGAGTTCATCGCCTCGGACCGCTGGCAGAAGCTGGCGGCCAAGGGCGCGATGCCGCAGCGGCTGCTGTGGGCGTCTACGGGTACCAAGAACCCGGCTTATCCCGACACGCTCTATCTCGACACGCTGATCGGGCCGAACACGGTCAACACCGTCCCGCCCAAGACGCTCGACGCCTTCCGCGACCACGGCACTGTGGCGCAGACGCTCGGCGCCGATGTCGACGCCGCGCGCCACGTGATGGCCGAGGCCGACCGGCTAGGTCTTGACCTGCCGGGCGTGACAGACACCTTGGTCGAGGAGGGCGTGACGTCCTTCGCCAAGGCGTTCGACGACCTGCTGGGATCGATCGCCGCCAAGCATCCGGCGGTCGCCTAAGTCTTATGCTGCCCTCACCCTTCCCATCGCTTTCGCGATGGGCCCCTTCCCTCTCCCATCGGGAGAGGGAGGGAGGCGCGAAGCGCCGGAAGGGTGAGGGCAGGTTTCCCCAAGCGTATGCGTAAAGGAACCAGACCATGAAGATCGGCATCATCGGCATGGGCCGGATGGGCGCGAACATCGCGCGGCGGCTGATGCTCGCGAGCCATGAGACGGTGGTCTATGACCGCGCCGAGCAGGCGGTCGCTGATGTCGTGAAAGACGGCGCCATCGCCGCCGCCTCGCTCGAGGACATGAAGGGCAAGCTCGACAGCCCGGCGGTCTATTGGGTGATGCTGCCGGCCGGCGATCCGACCGAACAGACCATCGCCACGCTGACCGAAGGTTGCGCCAAGGGCGACATCATCATCGATGGTGGCAACACCTTCTACAAGGACGACATCCGCCGCGCCAAGGCGCTCGCCGAGAAGGGCATTCGCTACATCGACGTCGGCACCTCGGGCGGGGTGTGGGGGCTGGAGCGCGGCTATTGCATGATGGTCGGTGGCGACAAGGACGCGGTCGACCACATCAACCCGATCCTCGCCGCGCTCGCGCCAGGCCTCGGCACCATCCCGCGCACGCCCAACCGGATGGAGAATGAGGGCGAGGACCCGCGCGCCGAGCAGGGTTATATCCATGCCGGCCCGGCCGGTGCCGGGCATTTCGTCAAGATGGTCCATAACGGCATCGAGTACGGCCTGATGCAGGCCTATGCCGAAGGGTTCGACATCCTCGCCTCGAAGAACTCCGACAAGCTGCCCGAGGACGAGCGCTTCGACCTCAACCTGACCGATATCGCCGAGGTGTGGCGGCGCGGCAGCGTGATCTCGTCCTGGCTGCTCGACCTGTCGGCGATCGCACTGGCCAAGGACATGAAGCTCGAGGCGTTCACCGGCAAGGTCGCGGACTCAGGTGAGGGCCATTGGACGATCGAAGCAGCGATGGAAGAGTCGGTGCCGGCCAATGTGCTGACCGCGGCACTGTTCGCGCGCTATCGCAGCCGGGTCGACCATACGTTCGGCGACAAGCTGCTCTCGGCGATGCGCTTCGGCTTTGGCGGCCATGTCGAGATGCCGCAGTGAGCATCCGCCTGTTGGTATCGGATGTCGACGGCACGCTGGTCGACAAGCAGAAGCAACTCACCCCGGCGACGATCGCTGCGGTGGCGCGGCTGCGCGATGCCGGGATCGGCTTCACCATCATCAGCGCGCGGCCGCGCTCGGGCATGCTGCCGATCGCCGATGCGCTGGCGATCGACGCGCCGATGGCGGCGTTCAACGGCGGCATCGTGTTTCGCCGCGACGGCCGCGTGGACTCGCATGTGACGATTGACGAGGGCGTCGCGCGCGGCGTGTTCGGGCTGATCGGCGACGCTGCCGTCGATGTCTGGGTGTTCGCCGACAACCTTTGGTACGCCAGCACCGATCAGGGCGTGCATGTCGAGCATGAGCGCGTCGCCTCGAACCAGGCGCCGATCGTGACGGGCGACTTCACCGCGCTGCTCGACCGTGCCGACAAGATCACTTTGGTCAGCGACGACCCTGTCCTGCTCGGCGCGCTCACCGATCGGGCCAAAGCGGCGTTTGGCGACAAGGCGACCGTTGCCCAGTCGCAGACCTATTATCTCGACGTCACCGCGCTGGCCGCGAACAAGGGTGACGGCATCACCGCGCTCGCCGCAGCGTTCGACGTGCCGCTGGAACTGGTCGCGGCGATCGGTGATCAGGCCAACGACCTGCCGATGCTCGCCAAAGCGGGCTTCTCGATCGCGATGGGCAATGGCCCCGAGGCGGTGCGCCGCGCCGCGCAACACGTCACGCTCGGCAACGACCAGGACGGCGTCGCCCACGCCATCGACACGCTGATCGCGCCGCGCTTCTAGCCTTCCCCCCTCCCTTGTCCAGGGAGGGGAGTAGAAGGTCAGGGGAGCATCCTCTGCAGTTCCTTGTGCCCCTCGAGTTGATGCTTGAGCGCACCGGCGACGTGGAGGAAGAACAGGGCATAGACCAGCCACGCGATCAACCCGTGGAGATTGCCGAACAGCGTGTGCATCTGCTCCTTGGTATCGGGCGGCAGATTCATGATGAACCCGAGGCGCGGCCACTCGAACAAACCGAACAGCTGCATGGGATGCGTCGCGGCATCCTTCCAGGCCGAGTCCATGATCCATCCGCTCAACGGCATGGCGAAGATCACGAAATAGAGGGCCCAGTGAACGATATGCGAGGTACGCACTTCCCATGGCTTGTAGCTCATCGGCATCGCCGGCGGCTTGTGCGACAGGCGCCACAGCAGCCGCATGATGGCCAGGCCGAGCACCGTGATGCCGACCGACTTGTGCAGGTCGATCATCGGCCGCACCTTCTCGTCCGCGACCAGCGGCCAGATCCAGGCCAGCGCGACGTTGGTGGTCACGCCGATCGCCACCAGCCAGTGAAACAGGATCGCGGTACGGGTATATCGGTCGCTCATCGGCACGCTTTCGTCGTTGGTCGCATGAGCCCTAGCGCGGCGCTCGCGCAATCGCTAGGCGGGCGCGCAATCGCAGGTTCATCTCGATCGAGTAACGACCTCCCCGCGCTATGAATTCCCTGACCAACACTTTCGTGGCCGAGTCGCCGCGGCTTACGCCGCGCACGATCCCGCTTGCCAGCCGGGTGATCGGGCTGCTCGCGCCGATCGTGTTCATCGTGCTGACCGCCCAGGCCTTCTTTCGCCAGGGGCTGGTCGTGTGGTCGATCGGCATTGCCTATATCCTCTACGACACCGTGCTGCTGGCGTTCACCGCCTGGAACATCCGCGACCTGCGCGCAGCACCTGCCGCGCTGCCGGGCGAGAGCGTGACCTTCGGGGTGATCGTCGCGGCGCATAACGAGGCGTCGGTCATTGCCAGCACGATCGACCGGCTCGCCGCGCAGGACACGCCGCCCGAGGTGATCCTGATCGCCGATGACGGATCGAGCGACGACACCGCCGGCGTGCTGACGCGGCGCTATGGCCTGACCGTGCCCGAGATGGGCGGGATGGCGACCGGCTCGGCCAACCTGCCGTCGCTGCGCTGGCTGCGCCTGCCGCATGGCGGCAAGGCCGTCGCGCTCAACGCCGCGGTTCTGGCGATCGATACCGAGGTGGTGCTGACGGTCGATGCCGACACCTTGCTCGAACCCGGCGCGATCGCCGCGATGCGCGCCGCCTTCGCCGCTGAGCCCGAACTGGTCGCGGCGACCGGCGTGCTGGCGCCGATCTGCGGCCCGAACCTGCAGGCGCGGCTGTTCCAGTGGTTCCAGTCCTATGAATATGTCCGCAACTTCCTGTCGCGTCATGCCTGGGAGCAGGTGCACAGCCTGCTCCTGATCTCAGGCGCCTTCGCCGCGTTCCGGCGTGATCCGGTGATCGAGGTCGGCGGGTTCGATCCTGATTGCCTGGTCGAGGATTATGAGCTGATCCACCGGCTCTACCGCCACGCCGCCGATCATGGCCGTGATTGGCGCGTGCGCGTGGTCGGCGGGGCACTGGCCAGCACCGACGCGCCGGCCAGCCCGCTGGCGTTCCTCAAGCAACGACGGCGCTGGTTCGGCGGCTTTCTCCAGACGCAGTACTGGAACCGCGATATGGTCGGGAACCGGCATTTCGGCCTGCTCGGCACGCGCATGCTGCCGGTCAAGGCGCTCGACACGTTGCAGCCGGTATACGGCCTCGCCGCCTTCGCCATCCTGATCGTGGTGGTGGCGACCGGGCGTTTCCTGATCGCTTTCCCGATCCTGCTGATCATGATCGTCAAGATCGTCATCGACCTCAGTTTTCACCTCTGGTCGCTGACCATCTACAAGCGCTGGACCGGCCAGCGCGAGGGGCTGGGGATCGGGCCGGCGATTGTTGCGGCAATCGCCGAGCCGTTCACCTTCCAGCTGTTGCGCCACACCGGCGCTTTATGGGGCTGGATCGCCTTCCTGACAGGGCGCGGTGGCTGGGGGCGGCAGCACCGCACGGCGATTCCGGATATTTCGTAGAGGCCGACTAACTTCTCCCTCTCCCCTTTATGGGGATCGTTGCGTAATTGGGTTTTCGGCAGGTTGGGTGCGCGAGGACGTCGATGGCGCTGACCGACCGGTGATGGCGGGGCCGTTGAG
>Ga0307510_10001935_pt1 | contig 23275 bp, 22 predicted proteins | sample 12_EM_MG_FD_207224 | JGI IMG/M metagenome (GOLD analysis project Ga0307510, IMG submission 207224) | Populus trichocarpa ectomycorrhiza microbial communities from riparian zone in the Pacific Northwest, United States - 12_EM | ecosystem: Host-associated > Plants > Roots > Unclassified | place...
AATCGTGAGTCATGAAACTTTAACCAATCATAATAAAACAATGACTCGCAAGTGCGTAGTCATGTGAAAACTATGAGTCAAGTGACGTCATAGTGAAAAGCCCAACATACCTTATGACTAATAACTATTAGTCATGTGAAATCTGCCTTGCTTAGTCACGATTTGTGACACCTTCCCGGGGTGCAAGATCTACGATCCTATTACTCTACCTCTTACGCAAACCTCTATGGCGCGGACGTGCGCCCCTAGTCCTCTAGCGATTGGACTTTGTACCTTCCGGTCTTATAACGTTAAGACCAACTCCGACGAGACTATGACGATAGTCAACGATAACGATAACAATACGCACTACGATTAGTCGTTCCCCGTTTAACGAAACACCTACAGGAATGTGTTTGTTACAGATGCTGAGACAATTGAGCCGGCTCCCATCCTACCAAATGCTGAGTTTATCCCATGGGCTCACACTACGCCAAATGCAGAAACCGTTCCGGCGGCACCGCAAACCCCGGCCCCTGCGCTGGATCAGGATATCACGACCTCCCCTGTTAGGCATATGAGAAAAGCGTAGCTTTTCCACGTATTTTTCTATACACTGGGGTTACCCTACCTTCACCCTGTGAAGCTAACACCCCCCTCTGGCCCCGGTGTTGGGACGGCGCGACAACACCTGTCGGCGCCGCGGTTGCGTCCCAACCCCAAAGGACACTATCATTGGAACCTATCTCATAACACCGTATACGTCGCGGCCGTCCGTCCGACCGGATGCTGTTCGCAGGATATATGAGGGGGGACCTCTGGCGAGCTTATGCAAGTGTCCCGTGCGAAATCGGTCGACGTTGCATATGGTTACAGACATAGCGGAACGGTACAAGAAACTATATCACTAAAGTAACGGGGCGTTTTCGTCGTGTCTACTCTAGAATGAAATAAGGGTATGACCGCACCCACACCAATAGTATATTCCCATTTAGGATTATTCGGTAAGGAAAGACTATGAGCGAATTGTGCGACTGGTACGATCCCGACTGATAGTCTGACCGAAGCCTACGCGCAGGAAGCAAGAGTGATATCTGCTACTGCTATAGGTCCGATTACGAAGTTGGCCACTTCGTTCGTCCGATGTTGAGGCCAGTGTCTAGCATGCAGACAAGTTTCAGTTCCTCCTGACAGAAGAAGGATTGTGAACTCTGACTGGAACGTGGTGCCACACCAGAGAAATCAAGAGCACTCCAAATCCGGAAGTCAATGGTGGCGCGATATTATTCAGGGTCAAAAGGTGTTCTCAGTAGCGGAAATGTTCGGAATGGTTAGCAGGTACTTAGTTAGTATGGTAGTTACTTGTAGGCCGCGCACTCTATCGACGCGGGATATAAATATCGAAGTGGCTCCCGAGCTTTACTGAAATCATCACGCTACGGAGAAGAGACCTTATCAATATAATAAGTTATTACAAGAAAAATCTTTATCACTATTTTACGCACGTTCCCATTGAGCCTTCCTAGACACATCCCCGTCTACAATAAGAGTACCCCGGTCTTACCCATCTCGCTTGTTCTTACAGATCTGGTACCACCTAACAGCCCCTCGGCCTCCTCCATCCCCGGCTAATAACACTCATGATGCCCCTACAGCCGCGGGTCCAAAACACCCAAAGGCCGCCAAAGGGCCGTCGACAAAGCACCAGGGTTGCCGGCAACTGATTCTTTGTTCTGTGGATTTTCTTTTACTTTTTCATTACCTGTGTGATTGTGCAAGCTTCGTAGTTTAGATGTTGAATTTTCACCCTGGGATTTTCTTGGCTAGCATAGGATATTAATCATACCATTGAGCGCCCTTGCGTTAGCATCTTGTATGACTAGCTATTTCAATCTCTTGTGCCTGATCCCCTTTTGCCCTTGCATCTTAGACTCCCAGCCTCGCCTTAGCTGAAGTTTAACCTTTACTAGATTCGGCCCACATCGCTTGATCAAACGAGAACTGTCCAGGCGCTGGGGGCGGTCATCGAGCGACTACAGTTCGTTCTACATTCATGTGTGTTGATTGGTCGGCTGGAGATGAGGTTCTATATTTATCGTCCGCTTTAGGTGTGGCCGATATCTCGCTAGAATTATTGTCGCTAACCGATACCTTTTGTGGCTAGTACCCCGCCTTAGGAACGCCCTCATTTCGTCCAAATCTTTAAGCCTGCAGTCTTGAAGTCTAGGAGTGCTGAGAGTAGTAGGACCACGGACACAATGTTGAATATTCAGAAAACCATTTTCGCAAGAGCATATCTGCGTTCAATACCGAGTAATAGTGTATGATGCACCCCCCCCCTCAGTCCTAGCGTATAAGATCTAACGCGTCCTATCGAAAACAAGAAAACTACGCAAACTGCTCCTCTTCACAAGACTCGATATAGGTTGAACTATTTTCTTCCCTCCCAAAAATCAGAGTTATATTTTGGCTAACATCTGATTATCCAGTATTCTATGAGGCATCGGCAACGACAAACAAATTCACGCAGTCAGCCGACCAATGGAGCAGGCAATCGGATCAAGCGTAGACGCGACGTTGTACCAGAAACCATGGGATCCAGTCAGCCAACACCTCGAGTTGGTAATCTGAATGGGCGTAGACGCAACGTCGTACCGGATACCATGGCATCCAGTCAGCCAGCACCTCAAGTTTGCAACTTGAATATGAATGGGCGTAGGCGCGAAGTTGTACCGGACCCTATTGGATCCGGATCGGGAATGTAGGTGGATGAATCAGGCAGCTCCCAGACGCTCTTAACCCACGAGCCGCCGCGTCAAAGCCAATCACCAGGTCCAGGTGAGACGAGGGTTCTAGCTGGACGACCCAAGGGTCTACGAAGAACGACAATACAAACCAGGGCGAATATTGCACCCGAGGCGGTGCCCGACGGGCAAGGGCATTTGGAAACTGTTCATTTAAGCGACGATAGCAGTTAGGAGTACCAAAACCCATGGAATGCAGATGAAACTGGGTCGGAGACAGAGATCGATGTTGACGCCTCCGACATTTCCAAGGGAACAACATGCGGACGGTGTCATAGGTGGCGGGCGTCTCGCAGACAGGGAAAGGGTCAACGACCCATGGTGCGAATCTCAACCACCTCCGGATCACAAGAGGTGCTTCTCGTTAGACGGATACCAGCAAATCGTGGACGCATAATCCGTCGTAGAGCCTACAGTCCGCCGACCTTTCTGTCATCAAGCGTGGGATATTCGTCTCCGCTAGCACCCATAGTGGTACTACATGTGGTGTCAGATCCTCGAGTCCGGTAGGTGAACGGGGTATCTCACGACCGGGGCGGCCCATGCGGGCGACAGATTCCCGGCGAAATACCGATACAGGGGCTGAGGTGACCAGATTAGAGCAGGCGATGGCGCTGATGCTCAGGTACACACTTTTTGATAACCCACTGCCTAACCCGGTTGCTTTGACATCTCAGATATACACAGTATGGGGAAAGGCGCTGGAGACAATATCGGATGCTGGGAATATTGAGCCATCGGAGGAGAGTGTGAAGCAGGTAAGTTGACTCAGCCGGAGGTGATACGAGGTAGAGACGGTCACTGACTGTGACAGCTCCGTCAAAAACATACTGCAGTGAGAGCGCAATTCTTGTATCATCTGAAGCATAATATCAGACAGCTATACGATCTGCCGTCAGATAATCCTACCGCCATGGCACGCAGGGTTGATTATCTGCTAGAACGGGACAGGTTCATGTACCCACCCCATGGATATGAGGTTGGTTCCAGCCATTGGACTTGGGCGGACATGACTAATCGCGGAACGCATGTAGGACTTAACCTTCAGGTTCCTTGCCCCCCAGATTGCGGACGGAATATACAGCAAGTATTTCGAAGGAATCAAAATGCAAGGCATGCTGGACCCTATGTTTCTGAAGCGCATAAAGGGTACGATGGTCTGTCTGACATGTGCAATACTGTGCCATTCACTGCGAGCATTGCAAACCGGGGAATATAAGAAACCCCCCAACTTCAATCCTGAACTAGTTGGAGGTCGGAGAATCCAAATCATTGCCTGTTTTTTGATAACCGAGTCCACTAATCGTGAAAAACGCAAGATCTTTTTATCCGGGAGGAGAACACGTGGCGGGGGTTCGCCCGGGCGACGCAGGACATGTTTATATTAAACCTTTGTCAGAAGATCGCACAGAGGCTCGAGAAACAGCATAGCATCCAGCAGGAGAGGAGAGAGGGCTTCTCGGACGATAACGACGCCGTTTATGCCGAACTGAAGCATCAGCTAGGCAACCAAACTCTGGGAGATCCTGCCCTACCGAGACAGATGCCGATTGACACCCACGTCGGCGGCCTGTTGGGGCTCGAGGATAGTCAAAATCGGTCGCAGGAGACGGAAACATCAGTGGATCTCTGTCAAACATCGATTGACTGGGAGCTAACCTTTCTGGATTCGCATTGGTCGAATCAGGGGAGTCTTGACAACGCAGAGGGGGCCGTCGACTCTCAAATGAGCAATCGCTTATCGCTCAGCTTGGAGGATTCCCACAGCAGAGAAGCTGGGCCGGAGGCGTTGGGGGCGCTGGAGGAAACCAGTGGGCGGCAGGATGGTGCGAATACCACGGAGGGTGCTGAAGGGGAGGTGGTACGTGGAGGTAGATTTAACTTTTTTTTCTAGTGATGGGATGCGCAGAAGCGTGGGTAATAAAGGTCATATGCAATAGTCACATAGTATCATAGTAGATACTATAGTATAGGGCGTCGGGATGACTGCAATAAATTATGATCAATATCACGATAATTGTGGGAAAACGAACTTGAATCTAGAACATGGGAGAGTGTGAGGAAGAGGTCCAGAATAGTGGCTATGTGATCAGCGCGTGCGGATGGAGGGCGGGAGTATGGTGAGTCTGGAAGGCGCAACCAGAAGTAACCGGCGTCTGGAAGGATCAGGTAAATAGTGCGGAGGGTATAGGTATCGGGACGGGGAAGCCGCATACAACAAACGCTAGGATGGCGTCCGGACACGATGGCCTAGCGTCGGAAGACGTCAGGACATGATACCCGAGCGTCGGAAGACATCAGGACATGATACCCGAGCGTCGGAAGAGGTCAGGACATGATAGGCTAGCATCCGACGGCGTCAGGATGCACAGGACGTAGGGTACGTTTCAGGACGTCGTCAGGACGCAACGGAACATTGAGCTAATCTTCTGGACCCCGCGTCGGACCGACGTCGCATCCAGAATGGGAGTTTACGTCCTGTGCATCCTGTGCATCCGGTGCGTCCTGTGCATCCTGTACGTCTCACGCACAGCAAGGGGAATAAATCTTTTGCTGATGTACTATCGCCGGCGGCAAAACGTTTGTGATTACTATCCCCTCTGGGAATGCTGTAATGAGAGTTGGGGTACTCTCTAGTGGATTCAGACGCTCCCCCTAGTCACCGTCGCAAGAACCCACATCTCCGGTTGGAGGCGTACTCCCCGTTTCCCTCCCAAGGGCGCACATGTCATTGACACCCCAGGAATATACATTCCCCTCATGCGACAGCGCTAAGCCATGCATACCACCAATTGCAACAGAAACTATCCCAACAATTTCGGGGAGAAGGTAGCCATTCAATTGAGGCCGTGTAACAATCTTTGCCTTGACCTCTGGCCCAAGGCCCAACTCAGCATTGTCACCAGTACCAAAAGCATAAATATTTAGTTTCTGGGTAGGGAGAACGTTGACAGGAACGACCGGGTTGTGATGGTTGTTAGGGTTGTCTCGGGCTGAGGCGGGTTCCATGGTACCCATTATTGTTGCAATTCCGTTATAATTTCTATGTGCATTTCATAACACTTGCGGGATTTCTTTACTTCGTTTGTGTTTCGGCTCCACCTGTACACCGCTTACATTACTACAGCTAAGGCTTATATTATAGTGTTTATTTACTTGTTTTAGGATATTTTATGGGATTTATAATGTGTTTTCCTTATCAGGTTTACGGTTGTTTATGCATCTCTTATGCACTATTATTGGTGATGATATTTCAAATAATTACCGCACATCCTCTTGGATTCACACATACTTACTTGGCAGGTTTTGAGGGTCAAACACGTTGGCACTTATGTTTCTTACATTGTTTTACTTTATATTGCCTTATTCATATGGGCGCACACTTTTGTATAAATATGGTCGCTACCGCCCACCTGTTTTGGAATAATTAAGAACCAGAACTCCTACGAAATCTGCTCTACCCTCCTCACTAAGCGTGCCTCACAACACCCCTCGCACTTGCCCAGTATTGTCCAGATAGAATACATTGTGCCCCTGGCGTTCACATTTGGAACAGGTTATGAGCCCGGCCCCTTCTTACTCTAGAAGATATACGCTTTCACGCTTCCACCCTACAGCGATAAACTACAGTCCCATACCTACATCTGCCTTAGCAACGGTTGTTGTGGGAACCGAACATTCTCGGCATTCGGCTCGGCGCTACCCCTTTCTTTTCACTTAAAAGGATGCGTTCCCCCCGTTGCCACGCAACTTCCTTTCTTCCCCTACACACACACCCTGCGCAGTTGTGAATACTTTGGATTACGTATTTAGCTCTTAATCCAGACATGCTTCGAGCGGGTAGGGGGCTAGCTTCGAGCGTGCTTGCAGAATAGACAATAGTCCTCTGTATTCACAAAATACTAAAAGGCTGCTAAAGTGCTAAGACTGGTCCCTACCATTTTTTCGGAGATATTTTCATGTCCGGGACTGAAGATCACACCCTTCCTGGGACTTTACCTGACTCCTCTGACCCCGAACAAGAAACCTCTGATACCGAAGAAACATCAACACCAGTTGTTGACCCTCCTCCGGCCACCACTGGCCTCCCTTCTCGCAACGCTCGAGGACAAACCATTCGTCGCCCACAACCAGCTCCTGTCCCGTCCTCTCCTCCACCAACTCAAACTCCACCACCTCCTCCCTTCCCTCACGGCCTCTCTGCTACTTCCTTAACCTACCTGTCTACCCCAACCAGAGAACTATTCACCGGACCACTCCCACTTCCAGAAATGGAAACTTCAACTGCTTCCAGTTCCGGTACTACCACTACCACCAAACCTTCTGACAAGAAGGGAAAACAGTCCACAAATACAGACCAACATACTAATGCCTCCAAGCGCGGCTTCGCACCCTCATACAAGCTTAGTTCAATCCCCAAACTGAGCGGCTCACAAAACTACAGCACTTGGCGCGATATTTCGGAGTATGTTTTACGGTTGTTTAATTGTTGGGAACCGGTATTAGGTGCAGAAGGAATGCCTGAACAGACAAGAGCCAATGATGGAGATGTTAGCAATGAAGGAGATATTGACGGATACCAAGATCGCTACCATACTTCCTCGAAACCATCAAACCCCAATGGCTAATCCTGTTGGCAATACACAAGACCCCTGCGGCCATCTGGCAACCCTTCGAGGATAAATTTGCTAGAGAAAATACTTCTTCCTTCTTCGACCAACTGAATTCTGTTTTCGATACCAAGTATGATATATCAGATCTTCTTTCCGATCACATCAATCAATACGATACCCTCTGGAATCGACTACAGTTGCACTGCTCAACTGCCTCCTCCTCCTATGGATATACTCTACTGTTTGCCTTCCAATCGGTATTCGAATCTCCCGAGACCTACGCAGCTATCCTCCTCGGTTCTCTTCCCGCATTGATGAATAATATTGTCCATAACCTCCAAACCAAGGAGGACCTTACCTATGATCATGTCTACAATAAACTAATGGACCTGAAAATTCCTTAGGCCGTTAGCTCTGCGGATAACAAAGCATATAAAAGCGCTGATGTTAAAGGAAAAGGAAAGGATAGGAAAAGAGAACCCTTCCATCAGGGATCAACGGCTACTCCCAAGGAATGCACCTACTGCAAAAAGCACTTCCTATCTGCTCGCAGCGAAGGACATACCTGGAATGAGTGCGCTAAACTCAAAGCCACTAATCTGAAGAATAAAAAAAGAAAACCGTTAACTCGGCCAAGATCGGAAAGGAAGAGACTCCTGAACCCGTCAGTACTTTATCTTCTATCTGTACCACTACCAAGATATCCCCCTACCCCCGCTGGGTTATAGACACAGGCGCAAGCTGACACATGACAAACAACCTAGACCTTTTTATAAACTTTGAGACAGTGAAAGGCACCGTTAGGTTAGGCAATGACTCTGAGATAGAGACATGCAGCCGTGGAACAGTTATAATCTTGGCCAAAACATCTACTGGTCATGTTTCCTCTGTTTACCTTGGAAGTGTTCTTTGGGTTCCTGGTTTGGGTTCTTGCAGTTTGTTGTCATAGCGCGCTATTGTTTCTTTAAAAAAGGGATTTTCTTTGGCTAGTTCTGGAAAGGATATGTATGTTTTTGGTGAAAATAAAACAGAGGTTATATGGGGAAAGCTTGACGGATAAGATTATGTTGTACAAAGAAGAGAAAGAGTCGGCAAAGAAAATGACTTACCAACAGTGGCATGAAGCCCTTGAACATCCCTCACCTGACTATCTCAAAGGCAACAACTACTCCGACCCTACCAAACTACCCAGAGTTCCAAAAGACTGGCAATGCGGAACCTGCATTAATTCCAAAAGTACAAAGCGAAAGCCTACCTCAACCACCGATACCGGGACACGCTCCGATATTCTGTTTGAACTGATTCATTCCGATCTAAGCGGAAGATTTTCAAAGACCTCCTTTGGCAAATCTCACTATTATGTTACCTTCATAGACGACTGCACTAGATACACTTGGATATACCCTATTCATGCTAAATCTGACACCGTTAAGGTGTTTACCAGTTTTGTAACCAGTACTGGTACTATGGTTACTGATGGATTTTCCTTTAGGATTAGTTTGGTTTCAGGATACGAGCCTTGTGGCGTAGCCTTGTTATGCAGGAGGTATCGTTTGTAGTGTTCGTTACAGGGCCCCGAAAAAGGCGGGCCCTGGCCCAATACCCCGCCCCGCCCCGCTGAACGGCCCGGGACGGGGCGTGTTATTTTACGGTTCCCTGCCCCTGCCCCCGGCCCAGGCCGTTCCCCAGACGGGTCCCCGTTAAAACAGGTGGGGAGAAACGGGGCCCTATCCAGGGAATGAGCGGAGACTCGCCCCGGACGGGGGCGTGGCGGTGATCACCCCCAAAATAACCCCCCCGGCCCGTTGTAAGGGCGGGGCCTGGCGAGTGAAAACCGGCCCCGCCCCGCCCCGTAACGAACTCTAATCGTTTGATACCTAGTTTGTTTTATGTTTGGTTTCGGGATAGGATGTTGTGTCTCCCCCTGATTGTGTTTCGGCAATATCATTTGATACTCCCGTTGTTTGAAGTTTTGTTTCAAGTGATCGTTTGATACCTTGAATGTTTTATGTATTGTTTCACGGTATCGGTTTGATACCATAGTTGTTTTAGTATACGAGCTGTGCTCGTAGGAGTAAGGCTTTAGGAAAAGCCGGCCATGTATTTAAAGGCTGTGTCTTTCAGACTTAGAAAGGGCAGACTTCAACAGACAGAGATTTCAATATACTTGGTTGGATAGTTACCTCTTCGGTTCGCAACAATAGTGAGAAGCCGCCAAACACTTCAAGACCTTAGCGACATAGTAAAAGGTTTTATCTAACAACCTTTTGGAGCCTCCACTTGATCATTCCGCTTAGGCCACAGTTTGGCTTAAGAATTCAAGTGCCACAACCCGGGACGGTTTCTTAGAGGGTTCAGTGTACCCAACCCGATAAGGAAACGTTACAAGTTTCATCTATGCTCGCTACACTCAAGATAAAGCCATAAACAAAAGATTCAGGAGGGATAACTGAGCAGAATATGTGAATGCTGCCATGTTGACATTATTGGACAAACAAGGCATAGTGCATGACCTCACCCCCGCCTACTCACATGAATCAAATGGTGTTGCTGAAAGATACAATCGAACAATTGTCACTGCCGCTCGCTCATTGTTGACCGGTTTACCCTCAGCTCTGTGGGCTGAAGCTATTGCCACCACCGTTTACCTTCGGAACCGACTCCGTAACCGATCCATAGGAAAATCGACGCCCTATGAATATCTCTACCACAAGAAACCGTTGATCAACCATCTCCGCCCCTAAGGGACTAAATGCTTCGTTCACCTACCAGAGGAGAAAAGACAGCCAGGAACGCAACTATCACCCCGGGCGATTGAAGGATACCTTATCCGTTACACCTCTTCTGATAAGATATATAGAGTTTACATCTCTTCACAGCATAAGGTCACTGAAATTCGACCAATCCATTGGACAACCAAGACGATATCACCACTTGGAACAACAGCCATGGAACCTTTGCTTGCCGAGGAAACATATGCTACTGACTACCCCCTATCCCGCCCACTACCTACCATTAAAGTGGAAAAAGAAACGGATAAGGACCGAGGGACCACTACGACAACCTAATCCAAAGAAATTACCTCTTTACCATACCAAAAGTCAACCAATCCCACCTTAGATGTTCTAGGGCCGTTCCCTGATAAGGAAGGACCTCCAAGATCTGGAAGGAATAGACGCCCTCCAGCACACTTTAGCAGAAATGCACAAGAAATACCGGATGAGGATCCAACCACCTACCGCCAAGCTGTTAATAGCTCACTTAGGGATCAAAGGAGCTCAGCTATGGATGACGAAATAACCGCGCTAAAGAAGAATAACACCTTTGATGTTGTTGATAAACTAACAGGACCGAACATTGTCAGAAGTAAGTGGGTATTCAAAACCAAAAAGCATGCTGACGGTACTTTGGAAAAATTTCGAGCAAGAGCCGTTGCACAAGGGTTTTCCCAACCCCCCGGCTTTGATTTCAAAGATACATTTGCCCCTGTCATTCAGTACGAATCACTCTGACTACTGCTTGCTATATGTGCCAGAAGCCAACGGCGACCGCGACAATTCGACGTTAAATCCGCTTTCCTCTATGGTAAACTAAAAGAAGAAGTTTACATGCGACCGCCACCAGGGTTCAGTGACGAAGACAATGTATGGAAACTTAACCGATGCATATATGGACTTAAGCAATCTGCGAACGAATGGTATGCTCTCTTTGCTAAATTCTTAACCTCCACAGAATTTACCGCGTCACACCAAGACCCATGCAGGTTTATTCACAATGAGTTTGACTGCTACATTTCACTCTATGTGGATGACATTGCAATATATTCGGCCGATACACCCCACCTGACCACTCTCATCGAAGACCTGAAAACGGCATTTGAGATTTCGGACCGCTGGGAAGCGTCATTTCTACTCGGCCTACATATCACATATACACAAGACGGTATCGCTCTTACCCAGGAACTTTACATTGGTACTATCCTCTCTCGATTTGGAATGGAAAACTCAAACACGGTATCCATCCCCTTACCAAAAGGCATAATACTTACGAAAGGGACTACGGAACAACCAAAAGACCAAGTTACCACATACCAATCGATGATAGGATCTCTCATGTACCTCGTTACTGGCACAAGACCCGATCTGGGGCATACAATTTCCTTTCTTGCACAGTTTTCTTCTTGCCCTACCGAAGAACATATAAAGCCTGCTAAACACGTCTTCAGATATGTTAACAGAACGCTCAGCCTTCGCCTATTTTACCCGTACACAACAACGAACGCTATCGATGTTTATGTTGACGCGGACTTTGCTAGCTGTTATGATACCAGAAGATCTACCTCTGGTTACATTGTTCTATTCAATAACTGTTGCATCTCCTGGCTCTCAAAGAAGCAATCATCTGTCGCTAAATCAACAACCGAAGCAGAGTTCGTTGCAATGTCCTACGCCACTCGCCATATTCGATAGCTACTCAAAGGCCTTGCTGCCCTTCTCCTCCAAGCTCCTATCGCTATGCACGCCAATAACACCGGTGCAAATTTCCTAGCCATCAACCCTCAGATTCACGTTCGGACAAAACAAATCGCTGTGGACTACTGCATCACACGCGAGGCTTTGGAAGACAATTTGTTCGTTCTCCTTAAGGTTGAGTTGGTTAACATTCTTGCCGATATATGCACCAAAATCTTGGCGAGACCAGCACATCAGCGAATAGTTGGATTATTGGGCTGTAGATAATGTGGGGAAGTGTTGAAATTCCGTTATAATTTCTATGTGCATTGCATAACACTACCGTGTATTTCTTTACTTAGTTTGTGTTTTGGCTCCACCTGTACACCGCTTACATTACTACAGCTAAGGCTTATATTATAGTGTTTATTTACTTGTTTTAGGATATTTTATGGGATTTATAATGTTTTTCCTTATCAGGTTTACGGTTGTTTATGCATCTCTTATGCACTATTATTGGTCATGATATTTCTAATAATCACCGCACACCCTCTTGGATTCACACATATTTACTTGGCAGGTTTTGAGGGTCAAACACGTTCACACTTATGTTTCTCACATTGTTTTACTTTATATTTCCTTATTCATATGGGCGCACACTTTTGTATAAATATGGTCGCTACCGCCCACCTGTTTTGGAATAATTAAGAACCAGAACTCCTACCAAATCTGCTCTACCCTCCTCACTAAGCGTGCCTCACAACACCCCTCGCACTTGCGCAGTATTGTCCAGATAGAATACATTGTGCCCCTGGCGTTCACATTTTGAACAATCATTCGATGCATTGCCCATCTATGTAGAACAGAACCAGCTGTTCGGCCTACGATATCCGCGGTATGGCCAATGCATACTCCCCGCCTATATGCCTCACACAATCGCAGATCGTCATCGCCCGTCCATCTGCTTTTATGGCGCCAAAGCACAATGGGTCTGGTAGTTATTACCATTGCGCATGATGTTGTGGGGGGTTGGAACTCCGCGTCAGCATCAGCTGGTTTGCTGGATCGTCATCGCTTGGTACCTCCCCCTTCGTAGTTGCATACCCCAGGCCTGGCGACACGACATGGCTCTGGGGATCGCTGTCGCTTGGTACCTCTTGCTTCCTTTGGATTAGCTGAGTCTGAATTTGACTCCATATCTGGGTCACCTTGCGTGGACCCTGCGTCTGTGGATGTTGTCCGACTATTGCCGTCTGATGATGATAATGATGATAATGATGATGTGGGGTTTTGGAACTCCGAGTTGGTATCCCCCGTGGTATCTGTGTTGGCTTCTGGCCCTTGGATATCGGAGGTCTTGCGAGATCGTCGTGGTCGCTTGGTGTCTCTCCCTTCGCGGTCGGCTACCCCGGACCCGGCGACATGAGATGGGTCTGGGGATCGCTGTCTCTTGATGCCTCTTGCTTCCCTTCTCTTAGCTGTGTCTGAATATGACTCCGTATCTGTGTCGCCTTGTGTGGACCTTGGGTCTGTGGATGTTCCCTGACTAGTGCTAGCATATGATGTTGTTGTGGGGTCTCTCCCTGGGTTACACCCTTCCCGGTCGTCTTGGGTCGGGGTGCTCGTCATCCCGACAGGGAAACTATGGGACAGCCCGGCGTATCGGTGTGGGCTCACTTGTGTTCTCTTGTGGCTGGTAGTCCTATCGTTACCGGTACTTTTGATATTACTACCTATGGTTTAGGCCGGGGTTGAATCCGGTGTGAACGTTTGGTAGAGGCTTTGGATTGTGGGGGATCTGGACCGGAGCTCACAGGAAGAGAGGACGTGAAGGGTAAGGGTCCTTTCCTCTGCGGCGATGTGGATTATACGGGCACAATACTATTGCTAGGTCTGGCTGCTTTGGAGCTTGTTTTTGATCCGGGTAATCAGACCACGTGTCTCCTCTCTGTACTCCCTTTATGGCCCAATCAACAACAACCACAAGTGTAGTCGAGCAAAACTCGATCATGATCTGATCGTGTCCAGTCCATCACTAACCACAAACCTTTTAATACAAGGAATAACCGTGCCAAGGTGGTGGCTCCGCCACAACCCCTCAATTGCTCGCTTGCTCACAACCAGGGGCACCTCTTCTAGGTGCCCGACAGCTCAACGGCAGATTCGGCTCAACGACAGATTTTAAAAAAGTAGACAACTAAAAGTACATTTTCTCAACCACGCCGTCTGATAGACGGAGAACGATCTCTTAGCTTTAAGCGAGAGCGCTTAAGCTCATGAAATATGGGTTTCCATATTTTTTTCCGCTCCCGAATAGCCACCTTTTTGGCCCTTTCAAGCTCCCTCCCTGCCTTCTCTAATTTCTGCTGCACACTATCTTCCTCCTTTTGACGCACAACAGCTCTTGCCTCATGTGCATATATTACACCTCCCTTCTGAACTTGCCTTCGAGAACGTCTTTGCCGATTTGCGCGCGCTTGTTGTGCAACCTCAGTGTCCTCAAGTTGTTGTGAGGCATGTACGCCCATTTGAGCCTGAGCCAGACTCCCTTTAATAAATCGGTCAAGATTCACCTTGAATGTGGGTGAAACAGGATCCGTATTCTGCAAGTATTCTGCTTGCCTTTTTAGAGATCTGAGTGTTACCGGTGTTGTAAGGCATAAAGGAGGGGCTGGAGGGGGGGTGGTAGGCTGTCGCTGTTGTGGTGGTGAGGAGTGCTCATGTAAGAGGGATAGAACACGGTCGGGGTTATAGGGGAGGAGGCCTGTTTTGCGGAAAGCTGAAAGGATCGTAGTTTGTTTGAATGCTTGAAGGCGGATAGATGTAAGGGCAGATAGAAATTCAACTTTATTAAAATCTGAACACCCGGTCCTAGTTGCTTGATCAACAGCTTCGGCATGAAAATGCTTTAGTGGTTGAAAAACCACAATGTCGAGAGGCTGGAGAAGATGCGTGGTATGAGGCGGGAGACAGAAAGGGATAATTTGCTTCTCATCGCGGAAGGTAATAAATTCTCTGGTGCAGTGGGATCCATGACCGTCGAGTAGGAGAAGCCGACAAGCACCAACCTGCCTTCGAGCAGAGAACCTTTCGAAGTGCGAGAGCCACTCAAGTGCTAGTGCATCATTTGAATAGCCCTTTTCTGAAACAGCTATCAAAACATCATCCTCTAGATTTGTTTTTGTCACCCAATCCTCTTGGTGAAGCACACCTGGCAGAATCACCATCGGCGGCAAGACGTATCCATCCCCACTAATAACTTCACAGCAGGTAACCAGTTCTCGACTCGTTGAACTGCCCAAATAGTGGGGGCGCTGAGGATCTAGTGTGACAATCCATTGATCTTTGCCAACCCCGACTCTAAAGCCTGTTTCGTCAAAGTTATAGGTGTCTTCTTTCTGAATGCCCTTCTCCTCACACAGGGACTTATAGCGGGCAAACCATGCACTGATAACATCAGGATCATGCGCATTTTTCCGATCATGGTCAATCGTCTTTTGCTTCCTGATATGAAATTCAGGATATCTCGAGAGAAAGCGCTTGGACCAGGCAGGACTGACAGTAGGCGCAGGATTTATGTCATCTTTGGCCTGACATTTTTGAAGAATGCTATTAGCGCAATCGGAAACCATTGACAGCCTCTCAGGAACCCCAATCTCATCTAAGCGCTTTAGATAGAGATAAACACCAAGCTCTTCATCCTCACTGAGCTTCCTGTTTACTGAACTCCACTCAGATCTACTCTGACACCCTTTCAATCTCCTTCTAAGACGCCCCTGGGGAACATCAAACTCTCTGGCGACAGCGGCGATATTTGGTCTACTGCTTGCCGATAGACTTCGGCATGCTAGCTGAATCCTGGCTTCAACCTCTGAGTAACTCTTCAACGATGTCATGATTTTGTGGTGGTGGGATAGGAAGATCGTGATCAAACAAGAGGAAAATCTGTCGTTGAGCCGAATCTGCCGTTGAGCTGTCGGGCACCTAGAAGAGGTGCCCCTGGTTGCGAGCAAGCGAGCAATCGAGGGGTTGTGGCGGAGCCACAACCTTGGCACGGTTAGCGGTTGTGTTCATAAACGCTGTTCAGTTATGGGCCTGAGCGCGGATTCCGAACGATGCAAATTCATCACCCGTTTATAGACAATCTTCGGCCCCGCAGCGCTGTACAAACCCTCTAACTGGTACGGCAATACCCCGAGTGATAGTTGTGATGCTGAAATGATATCTCTCAGCCCTCACAGCGCACCATCCCCAGTCTAGCCTTTCACCTACTTTTCTTTTTCCTTATTCCCTGTTTTCACGCTAAAGTTGCCTTTCTGAGTGATTAAGGCCTGTTATATCGTTCATTTGCGCTAGAATACTACAGTAGATCAAAAGAAAGCACAGAATCACCCCACTGTTTGACCCCGCCCTGTCATGCGATTGGGTATTGTCGAAGCGCTCTTAAAAAAGAACTGCTCTTGCATACCAGCACCACCCAGATCCAAGCAGAAAGGACAAATTTCGACAGTATCCAATGGCAGTCCCTGCTAACAACGCTTCCATATTACGAGTGCATGATATACATTACAAAAGCCGGATTTTTGGGTCATTGCGAGTGCTGGACGGGTACTGGTCCTAGGCAGGGGGGGCGAATACAGGGGAAGGTAATGCCACGTTGAGGAAAGACGAAATATCCTTGAAATATCCCTACAGCCTGCTTTCCCCTCGACTCGAGTACTCGAGTAAGTTTTGGTGAAATTCTCGCCGGGACGAGTAAGCGTCAGTGTTGCATCCACTGTACTACCGATAGGTAGAGAGCAATACCAGTACGGCGCTCAAGTACTCGAGTACTACTTTATAGACGACCATTACTGGCGGCGGCAATGTTTTGATGGGCTGGGGATTTGCTGCTGGAGAAGGGCGGTCCGGTACTGTAAATATGGAGGGGTCTAACCTCACTGCGGCCCGTGCGCAAGCGGCTTAACCCGTGTCCACATGTCGAGCAAGTGCGTGGGGCTGATGCGTGCCTAAACGGTCCCGGCATAAAGTCTTAGCACACACTCAAAGTGACCTATCAGCCAAGTCCTTAAAAACTAGTGAGAACCTAGTGTGGTAAATGCGGTCGCTCTTCGAGCATATGTCCCTTGTATTATGATCTGAAGCGAGGTGAATGGAATTCAGGCACAAAAAGATTGCACGCTCGATTTTGGGATTCTGTCGAATGATTACGAGCAGAGTAGCTCTTGCAATTAGCGGGGTGAACAAAGGCATCTGGGGTCATCGGGTAATGCCTGCAATAAACTCTTCTGGGAGTGGGCAAATATCGGGAACGGATATGATACTTAAATATTCATTTGTCGAAGACGTATAGTTGTTTTTTTTGCCGGAAGCTCTGTATCGGCTTGCTTGAGGGGACGCCGGGTGCTTAAGGCATCCCCTGTTAGCGATACTCGAATTTCCCGAGGCGGGGTTTAGTCAACTCCGGTGTGATAGAGAGAACCTCCTCCCTCTCGCTTTCTCAGCCTTCTTCCTATTGTAGCGCTTGACACGAGGCTTAGTGTCCGAGAATGAGCGAGAAACTTTCAATTAATCAACAACCCTACTACCGTACCCGCAGGATATCGCTTTGGCTTTGTCACCGGCCGAACTGCTTCCAATTTGACTTGATCCAGAGGGCGGCCTCGACACTTGTACCCCCCACACCCATTTCGCCCTCACGACAGGCGCAAACCGTTGCACACTTTCTAAGCTCAGGCATCGGCGCTGTAGAGCACGATGCGGTACATGAGTATCACACCCGAGTACGGCGTTCATACATGTAGCAGGCGCCAAATCGGTAAAGCTAGGCCAAATTTATGGTGCTGGATACTCGTACATGACATGCCCCGCAGGGTCCCAGTCCTCTCAGTTGCGGGCGGGGATGCTCCGGTCCGCAGGGGGGCCACCTTTTGAGCACCAGCGACTCTTAGACCTTTCTTATCGTGCGATCGAGGTTTTTCGCCTTAGTATAGTAATAAATAATAGAGACAATAGCACTGTCAGAATTAGCTATATAAACCTCACCAAAAAAAGAAAAAAAAGTGTGTGTGTGTGAAATTACCGCATGATAATAGAAAATTATTTGAGCGTAGACCTGGAAAACTGTTGGATTCCAGAATTTTCTGTTCACAGAACAGCTTGCGTCCCTCCTGGATTTAAAAACAGCAATGCTATTCCACAGCGTGGGATTGGCTAGTGCTTTAATGTAATAACACAGTCCCGCATAACGCATCCCATCGCACAGCGAGCCATGTGGAACAACACAGGTTGAGCCCCAACACCGGTATCAGTAGGTAGTGCCGTACCGGCACTTTGCCAAATCCACATTTTGTCAATAAAACACCCCTGCTATCGTGGCCTAACTTCGCCATGCGCCCAGTTCGAGTAGAGACCGCAGCGCAGGTTCCCCTAGTCCGTGGGGTCCTCGCTTCCGGGGACCTTACTGTCAGGCGGGGCAAGCGGCTTTAAACGAAAAAACGTGCATGAACGGCAGGGGGTAAGGGAAAGCCTTGCCAATCGCTTGGGAACAACATCACTGCGAAGAATGATACGGCTGGTTCTCTGGTGGTGGTGGTGAAAAAGCAATTGTTCTTTCCTGGGTGATGTGGTGAGTAAAACCTTCATGCGGATCGGGGGAGTTCTTCCGGCACGTTTTCTCGTCGTCCATTGGTCTCCGCTTCGTCTCTGGTGAGCATGGCTGTTCTAGTGATCGGAGCGTTTCTAGACGTTGGAGTCGGGGCCATCCTGGGTACAATTAACGGGCGTGGGAAGCACGCAGGCGGTATAAGATAATAGATGGTAGTGGATAGTACCAGTACAGTGGTAGGAACTTGAAGAAATAGCTGCTGCTGCGACGATGCTAATACTCGAGCACACCCCTTGGAGCCCTATTCAGAGGGAGGTGTCCTGCTGAGTAACTTTGTACGAATCGGACCGGCACACGGCACGCGAACTTTGGCTTAAGTTTTTTTCTGCGCGCGGGTCCAGTTTAGTACCCTTGCCGATTGCGGATAAGCTTTTTTCTAGGGTGACACATTGGCGGAACCCAAGCCCAATGTCCTGAGTTGGAAAGGCTCACCTGCGCACACACCCACAAAATGGAAAAATGCTTCTGTCCTACGATAGCTTGAACTGCCGCTAAGGGGTTATAACTGGAGCCAGACCATCATGGCCGAAATATTCCTCGGGTGGAGGTGTCTGGTCAGTGAGGTTTGATACAGAGCAATATCTGCCTCAGAGCTCCCTACAAGCTTGGCAAGAAGCTATGAAACAGTTATTCGGGGTTATGTGGCCAAATATATCCTCGTCCATCACGACTAATTAGGTGGTAACAATTGTCACCAACTCTTGCGTAAATGGTACCACATGTGTTACTAGGGACGGGTCTTAAAGCTGCTCCCTTCCGGTAGATGGAAAATTTTCGCCAAGGTGTGGTTTAAAGGTGGGGGGGAATGCTTTATCGGGTGCTATGGAACATTGCATGTTTAGAATATGTCTTATGGATGCGGAGGCCCCGGGCCAACCATGTTTGCTAGGGGCGGGATTTTGATAAAGGCGGTGGGTTTCCTCCCATCTTCGAAATTCGTATAGGAGTGCCTACGAAAAAAGAGCAGAAGAAGGGAAGGACATTGTGTCCGCTACTACCGCTAACTAGACTGCCCTTCGGAGAATTCGACGGGACTCGCCCCATCAACACAATGACCATCATTGGAGCCAGACAGTGGGCGGATGGGCCTTTCCCGCTCATAAAAACACCAGTATTCGACGGCGATGTAAGTACCACTATTCAACTATCTCGCTTTCCCATTGCACATCCCCTAAGACTAAACAAACCCCCAGCCGGACGACCCCTTCAACAAAGCCGCCACTGAGATGGCTCTCGTCCACAACATTATCATTCGCGGCATGAACTCAATCTACCTCCAAGCGCCACACGTCCCGGCAGAAGACGTCCAATCATTCATCGGATACTGCAAAGCCTGGTCCGAACTCCTACATTCACACCACGAAAGCGAGGAAGCCATCCTCTTTCCCCTCATTGAGAAAGCCGCCGGAGTACCCGGCCTAATGCAGACGAGCGTCTCCCAGCACCAACAATGCGGCGACGGCCTCACCGAATTCGACAAGTACCTGGGCACGGCCACGCGCGCGACCTTCGCAGGACAGAAGCTCAACGAGATACTCGACACCTTTTCGGGCGCGCTCACGCAGCACCTGGCGGACGAGATCCCGACCCTGGTGGCGCTGCGCGAGTACGGAATTGAGAAGGTTCCCATCACCAAGCTCATTGATGCTGAGGCCCAGCATCAGATTGAGACCGTTAATAAGACTACCGGGCTTGCGTTCTTCATGACTGCGCTGGACGTCACGTACGAAGGGGGGATTCACAAAAGTTTTCCCCCGGCGCCGGCGCCTGTGCTGTGGTTTCTTAGGAATGTTTGCACACTTCCGTGTAGGTCTTATTGGAAATTTGCGCCGTGCACAACGGGTGGGCGGCCCAGGGAATTGTATCTGGGTGATCGGGTGCAATAGGCTGGATGTGCAATCGTATAATGGGGGTTCTCTTTTTTTTCCCTTTCTTGCGGGCGTTAGGTTGTTGCGGGACTTCTCTTACCCCTTTCCTGATGAATTTGGCTCCGGTTTCTATTGGAGAATTGGTTTAGCTTGGGTTCGCGGAGTGAGTTGGATTTCAGTAATGCAAGGAAGTTTGTGCTTGTAGCTGTTCACCGGCCAGAGCAGCCTGGGCCCTATCCTGTGATCCGCGAAACTTGGGCTTCTCTAACAAATCGACGCCTCGCAGGGTATCACAGCTTCCCTTGGCGGCAAGTGGATTGTTATACTTCCCAACCTCACTTAATACTGTATTATAAGATGATCATACCCAGCAACAAGAAATCGACCAAAGTAACTCATACATAACTAGACTGAAATAGCGATACTTAATGAGGACCTTTAAACATTATAATATAGAGGTCTAGATACAGCTGCGATAAGCAAAACTATACACTACCGGTATCGTACTTCTTAGATTTAAAAACATACTCGAAAGCCATAAACCAACCAATAAATTTCATCCCTAAGCAGGAGGCTCACCCTACAAATATTAAGTTCAACAGGGAATTTTTGCTGCGCGGGTGATCGTGGTGCGCTTCGTTTAACTCTGCCCACTTCCTACCGAATTCCTAGAAGGCGACCTAGTTGCTGCCGTGCTTCTTTCCTGCTATAGTGTTTATTCTCACGATATAGTTGAATACTCTTGCATCTCCGCTCGGTTCTTCTCCAAGGGGCTCTCGAGCGGGGTCTGTGGGAGATGCGTACCCCGAAAGGACCAGTTCAATCGTATCCGCGAATGACTGGTGTATCCCTCATTTCTCGTCTTTCACTGCCGCTACGGGCTATTGCGTATTCCGACATGGTTTAGTCTCTTCAGCGAGTGATCTCTGATGAACCTTTGCTGTTTGTACCCTCGCTGTACTATGCTCTGGTGTCCCCGATAGCACTGATTAGAGAATGAGGCATACCGATACAGCCCTGGGTGGAAACTTGCAAACACAGGTGTCTACGCCATCAGTAGCCCTAGGGGAGGCGAGAGTGGAGGATGGCGCGAGGGCAGATTGTTATAATCTCTGCTAGAGCCTTGTGTATCATAAAACAGAAGTTGAGGGAATGATTTTGTAGGTCGGACGATTCAATCACAGGGACTCCACCCCATTGAGCAGGAATTGAACCCCAGGGCATTACCAACCCTAGACCTATAATATTTCTGTATAAAACGGCATTTTTAAAATTCACAAAAAGTTTAGTGTGCAACCCTCCAGCAAAAAAGTGGTTCGCCGAGCATTTTTATTTATTAAATGCTCGACTACTCCACTGCCCCCGGATTCGAACTCGTGATGGTCCCTGTTTCAAATTAGCCGACCAGCTCTTAAGCCCTGAGCACTCCAGAAGCTTAAGGTTTTCATATCACGGTTACTAAAATAGGCTCGTATTCAACATTTAAAACCGGGCTGAATATCTCAGCGGCCGAGGGGATAACTGGAGCCAGACCATCATGGCCGAAATATTCCTCGGGTGGAGGTGTCTGGTCAGCGAGGTTTGATACGGGGCGATATCTGCCTCAGAGCTCCCTACAAGCTCGGCAAGAAGCTATGAAACAGTTATTCGGGGTTATCTGGCCAAATATATCCTCGTCTATCACGGCTAATTGGATGGTAACAATTATCACCAGCTCTTCCATAAATGGTGCCACATGTGTTGCCGTACTAGAGATGGGTCTCAAAGCTGCTTCCCTTCCAGTAGATAGAAAATTTTCGCCAAGGTGTTGTTTAAAGGTGGGAGGGGGGGGGAATGCTTTATCGGGTGCTATGGAAGATTGCATATTTTAGGGATGCCGCGGGCCCCGGGCCAACCATGCTCCGCCTAGGGGCGGGATTTTGATAAAGGTGGTGGGTTTCCTCCCATCTTCGAAATTCGCACGAGAGTGCCTACAAAACAAGAGCAGAAGAAGAAGGGAAGGACGTTGTCTTCACTACTACCGCTAACTAGACTACCCGGCGCGACTCGCCCCACCAACACAATATGACCATCATTGGAGCCAAACAGTGGGCGGATGGGCCTTTCCCGCTCATAAAAACACCAGTATTCGACGGTGACGTAAGTACCGCTATTCAACCCTCTCACTCCCCCCCATTGCGCATCCCCTAAGACTAAACAAACCCCCAGCCGGACGACCCCTTCAACAAAGCCGCCACTCAGATGGCCCTCGAACACAACGCTGTCATCCGCGGCATCAACTCAATCTACCTCCAAGCGCCACACGTCCCGGCAGAAGACGTCCAATCATTCGTCGGATACTGTAAAGCCTGGTCCGAACACCTACATTCGCACCACAAAAGCGAGGAAGCCGTCTTCTTTCCCGAAATTGAGAAAGCCGCCGGAGTACCCGGCCTAATGCAGACGAACGTCTCCCAGCACCAACAATTCGGCGACGGCCTCGCCGAATTCGACAAGTACCTGGGCACGGCCACGCGCGCGACCTTCGCAGGACAAAAGCTCAACGAGATACTCGACACCTTTTCGGGCGCGCTCACGCAGCACCTGGCGGACGAGATCCCGACCTTGGTGGCGCTGCGCGAGTACGGAATTGAGAAGGTTCCCATCACCAAGCTCCTTGATGCTGCGGGCCAGCGCGAGATTGAGACCATTAATAAGACCACCGGGCTTGCGTTCCTGATGACTGCGCTGGACGTCACTTATGAAGGGGGGATTCACAAAAATTTCCCCCCGGCGCCGGCGCCTGTGCTGTGGTTTCTTAGGAATGTTTGCACACTTCCGTGTAGGTCTTATTGGAAATTTGCGCCGTGCACAACGGGTGGGCGGCCCAGGGAATTGTATCTGGGTGATCGGG